>OKRU01003702.1_pt1 | contig 11924 bp, 9 predicted proteins | sample 1601131 | NCBI WGS metagenome assembly OKRU01 (sample SAMEA3541558, study PRJEB24748) | human gut metagenome | biome: human gut; feature: human-associated habitat; material: faeces | place: China | collected 2012 | reverse complement strand
GTTTTCTCTTTTGTTTCACTATCTACTATAGCTTTTACTATTCTTGGCTGAATTAAACTACCTCCATTTGCTATTGCCGAAACTGCTGTAACTAATTGTAGTGGTGTTATTTCAAATCTTTGCCCAAAACTAATTGTTGCCAATTCCACAGGTCCTGCTTTTTCTTCTTTTATGAATATACTATTTGCTTCTCCTGGTAATTTTATTCCAGTTTTATTAAACAGTCCAAATTTTCTTAAATATTCATAATATTTTGTTACACCTATTTTTTGACCTAGTCCTATAAATACTGGGTTACAAGAATTCATTAATGCTAATCTTAAACTTTCTGACCCATGTGGTCTATAATATCTCCAACATTTTATTCTTACTCCTGCAACTTCTATTCCTCCTGTGCAACAAAATTGTCCTTGTTTATCTATATCTGTTACTATTCCTTCTTCTAATGCTGCAGATGATGTTATTGTTTTAAAAACTGAACCTGGCTCATATGTATCTGATATTGCCTTATTTCTCCACATTTTTTGCATTGCTGTTGTTCTGTCTTGTGAATCTAGATTTTTCCATTCTGCTTTTTGTTCATCTGTATGTGGTTCATACGGGCTATTTAAGTCATATGCAGGATATGTTGCCATTGCTAAAATATCTCCATTTTTAGGATTCATAGCTATTATACTTCCACCATCTGTACAAACATTATCTATACACGCTTCTTCTAAATATTTTTCTACAATTGATTGTATTGTCATATCTATTGTTAATATTAAACTATTTCCATCTATTGCTGAAATATATTCTTCATCTCCTAAACTTTCTCCTGCTGCATTTGTTTGTCTTTCAATCTTTCCATTTGTTCCTTTTAGTTCATCATTATATTTTGCTTCAATTCCATCTAATCCTTGATTATCATTTCCACAAAATCCAATTACTTGTGCTGCTAAATCTCCATATGGATAATATCTTTTAGAATCTTCATCAATATTTATCCCTCTTGTTATTTGATTTTCTTCCATCCATTTTCTTAATTCATCTGTTTTACTTTTTTCTACTTGCTTTACTATTGTTTCTATTGAGCTTCTTTTTTTTAGTCTTTTTAAAACTTTTTCATAATCTAATTCAAATATATCACTTAATGCTTTTGCTACTTTCTCTTTGTTTTCTTTTGATATATTTGTTGGATTTATTGTTACTGCTTCTACACTTGAACTCACTGCTAATTCATATTTTCCTGTTGCATCATATATTGTTCCTCTTTTTGCTGTTATTTTTCTACTTTGTGATTGTTGACTTGTTGCTTGATTATTCAATTCTGCTCCCCATACTAATTGAATATATCCTAATCTTGTTGTTAATAATAAAATTATTACTATTACTACAAATAGTCCATTTCTCATTTTCTTTTTGCTTGATAATGATATTGGCATAAAATCACCTCTTTTGATTTTATGCCTTTCTAAATAAAAAAAGAATAGATCTTATGTCTATTCTTAATTTTTTTTACTTTGTTGTATTTAATTTTTCTGCTTTTTCAATTTGTTCTCTGTCTTTATTCATTAATTCTACAAATTGAGATTCTACATTGTCTAATACTTGTTTAAATGAACTTACTAAATTTCTAAATTGTGATCTAAATTCATCTGCACCATCACATTGTAATATTATTTGTTCTACAGTTTTTTGCATTAAATCCATAAGTTCTTTTGCTGAACGAAAATCTGATACGATTTCTGTTTGATATGGATCAACTTCTGATTGTAAGTATCTCATTCCTACATCATTAAATATTTGGATTTCTTGGATACTTTTATATCCTTCTTTTCTTGCTGTTGCAACATTTTGTTGTATGTCTATTCCAGAGAAGTCATTAGCAATAGCATCAAACATGTATGGTATTTGGGATACTATTACTTCTAAGAATTTATTAAATTGTGGTGCTAATTCATTGAATTTGCTTACTAATTCATTATATCTTTTACCATACCAATGTGTATGCATTTCTGCAACTTGTTTATATACGTCTAATATTCTATCATTTATTTCTAATGCTGTATTTCTTATTTTGTTTGCTTGATTTGGTATGCTTTCATAATCTATTTTCAATGGTGAACTCATTTTTTACCTCCTTATTACATTATTTTTTATTTAATGCATCTATTTTTTGTTGTATTTTATCTAATTTAGCCTGTGCATCTTCATATTGTTTTGTAATTTTATCATGACTTGCATTATCTGTTTTTAAACGACTTTCCATACGTTCATAATTTTCTTGATATTTATCTACATTCTTTTTAGCTGTATAAACTGTTTCCATATTATATTTTTCTGCCGCTTCCTTTGATGCTCTCCATTCCTTTTCAGCATCATTTGCAGGATATGAATTTTTTCCATTTGTACTAAGTTTCTTCTGATATTCATTCCATTTTTCAGACTGATCTTTTTCCATTCATGTAAGACGAATTTTTGAGTTATTATATGTTGATTCTGCCATTTCTAATTGACATCTTGCTGTTTTTTCATTTTGTTTAGCTTTATCATTTGCTGTTTTAGATGCATCATAAGTTGTTTTTTTACGCTCTAAATCTTTTTGTGCTTCTGCCAATTGAACTTGTAATGTCGCTAATTGATTAGCTTTATCTGCAGAATTTTGCTGTTGACCATTTGCATTATTAAGCTCTGCTTGTCCATTATTCCCTTTCTTTCCATCTTCAGTTATATTACCTTGCAAATTCGCCTTATCTCCAGTTAGAATAGTTTCAACCTCTTCTGTACCAGCTGTAGCAGTTTCTTTTTCATCTGGTCTAGCTTTTATTCCAAAAAATTCCAAAGCTGAAGTTAAAAATGTATGTACACAATCAACAGCTTTCTCACCAAATGCTTCATCTATTGTTGGACCAACTACTTTTCCTACAACGAATGCACCAGTAGTACCAATCATTCCTCCGCCTAGTGTAGACGCAACTGTTGTACTTACAAAAGTTTTTACAACAAAAGCTCCTGTATCTACAGCTGTTTGTGCAATCCAACCAGTTAATCCATACACATCCTGTTCATCAAAGCCATCTGACAAATCGATACCAACATTCCCTAATATAGAATTTGTAGTATTTTTGACCATATTAACAGCCCCACTTACTATTGGAACTGAAAAAGCCCTTATTGCTCCTACAATAAAACCAGTTCCCTCATTTAATTTTTGTTTCACATCAATTGTAATACTACAAATCAAAAAATCCCTAGGAAATAATTTCCTAGGGATAAAGGATTACTGTTTATTCACAAAGCTTTGTGAAAGATGCCGAATTTCAAAAATATCAGGTTGCGATGCTCCAATTCTGTCTTCTTTTTCAGAATTTCCAGAGAACCCACTGATATGAAGCTGTGTAAAATCTGTGATTTTAAAAGCCTCATTTATCAGCAAATCAATATCTGTTAATTCTTCCGTTGTATGACCACCTGTTTTCTTGTAAACTTCATGGCTTGCTTTTCCGCTTTCAGCTTCTTCCTCCATTTTTTGAGATTTCAGTTGAATTTCAATTTGTGCACCAGGGATATTAGTAGAATATGCTGTTATTGACAAGGTAAATTGCAATGCTTTATATCCATTTTCTTTGGGATGATGGATATAGTCTTTTATTTTTGACTCATCAATAAAAAATGGCGTATCCATAATTTCTGCAACAACTTTTTTATCAGCCTCCATAATTTCAGTGCTTTCTTCTACCCACTTTTTGAATTCTCTTGCCATTTTAATGTTTCGAATAACCAAAACATTATTAATGGTATCAAAAATATGCTCGATCATTTCTTCAATTTCTTCTTCAGAAGCATCATTAAAGATGATTCCTTTTATTCCAAAACGATCTCGAATACTTGTTGAGAGATTCATATTTGCTTTGCGCAAAATTTTTGTGAGTTCGCTTTCAAATGATTTGCATCTTGCAATCAGTTCAATACAAGTTGTTTTCCCATCAACAGAATTCATCCACAAAATGAGATACATTATTGTTTTCAACAAGTAACTCGTTTCATTTTTCATCTTAATGGTCATTTTTCGGTAGTTGATACAGCCTCTCAAACCATCAAGAAAAAGATAAAACTGTTTTGAATCTTCTTCAGGTACTTCCACATCAGTCAACAAATCGTATTCTTTTTGAGCCCAACTCAAAATATCATTCGATTGTTGTGCTGCTTGTAAGTGTTTTTCTTTGAGTTTTAATACTGTTTCCTCAGATAGTGGTGAATATTTTTCTGTACTCCGCGTCATGAATTTCATCCTTTCTACTTACGTATTTACGCAATTATGTAAATATTATACCATAAATTCTAAAAAAAGTATAGCATTTACTTCTAAAAAGTGATATAATTCAAGCGAATTATAATGGTTTAAGCCAAAAAGGAGGAATTTTAAATGAAAACTGTGCCAATTACATTATTAACAGGATACTTAGGAGCTGGAAAAACAACTCTTATAAATCATATTTTAAATAATCAAGATGGTTACAAAGTTGCTGTAATTGTTAATGATATTGGAGAAGTAAATATAGATGCATCTTTAATAGGAAAAGGTGGTATTGTTGCTGAAACAAATGATAGCCTTGTTCCTTTACAAAATGGTTGTATTTGTTGTACTTTAAAAGTTGATTTAATGCAACAAATTGTTGATTTAGTTAAAACAGGAAATTTTGATTATATATTAATAGAAGCTAGTGGAATTTGTGAACCTATTCCAATTGCTCAAACAATAACTGTTTTACAAGATTCTACAAAACAATATGGATTACCTAAAATTTGTAGATTAGACAATGTTGTTTCTGTTGTTGATGCTTTAAGATTAAGAGATGAATTCAATTGTGGTGAAGAACTTGAAAAAGATGAAATTGATGGTGAAGATATTGAAAATTTATTAATTCAGCAAATTGAATTCTGTAATACTTTGATTTTAAACAAAGTTGATGAACTTTCTAAAGATGAACTTGAAAAAGTTAAAGCTGTTGTAAAAAAATTACAACCAAGTGCAAAAATAATAGAAACAAATTATTCAGATGTTGATTTTAGAGAAATTATGAACACAAAAGCTTTTGATTTCGAAAAAGCTTCACTTTCAGCTGGTTGGGCTCAAGAATTAGATAAAACTGAGGAAGAAGCTGAAGAAGGTGAAACTGAAGAGTATGGAATTGGAACTTTTGTATATTATAGAAGAAAACCTTTAGTTGAATCAAAATTCCATAATTTCGTTAATTCATTACCAAGAAATATAATTAGATGTAAAGGTATTGTTTGGTTTGAGAATGATGATGAAATGTCATATGTTTTTGAACAAGCTGGAAAACAAACTGGAGTTTATGAAGCTGGCGAATGGATTGCTACTTTCCCATTAAAAGATCAACAAGCATTTAGAAAAGCTAATTCTGATTTAGAAAGAGACTGGGATGAAGAAGTTGGAGATAGAATGGTTAAACTTGTTTTCATTGGTCAAAAAATGGATAAAAAAGCAATTTGCGAAGAACTTGATAAATGTTTAGCAAAATAATTTACTATATAAAGTCACTTTAAATTAAAGTGACTTTTTTATAAAAAAAATCGCCTATCTGGCGATTTTTAATTATGTATTAAAGAAATATGTTGCTTCCAAATCAGCTTCAAACATAAGCAATGCTAAAGGATATTTAGTATATGCTAATCCTATTGTTCCATATTGTTCTTTTGGTTCTGTAAATCCCATATGCCAACGAATTGCATACTTTTCTTCACTTGTTAATTTCATGTATTCTGTTATCATCATAACAGATTTTTCACCATGTCCATATGGTATAGTATCTTCAACTGTATAATATGGTACCTTTTCCCATACTCCTAAAGCATTTTTGGCATTTCTATAATCAATTTTATAAAAATTAGCTTTACACAAATCATGTAATAATGGTACTATTATCAAAGTTTCTGGTGGTATATTTAATGCTATTGGAGCATTTTTTACTTTTTCTTGCAATATTTCATATACTTTCATGCTATGTTCTACAAGTCCACCAGCATGGTCTCCATGAAATCTTGTACTTGCAGGTGCTGTAAAAAAATCTGTATTTTCAATAAATCTTATTAAATCATCAATTCCTTCTCTTTTTACACTTCTTAATAAATTTAAAAATTCTTCTTTCATGCTATAACTCCTATTCTATTTTCTTTTTTCACTTATTATTTTTTTTATTCTTTCTACAACTTCGTCAATTGTCATATTACTTGAATCAACATATATTGCATCATCTGCTTTTTTTAATGGTGCTATTTCTCTTGTACTATCAATAAAATCTCTATTTTTTACACTTTCAAGTATTTCTTCATATGGCATTTCAATTCCATTTTCTTTATTTTGTAAATATCTTCTTCTTGCTCTTTCTTCTGGTGTTGCATCTAAATAAATTTTTACATTTGCATTTGGAAATACATTTGTTCCAATATCTCTACCTTCCATTATAACATCTATTGTTTCTGCCATTTCTCTTTGAAGTTTGGCTAGCCTCTCTCTTACTATCTTTATTGTTGAAACTGGTGATACATTTTCATTAACAGTTTTTGTTCTGATTTCTAATGATACATCTTTACCATTTAAATATACTTTTTGAACTCCATCTATTTTTTTAAATTCTATTTTTATTTCATCTAAAAGTTTTGATATTTTTTCAAAATCATCTAATGCTATATTTTTATTTAACATTGCAAGTGTAACACTTCTGTACATTGCTCCTGTATCTATACTTGTTAAATTCATTTCTTTAGCTATTTTTTTTGTTATTGTTCCTTTTCCACTTCCGGCAGGTCCATCAACTGCAACTACAAATCCCATTATATCCTCCATTTTTACTTATTGATTATCTTCTTTTGTTAATATAAATGCTGTTGAAATATATCTTGTTCTATGTGATCCTGATTGATCAACTGGGTCATTTATTATTTTATTGTTTACGACCATTGCACTAGATGTTCCACCATCTAAGTTTGAAGCATTATAAGCTCCATATCTTTCGAAGATTTCTATTAAATCTTTCATTGTAGCTCCTGGTCTTGTTACTGTTCTTCCATCAACAACTAAAAATAATACTATTCCATCTTGTCTTTGTCCAATTGCTGTTCTTGGTGCTGTTCCCCATCCACCATTTCCAGATACTGATGATGCTTTTCCATTTATTATTAAAAATGGTCCAAATGTTACTCCATCACGAACTTTTTGTTTCTTTGCTTGATCTGCTGTCATCTTTCCAAGTACTAATTTATCATCTTGTGTAAATCCAATCAATCCACCTTGTCCTTTATACGTTTTTGATGTTATTAATTTTCCATTTGAAAATGTTATTCCAAGAGGTGTTGCTCCATTTCCTACATAATTTGGATCTTCGAATCCTCCTCCATTTATTGCAATTAATGCATCATTGTCTTGTGCCATTTTTGTTAAATATTCTCCTGTTGTACCTAATTTGCTTGTATATACTGTTTTTATTCTTGATGGATCATATATTACAGCCATATATCCATCATAACCTTTTCCTTCTATTTTTATTATCTTATAATCTTCATGTTCTGGATCTTTTTCTAGAATTTGTCTTTCATATTCATTTGCATATTGTATTTCTTCTTTTTTATCATCAACTACAACTATCATTGATGTATCTGTACTTTCGTCTGTTTCATGTACTTTATTATTATTTAGTACTTCTTGTATTGTTTCATCACTATAAAACCATGTTGCTAAATATTGGTGTCTCATTGTTGTCATTGCACTTGTTATTAGCCATTCTCTAAATCCTGAATATGGTCCATATAATAAAAATGCCAATGTTGATATTCCTAGTATTCCTAATATTATTATTGTTATTAATATTCTTAACCATATTTTTTTTGATTTTTTCTTTTTATTATCAGTAGAATTATTTTTTACATTTTCTTCTTCAGCATGTTTTTGCAATGCTTTTGGAAGCTCTTCTTCGCTTAAATTCATATATTATTTTTCCTCCGTTTTTTATTACACACTTGGATAATATTTTATAAGAAAATAAAAAAAATAGCAAGTACTTCTTGCTACTTTTTTCGTTGTTTTTCGACTTTTTTCTTAATATTTTATTAAGTTACGAATCTATACTTTCTTTTATTTTATTTGCTTTTTTCTTTATTCTTTGTATCGCTGTGTCTACAGATTTTACTTTTGTTTTTAATTTTTCTGCTATATCTGCATATGAATGTCCTTTTTCATATTCATATAAAACTGATAATTCATATTCACTTAAATTTTCTTTTATCTTTCTTTCTATTGTTTTTGAATATTCTTGATTTGCTATTATATCTGATGGATCATCTTCTGCTTTTAAATCTACTATTTCAAGCTTGTCCATATCATCATTATCTTCATATGCTGCTGAATTTAAAGATATTGATGAGTTTAATGGTATGTGTTTTTGTCTGTTTGAATTTTTGACTGCTGTTATTAATTGTCTTTCTATACACATATTGGCAAATGTTTTAAATGAGTTTTGTTTTTCTGTGTCAAATGATTTTACTGCTTTATATAATCCAATCATTCCTTCTTGTACCATGTCTTCTCTTTCTGCTCCTACCATGAAAAATTTATTTGCTTTCATATTTACTACATCATTATATCTTTCTAATAAGCAGTTTAAAGCCATATTGTCATCTTGCTTTATATTCTCTATTAATTTTTCGTCTGTCATTTCTTTGTATTGATTTTCATTAATTGAAAACATATTTTTTTCCATTAATATTGTGTCCTCCACTTCTTTGATGCTTTCATTATAGCTTCAAATTGCCTAGATGTCAAGGGATTATGGGATTTTATTTTTTATGAATTATTATTTTTATCCAAACAAACTTAATTGATTACTTTGACTCATTCCTTCAAGGCAACCAAATTGTCTCAACAATTCTGTAACAGAATCACCAACTTTTGAACGAATTTTTAAATCATCTATAGACATAAATTTTTCTTCCTGTCTAGCTTTCATAATTCCTTCAGCTGCAACATTTCCTAATCCTGCTATACTATTTAATGGTGGTCTTAATGAATCTCCTTCGACTTGAAATTTTGTAGCATGTGATTTATACAAATCAATTGGTAAAAATCTAAGTCCTCTTTCATACATTTCTAATACTAATTCCAAATCATCATACATATCTTTGTCCTTTGGAGTAGCATTATTTCCCATCATTTCAATTTCTTTCATTTTATTTTTTACTTTTTCTTTTCCATTAATCATAACTTCTGCATCAAATGCTTTTGCTCTTATTGTAAAAAATGCTGCATAATATGCTAATGGAATATGAACTTTAAACCATGCAATTCTAAATGCGTTTGTTACATAAGCTGCAGCATGTGCTTTAGGGAACATGTATTTTATTTTTTCACAAGATTTTATATACCATTCTGGAACATCATGTTCTAACATTAAAGGTATATATTCATCTTTCCATTTTGGTTCTTTTCCTTTTGCAACTTTACCTTTACGAACAGCTTCCATTATTTTGAATGATTTATCTGGTGGAAGCCCTTTTTTCATTAAATATATCATTATATCATCACGACAACATATTGCTTGTTGTAATGTTACAATTCCTTGTTCTATTAATGATTGTGCATTTCCTAACCATACATCTGTACCATGTGATAGTCCAGATATTCTTATTAATTCGTCAAATGTTGTTGGGTGTGTATCTAAAAGCATTCCTCTAGCAAATTTGGTACCATATTCAGGTATTCCATAAGTTCCTACTTCTGAATGTATTTGTTCTGGTGTTACACCTAATGCTTTTGTTGATGAAAAGATTGACATTGTTTCTTTATCATCTAATGGTACATCTGTTGGTGCTACTCCTGTTATATCTTGAAGCATACGTATTACAGTTGGATCATCGTGTCCTAGTATATCAAGTTTTAACAAGTTTCCATCTATTGAGTGATAATCAAAATGTGTTGTTATTATATCTGAATTTGGGTCATCTGCTGGGTGCTGTACTGGTGTAAATTCATATATTTCTCTTCCTTTTGGAACTACTATAATTCCTCCTGGATGTTGTCCTGTTGTTTTTTTTATCCCCTGACATCCTACTGATATTCTTGCTATTTCTGCTTTATTTATTGGTATATTTCTTTCTTCATAATATTTTTTTACATATCCAAATGCTGTTTGTTCTGCTACTGTACCAACTGTTCCTGCTTTAAATGTTGTTCCTTTTCCAAATATTACTTCTGTATATTTATGTGCTTTTGCTTGATATTCTCCAGAAAAGTTTAAGTCTATATCTGGCTCTTTATCTCCATTAAATCCAAGGAATGTTTCAAATGGTATATCCATTCCATCTTTGGCCATTTTTGTGCCACATTTTGGACAATCTTTATCTGGTAAATCAAATCCATTTCCAACTCCATAATCATCAAATTCTGAATATTTACATTTTGGACATCTATAATGTGGCTGTAATGAATTTACTTCTGTTATACCTGTCATAAATGCTACAAGTGATGATCCTACTGATCCTCTTGAACCTACTATATATCCATCTTCATTTGATTTCCATACTAGTCTTTGTGCAATAATATACATTACTGAATATCCATTGCTTATAATAGAATTTAATTCTTTATCTAGTCTTGTTTGAACTATTTCTGGTAATGGATCTCCATATAATTCATGTGCTTTTTTATATGCAATATTTTTGATATCTTCCTCACATCCTGGGATATGTGGTGGACATTTTTCTGGTGATATTGGGTCTATTCTATCACACATATCTGATACTTTATTTGTATTTGTTACTACAACTTCATAAGCTTTTTCTTCACCTAAATATTCAAATTCTTTAAGCATTTCTTCTGTTGTTCTTAAGTATAAAGGTGCTTGCTCATCTGCATCTTTATATCCTTGTCCTGCTTCTAATATTCTTCTATAAATCTCATCTTGTGGATCCATAAAATGAACATCACATGTTGCTACTACTAGTTTATTTAATTTTTCTCCTAGTGCTACAATTTTTCTGTTTATGTCTCTTAGGTCTTCTTCATCTCTCATTATTCCATTTCTTATTAAGAATTGATTATTTCCAATTGGTTGAATTTCTAAATAATCATAATCTCTTGCAATATTTTCTATTTCTTCATCAGATTTTCCTAATTCTATTGCTTGATATAATTCTCCTGCTTCACAGGCACTACCAATAATCAATCCTTCTTTATATTTCAAATAGTCACTTTTATGAATTCTTGGTTTACCATTTGCAAATGTATCTATATGAGAAATAGATATAAGCCTATACAAATTTACTCTTCCTATATTATTTTGCACTAATATGATTGCATGATGCGCTTTTGCCTTCTTCATTGCATTTTCAGACATTTTTCCTGCCTCATTGGCCTTATCTAAGTCATGAATATCTTTTTCTTCAAGCAAATCACACATTCTTAAGAATATATGCGCCGTACATTCGGCATCATCAACAGCTTCGGTATGCTGATCGTGATGTGCGTGCTCGGGCTTTGCCAGGGGATGCAGCCGATCGTCGGCTTCAATTACGGCGCCGGAAAACACAAACGGGTCAAAGATGTGCTGCTGCTGACGATCCGGATCGCCACGCTGATCGTTACGGTCGGTTTCCTCGCTTCCGAACTGTTTCCCCGCTGGCTCGTCAGGGCTTTTACCGACGATCCCGATCTGACGGCTATGGCCGTGCACGGGATGCGGCTGGGGTACTGCCTGTTGTTTCTGGACGGTTTTCAGATCGTCGTTTCGGTATTCCTGCAGTCGATCAGCAAGGCTCAGAAGGCCGTTTTCATGGGGTTGTCCCGACAGGTGATTTTCCTGATCCCGGCGCTCTATTTCTTTTCGCGCTGGTTCGGCCTGACCGGAGTGTGGCTATCGATCCCGGCC
>OKRU01003696.1_pt1 | contig 11944 bp, 8 predicted proteins | sample 1601131 | NCBI WGS metagenome assembly OKRU01 (sample SAMEA3541558, study PRJEB24748) | human gut metagenome | biome: human gut; feature: human-associated habitat; material: faeces | place: China | collected 2012 | reverse complement strand
TCCGAATTTGAAAACTATTCCTTTTGCGTTGTTCATTTTCCGTTACCTTTCTATTACAAATGTTTCAAATATTTTTCCTGTTCCAATATATCTCTTACTTTTCCATGCAGGCAGCCACAGGATTCCACAATCCCTTACTTGCCTGCCCGCATCTTGCTTTTTCCTGCAGCTTACTCCAGTTCGCAGGGACAGGATATCTTGCCGGTGATGGCGCTGGCTGCCGCTACTGCGGGACTTGCCAGATAGATCTCGGATTTTACATGTCCCATACGTCCGACAAAGTTACGATTGGTCGTGGAGACACATCTCTCGCCTTCTGCCAGGATACCCATGTATCCACCAAGGCAGGGTCCACAGGTAGGAGTGCTTACGACTGCTCCCGCTTCAATAAAGGTCTTCAGAAGTCCCTCTTCCATAGCCTGCATATAGATGGACTGGGTGGCAGGAATTACGATGCAGCGCATGCCTTTCGCCACATGTCTGCCCTTGAGTACCTTTGCTGCGGTGCGCAGATCGTCAATACGTCCGTTGGTACAGGATCCGATCACTACCTGATCAATGACGATGGGCTCCATCTCATGGATCTCATCGATGGTATGTGTATTCTCCGGCAGATGCGGGAATGCCACAGTGGGACGTAAGGTGCTCAGATCAATGGTATATTCTGCATCATACTGTGCATCCGGATCTGCTTCAAATACCTTATAGGGGCGTTTTGAATGCTCTTCCATGTAAGCAATAGCCTTCTCATCCACAGGGAAAATACCGTTCTTACCGCCGGCTTCGATAGCCATGTTGGCAATGGTGAATCGGTCATCCATGGACAGATTGGCGATACCGTCTCCTACAAATTCCATAGACTTGTACAGTGCACCGTCCACACCGATCATGCCGATGATATGTAAGATCACATCCTTACCGCTGACCCATTCTGCGGGTTTGCCGGTCAGATTGAATCTGATCGCCGCAGGTACTTTGAACCATGCCTTGCCGGTAGCCATACCGGCTGCCATATCCGTGCTTCCCACACCGGTGGAAAATGCACCCAGCGCGCCATAAGTACAGGTATGGGAATCCGCACCGATGATCACATCTCCGGCTACAGTAAGACCTTTCTCCGGAAGCAGGGCATGTTCGATACCCATCTCTCCTACTTCGAAATAATTGGTGATCTCATTGCGTCTTGCAAACTCACGGACACATTTGCAGTGCTCCGCAGATTTAATATCCTTATTGGGAACAAAATGATCCGGTACCAGTGCGATCTTATCCTTATCAAACACTCCCTGTACCTTCATTTTATCCATTTCCTTGATTGCCACCGGACTGGTAATATCGTTGCCCAGCACCAGATCCAGCTGTGCCTCGATCAACTGTCCTGCCTGTACCTGCGCAAGGCCCGCTGCCTGTGCAAGTATCTTCTGTGTCATTGTCATTCCCATTGTCTACTGCTCCTTTTTCTCTTCATACAACTTGCGCATTCCGCGCAACTGTTCCACTCTTCAGATACGAAATACGTCTCCTTGAAGTTTCCATTATTGTAGCACACTCATTTGTAATTGAAAACATCCACAATTAACGTATTTCTACGTAAATGTGGATGTTTTTGCTTTAATTTATTGATCTATTTTAATATTACAATGTAATACTTTTTATGATTACAGTGGTTATTTTTCTATTTCTCCGGCCGTCACTTTGTCCCCGGAATTGTCGTGATTTCCGCTCTCTGGCTTTACTTTCCAGATCAGCACCACCTTGAATAAATCTCCGTCCAGTTCGATCCGGAACTTTCCGCCCTGAATTTCTGTAAAGCTTTTTGCAATTGCCAGTCCCAGTCCGCTTCCTTCTGTGTTACGGGAAGCATCCCCTCTGACGAATCGCTCGGTCAGTTCCTCTCCCGATACGGATAATTCCTGCGCCGTGATATTTTTTAAGATAATGGTCACCTCATCCTTTGCCGTAAAACCGTTGACATAGACTCTGGTTCCCGGCAGAGCATATTTTGCAATATTGCCAAACAGATTTTCAAAAATCCGGAAGGTCTTCTGACTATCTAACGGCACGATGACCTTCTCCTCCGGCATGCTCATCCGCACATCCAGTCCGGCATCCGCCAGCTTATCTTCCATCTCGAATTCGACCTGTTTCACCATGCTTACGATATCCACATCACGGATGTCGAGCGTAATGTTCTGGGAATTTGCCTTGCTGACTTCGAACAGATCCTCGATCAGTGCCTTCAGGCGCAGCGATTTACGATCCAGCGTCTCTAAGTACTCCTTCCGCTGTTCCTCCGTCACTCCCGGCTCCTGAAGTAGTTTCACATAGGTAATGATAGCTGTCAGTGGTGTCTTCAGATCGTGGGATACATTCGTGATCAGTTCCGATTTCATCCGCTGGCTCTTCACTTCCTCCGCCACCGCATTGCGGAAGCCTTCCTCGATCCGGTAGATCTGTGGTTTAAAGGGTTCAAACACGCCCAGATCTTCCTCTATGGTCACATTCAGATTACCCTGAGCGATCTCATTGGTAGCCTTTAACAGTAGTCCGTACTTTTTCTGCAATTTGCTGACATAGCGCCGCAGTACAAAATACAGTACCACAGAGTAAATGACTGCGATCGTCACTCCTCCCAGAGGAAGGCTGCATACGATCACCAGGATCAGGGCATTCCACAATACGATCCGCAGGATCAGCTTCTTGCCATCCTTCGTCACATCAAAATGCTCTGCATCATGATAGACATCCACCACCTTATCCCTGCCAATGGAAAATCCCTTCTTCATTCCTCTCCATAGTTTTTTCCAGAGAGGCACTAACAGATAGCACAAGCTGTGCTGTCTCAAATACATTCCGACTCCCTGGGCCCGCATTGCCCGCAGGGACACACCCAAGCACCAGGCAATGAAAAACAAGGCTGCCACTGCCAGAACATTTAATGCATAGGTCAGTATTGTGGTCAACATCTGTATCTGCGCATTGTTTCCCTGTAAAACCGTGCTCAGCGCATGACCGCTCCTTACCCAGGATACCAGTCCTACCACCTGTTCACTTCCAATGCCGGCGATCACCACAAGGATCACAACGATCGCCTCGACAGGCAGCTTCAGCAGAACCACCTTCTCCCAGGCTCTCTCTTCCTCAAGTCCCGGTAATACAAGCGCCAGCAGGAAGATCAAGAATGTCAGGATCAGAAATACCTCCTGGCATCCGGATAAATAGTAGGATGTATACTGATCTCCCATGGAAAAGTAAACACTAACATTGTTCATGTCCTGATCATAATAAATATACTGACCGTTCTGTCCCAGACTCTGTGCCGCCTGTCTGGAAATGCAGAAGGTGATTTCACAATTTTTCGGCATTTCCAGCCGGAACATGGTATTATGACCGGCATCGATCACATTGCCCATATTGGCATCCACCATGCGCGTAAGACCGCAGTTACGGATCACTTCCGCCGCTGTCTTGCGAAGGGTTGTCGTATCCGATCCGATCACCGTATTCCCTAAGGTGGCATCATTTCCATAGGCGTCAAATACAAAAGTCAGATAAAAGCTCTGGTCCTCCGCCACGATATCCGTATCCGCCAGATTACTTAGGATCTCTCCGGTCTTCGTATCCCGGATCCTGTAATCATACAAATTATTCAACTGACTGAAGGAGCTTTCCAGGGTATTGAAGTGTTCTTCCAGGTATTCCCGGGTCTGTACCGCAAAGCTTCCCTGGGCTACATAGTCTTCGGGATCTTCTCCTTCCGGTATGGTGAGGTCCTCCATATCTCCGTTCGCCATTTCTGCCCGCTTCTGGTCATCATTGAGCCATTCATTCCCATCCGTGGACTGCATATATAATTCTCCATAGCTTAAGGAAGTCTGGTGCTCTTTATTGTACAGGTCGCGGTAGAGCAGATAGCAGTTCTGATACAGATAAGTAATCGTATTCGACGTCTCCAGCGGATCCGCAATGTATTGTTCGTTCCTCCTGCTCTCCGCCCTGCGCTCGAAGATTCCGTAGCAGGCGGTAAAAATGCCGGAAGCTGCCAGACTGACAATCAGTCCGATGATCAGCCATTTGACTGCAGGCTTTCTGTGTTCTCTGTTTTCTCTGTTTTCCCGTTTTTCTGTTGTCTCCGCTTTCACAGCCTCTGTTACCTGTTCCATTCTTACACCTCTCCGGTCATTTCCTTCTGTCTGCCGAAACGCTTTGTTTCCCACATCCGCATTTATTGTTTGTCGATCTTATAACCTACACCCCATACCACTTTCAGATACTTGGGATTTCGCGGATCGATCTCGATTTTTTCGCGGATATTCCGCACATGTACCATAATGGTATCGGTGTTGACCGCTTTCTCGTTCCAGATACGCTCATAGATCTCATCTGCGGAAAATACTCTGCCCGGATTCTTGATCAAAAGCTGTACGATCTTGAATTCCATGGGAGTCAGCTTCACCGCTTCTCCGTCCACCGTCACTTCTACGGTTTCTTCGTTCAGTTCCAGTCCGCCGATGGTATACACATGGGATTTCTCCTGTTCTTCCCCACTGACTGCCGTCAGATATTTGGAATATCTGCGCAGATGGGAATTTACCCTCGCCAACAGCTCCAACGGTGTAAAGGGTTTGGTCACATAGTCATCCGCTCCCATATTTAATCCCATGATCTTATCCACTTCCTCGGACTTGGCGGACAGCATGATCACCGGGAACTCGTGATTCTGCTCCCGCAGCTTCATTAACATTGTCACACCGTCCATCACCGGCATCATAATATCCAGAATAGCCAGATGGATCTCTTCCTGTGCTACGATCTCCAGTCCTTCCTTACCGTTGGCAGCTTTCCATACCTGATACCCCTGATTTTTCAGGTAAATCTCCACACCATCCCGGATTTCCTTATCATCCTCCACGATGAGAATATGATATTTATTGTTCTCCATGACTCCCTCTCATTCTGCCGCATGCGGCAAGGGGATCCTCTCCCCTGTCTGTTTCTGATTCTAAGTTATAATCCCTAATTTCAACTACTGAAAAAACGAAAGATTTTCTAAAGATTTTTTTCGTAAAAACACCAAGGAGGTGGACATTCGGTGCCACCTCCTTGATCATCTTCGAAGCGTACATTTCCGGCTGCCATGGTTATACCTCATCCTCATAGTACCGGATCATGCATACCAGTTCACCTTCCACTACGGACACCTCCGCTTCCTCTCCGAGGAATTCATTGCTGATCCCGATGGGGAAATCGTTGGTGATCACAGCATTTTCCAAAGGATATTTCATGCCGCGGATATTCACGCCTTTTGCCTCCTTCGTCAGGGCAAACAGCGACATGGTGCCCTCCAGCTCCTTCCGGAAATGCACGGCTTCGTTCTGCAGTACCAGCACCATTCCCGCACCGTCTACCAGATACCCCACCGCGCCGCGGTTTTTGAGATACAACAGACACTGGATATTCGCCAGGGTATGATCAAATCTCCCACCGGTGGCCGCATAAATACGGAAATCGGTATAGCCCAGCTCCAGCCCCCGCTTGATAGCTGCCAGCATGTCTGTGTCATCCTTGCACTCCGGCAGGCGGCAGATCTTCTCTGGAACGGTCTGTTGTAGCTGTTCCACAGCAAGCTTCTCCTGTTCGCTCATCGAGTCAAAATCTCCGATGATCAGATCCGGCTCCACATTCAGGAGCCCACAGTAGCTTAAGCCGCCGTCCACTGCGATCACATAATCTTCCTCCGTCACAGACAGCTCTCCCATCGTGAGATCTCCTGCGCCGATCAAAATACATTTACCCATAGAATTTACTGTTTTCCTTTCCTGTAACGGTTCCACCTTGTCATTCCCAAAGTCACATGTATGCGCCTGCACCGCTTTGTGACCGTCCTGTTTCCGAAACAGACGTTTCGTCTGCGAGCCGTTACGCAATATTCTACAATTTCTGCGTTTACTTTTCAAGCCATACGCAGTATATTTAATCTGTTCAAACTTACAAAGATACTCAGAGGATCAACATCCCTGTATGTGAAAGGCACTCTCATGAATCTATATGACAATCAGCCGCTGACCGTTGCGGAGCTCCGCAGGTTGCAGGCTTTGGAAAACCGATATCGGAATGCTGCCAGAGAAGTGTTTACGAACCGTGTGGAATACTACCACCGCTTCACCGGTGGGCACTATACTTCTATCACCATCCGTGACCAGAAGACCCGCTGGGGAAGCTGTTCCTCGAGAGGAACTTTATCCTTCAATTACCGCCTGATCTACGGTCCTGCCGGTCCTCTGGATTATGTGGTCGTCCACGAGCTCTGCCACCTGACGCATATGAACCATTCAAAGGACTTCTGGAACATGGTCGAGCGCATCATGCCTGATTACCGGATCTACAAACAGTGGCTAAGAGAGCACGGACAGGAGCTTACCCTGACGACACATCTGAAAAAGCAGGGCATTCCCATCCGCCTTGGCTAAGGCGCCATGCTATAAATGGCGGCCTGTTTTTCAACAGACCGCCATCTTTTACTATTCTGCTCTACGCAGTGCTATCTTCCGTTTATCTGTTCTCGTTTACATAGACCTGGACACGGCTCTGAATGACACCTGCCACATCCCTCGCACTCTTCTGTCCTGAGAAGTATGCACCGGCTTCTTCCGAAATGATATTGGAGATTGCCTCATTATAGTATCCCCTCTTATTCACGCTTTCCACAAAGCTGACGATTCTGTCCACCTGCTCCTGGGTCAGCTGCGGCAGCAGTATTTCCTCACCGTTGATGTAATAGGTCTCATCGTATTCCACTTTGTTGCCGTTCTCATCCATATAGTACGGCTTCTTTGTAGCATCCTGCACATTCTTCTCAAAGGTGCTGCGAAGTACCGGAAGATTGTATTCCTGTTCCTGTATCTTATCCTGATATTCCTGTGTCAGATAGTAGCGCAGGAATTCCCATGCACCGTCGAGGTTCTTGGATTTTGCAGACAGGGCATACATCCTGTTACCTGCCCATAATACGGATCCCATGTCGCCATCGGTCGGGAAGCCTACAAAGGAGATATCCTCACCGAAGACACCGTTGATCGTACCGTTCAGGTCACGGATGTTACTGATGGAAATGGTATCCAGCAGGGTTCTGTCCTCGCGGTACTGGGATTCATAATTATTCCAGTAATCCTCTCCCCAGTAATCCTCTCCATATTCTACCGGCAGCTCGCCTGCATAGGCCAGCATTGCCACGAAATTATCCGTATCAAATGCACATTTTCCGGTGGATACATCCACGAAATCACTGCCGCAATAGTTCATCATGGTATACAGGAAGCTGTCTCTGGTGATATCACCGAAGAGTGCGGTTTCTTCCGGCATGGTATCCCGGATCGTCTGCAGCTCTTCCATAGTAATGGAGGTACGGTCACCGAAAATAGATTCTTTTCCTACCATAGTAGAGATATAGAAGGAAGGAATCACATAGTACAGTTTACCGTCCACACGGTACGCATCCCAGACATTCTGCAGATATTCGTTTTTCGATAATTCCTCATCCTTTGCAATGAGGTCATCCACATTTGCCACCAGTCCCTTGGCAATATAGCTGTCCATTGACATATTGCTGTCCACGACCAGAATATCCGGCATTCCTCCGGAGATGATATCATTATTTAACTGCTTCACACCAAGAGTATAATCCTCTGAAGTGTTGTAGGTACTGTATTCCTTAACTACAATACGATAGGTGTCACCGGACTTATTATATTCTACCACCTTTCTCTTCAGATCATAGTCGATATAGTTACCTGCCAGTGTAAGGACGATCCGGTCCTTGATATCCTCCGGCTTCACGTGGGTGAACAGACCTCCGCACATTTTACCTTCGGTGTTATCATAGTAAAAGCCCAGGAACTGTTCCTCGTCCAGTACCAGGAAATTGTTCAGGCTGCCGGCAGCCAGATCCGAATTGATATAACTCATGATCTGCTTCGACTCCTGTGTCTGCACATTATAACCAAACAGTCCGTTACTATCGGCATAGTACAGGATGTCACCGTCTCCGGGCACCATATTATAATAACCGCCGTTGGTCAGTGTCGAGGAAAACTTTATTCCTTCTGATACCGCATCTGTTGCAGGATCATAGGTTGCGATATACATATCCGTGTAATTGCTCTCATCATAATAGATGATCTGCACCTTGCCATCCGGCGTAATGATATTCGAGCTTGCATTGTTGAAAAGTGTTGCGACTGCCTCCGGCAGATCCTTCCGGTCTGTGATACCCTCTTGCGTCACAGTGCATTTCTCTATTTTATCACCGCTTAACAGCAGTGTCAGGGTTCCATCCTCATTGGGGATGATACTATATACCCAGGAATAGCTTTCTTCTGTATTCATATCATTCAGATCAGCTTCCCATTTGATAGTCCCATCCGCACTCCAGCAGATCAATGCATAATCATTCGTACTGCTGTAATCATCGTCGGAATATGTCTCACTATAGTAATTGCGTATTCCGTAAACATTCCCATCCGAACCGACCGTACAATTGTTAAGCGATGTGTATGTATAACTGCTGTTCCCTGCCGGTGCATCTACCACATCCATATCCGCTGCCGCAATATCCTGTGTGCTGACCTCCTGCTCCGTAAGAGGCACTGCTTCATTTCCGTCCCCGGAAGTCTCACCGCCCTGTGCAGGTGCCGGAGTCGCCGGAGCCTCTCCTTCCTTCCACATAGGCAGTTCTACGGTGTCGATGACGGTACCGTCCGGTTTCATTGTAGTAAGATGCAGCAGACTCTGATTACCATTCTCGAAATATTCATAGGTCTCAAACAGAAGGTAAACCGTATCTCCTTTTCTGGTCAACAGATCAATATTCATATTGTCTGAATCCATATTAAGATCCAGCGCCTGTTCCTTAAATACATACTGTTTTGCAAGGCTGGAATCGGCCGCACTGCTGCCACCGTTTCCGTTCCCGCCATTACCCTTTCCACAGGCAGTCAGACCTGCGATCATTGCCACGGTCAACGCGATACTGATCCGTTTTTTCCCTTTCTTTTTCATTCTCCCTCTCCTTTTCTTGTCTGTGTCTGTTGTTTTACGACTGCTGTTCCTCTTTTGTCTCCTCAGGTGTCTGCGTTTCCTCTGTCTGCATGTTCATTGTCTGCGCTTTCTCCGGCTCTTTGGAAGCTGCATCCGCAGGCTCTGTTCCCTCCACCGGTTCATCCGTCAGCCAGGAGAATTCACTGTCTGCATAAGGGTCTTCCTCCAGTTCCCGCTCCAGTTCCTCCAGGACATCCCTCTCCCTGTGGGGGTGTTTTTTCTCCCTGCGGCGTTCCACAGCCCGCTCTGCCTGATCCTTACCGGTATGCCATACATCCTTCAAGGTCCAGCCCTTATGACGCCACCAGTGTACAAAGCACCAGATAACGGTCACTACCGGATATAATAACAGAAGCAGCATAAATACTGTCAGTAATGCAATAATGTCTTCATAGCCTCTCGCCAGATTCTCCCAGTATGGATAGATGATGGCTTTGCCGTTCATGGAACGCGTTCCGAAGGCAAGGACTGTTTTCATCCGGTTGGGCAGGGAATAACGTCTGCTGTTTTCCACGATCTCAACGTTTTTCTCGTCTATCCCGATTCCTTCTTTTACTTTGCCGTAGGCGAATCCATCCACAGGGTTCGGCATAACGATCTCATAATGATTGATACCGTTGCTGGTCCCGTAGGTCTCCAGGGTCTCATAAGATACATAGACTACCGTGGAAGTTAAGCCTGCTGCCTTTTCCATTCTGCCCTGGGGTCTGCGTACCACTCCGGTCACAATGTGCGGGACATTCCCGATATATACGGTCATTCCCACCACATCATTGGAGCCGAACAGCTGCCAGGCCGCATCCTGATCGATGATACAATAGTCCTGCATCAGATCGTTACCGGAAAAATAGGAGCCGGTGATCAGCTTTAACGGATGGAACAGGAAAAAATCCCCTCCGATCCCTATCGCGTTGGCATCCAGTTTATTTCTTCCGTTCACCAGGGTGATCTTACCGTCTGCGCTATAAGCATCCACCCAGAGTCTGGCACTTGGGTTCTCTGAGGTCTCTGTAATAGAGGCCTCCTGCAGCACATTTTTCAGTGAATATTCAAAGCTTTGAATGGTATCCTCCGTCACTTCCGCTTTGGAGGAGAAAAAGCAGCTGATCTGTGCCACATCCTTTTTTTCACTCCAACGTCCGGCCATCTGCTGGGCATCCTGTATATTGACCAGATGATCACACCATAGGTTCAATAGCAGGAACAGTAGGAAGGATACTGCCGCACTGCAATACCATATGCACTTTTTTTTACTCTGTATCTGCATCCGAAACATATAGTCTGTTTCTTCCTTCCTGTAAGATTAAATGCTTATGAATTATTTGCCAGTCTGACCAGCTTTCCTGCCTCTACCGGCTGGGTAGATGTCGTAATGACAAATTCATAGCCATATAAAGCTCCGCTCACTGCGGACTGGGTGTCATCACTTGCCAGTACCTCCACATCCACACGGGTCGCCACATAACGGTTACCTAAGGGGCTGCTCTTGGATTCCACGATCAGGATGAACTTGCCGTTACTGTCCTCACGGATGGCACTGTTGGGTACGATCAGATCGTAATTGGCACTCTTCTGTCCCACGGATACATTTAAGGACTGTCCGGGTGTCACTTCATCTCCAGTGATATCAAAGGTCAGCAGCTTCTTCTGTCCGGGATCTGTGGTATCCGGCTTGATGCTGGCCAGGGTAATATCCATATCACTGTATCTCCAGGAGTTCACCAGGTCTGCCTTATCTCCCACAGAAAGTCTCTTCGCCTGATCATTGGTCACGGAGAAGCTCATGGTAAAGCCCTTACCCTCCGGCTGCATGGTCACCAGTGCAGTATCCGGCTGTGCCTCGTCTCCTGCCTTGACTGTTACACTGGTAATGGTTCCCGCAATGGGTGCTTCGATGCTGGCGCCTACCGCATTCTCCTGCAATTTTGCAATCTGATCTCTCTGCTTCTTGAGGCTGTCTAACTGGTAATCCAGATTCAGCTCTGTGGAGATATCCTTCAATAGCTGTGCCTTAAAGTCCTGTGCTGCCTTCAGCTTTGCATTTCTGCTGTCCAGTTCATTCTGCCAGTTCTGGGTCTGTACCGTCAGGGAACTGGTGGCATTTGTTTTGCTGTCCTGCTTCTCTGCCAGTTTTTTGTTAGCTTCTGCCAGGGCATTCACTTTATTATTATATGCTGTCACAGCTGCCGTGTCTGCATTGATCTGTGCCTGTTTTTCGTCGATCAGTTTCTGATAGGTTGCACTGTTAACCACTGCCACATCGTACTCTTCCTTAGGTACCTGATTCTGACCGTCATTTCCGGATACGGAACTTAATATTCCCTCATTGTACTTTGCGATAGTGGCATCGCAGGCTGCCTTGGCTGTCTGCCACTCACTGATCTTATCCTTTGCGATCTTGACCCAGTCATTATTCAATGCTGCCTGGGCTTCTGCTACTTTTGCCTGTTCCGAGCTGGTGTCGGGAGCTCCGCCGGCACTCACATTCACCTGTGCAGTCTTTAACTGATTGATAGCTGTCGTAGCTTCATCCACCTGCTTCTGCCATTTGTCAATCTCCGCCTCTGCAGCAACGATCCGGCTCTGATAGGTACCTACCGATGCTATCTGACCGGTCTGGACATTTGTATAGGCCGTATTGGAAATATCCCCGGACAGAAGCGCCAGTTCGAAATCCAGCATGGCCTTATCCAGTGCTGTCTGGGCATCGGTCAGCTCCTTGCTTTCCTTATCCTCCAGCAACAGCAGGGGAGCTCCCTTCTCCACCTTATCCCCGGTCTTCACCAGGACACTGGAGATGGTACGGGTTTCCGTTATCTTCACATTATAGGGATCTCCGCTTTCCACC
>OKRU01003681.1_pt1 | contig 11973 bp, 8 predicted proteins | sample 1601131 | NCBI WGS metagenome assembly OKRU01 (sample SAMEA3541558, study PRJEB24748) | human gut metagenome | biome: human gut; feature: human-associated habitat; material: faeces | place: China | collected 2012 | reverse complement strand
CCCCTGTCAGCGGTGAGGAGATTATGAAAACATTCAATCTGCCGCCCTGCCGGCAAGTGGGCGCATTGAAAAGCGCTATCAAGGATGCCATATTGGACGGCGTCATTCCCAATGACTACGAGGCTGCACGCGCATTTATGCTGCAACGGGCGGAAAAGATGGGACTGAAATAGGGTTTTGACATGTTTTTTCTTAATGTGGCGCTTCGAAAAATAGGAGGGGATAATAGGAGGCTCTGAGGAATAAGTCGGAGGAAGAGAAATTGGGGATATGGACTTATTAACTTGATTTTTAATTGGTTATGTAGAAATATCACTTTGGCTTTTCAAAGACTTAGGGTTCATTTAGGGTTCATTTCCCTTATGACCCCCATTCCCCCCTGAAAATAGGCCTAAAAATACATGAGATGACTTGTTTTTTTACTATGCTCCTGTCTGGCTTTCTTTGGCATATATTCTGCAAACAGACTGATAGATGCTTTTTTCAGTCAGTGCTGACAGATGTTCCTTTCAGTCGGTGCTGATAGATGTTCCTTTCAGTCGGTGCTGATAGATGTTCCTTTCAGTCGGTGCTGATAAATGCTTTTTTAAACAGCCTGATAAATGTTCCTTTCAATCGGTACTAATGGATATTTCTTTACAACGCAGTAATCCCTTATGGCGGAAACGACCTATGAACTGTCAGTTTGTGAAAGTTGTCAATATTCTGTAAATCAGGTGAATACCCCTAAAATGGGTGGTGTTTTAGGGGCTATAAGGAAATGACCCCTAAATGAACCCTAAACAGTAATTTGCCTTTGGTAAAAATAGCATACATGTATGTTCCTTTTTCCCTTTTTTGCGAATACACAGAATCCGCGCCATGAGATGAAGATATCCGTTTCGTAAGGCGGAAGCATTCACCCTGCGGGACGGAAATATTTATCTTGCAGGACGGAAATATTCGTCCCGTAAGGCAGAAATATTCATCTTGCGGGATAAAACAAATCGTCTCGTGAGATGAAACTGGACATCTCACGAGACGAAAATGCATATCTTCCGGTTCTCCGGTTGATGAGGGAAAACGTCCTTACTCTTCGGATTGGAACTTTCTGCTCACCTTCATCAGGTTGGTGGAGTAGGTCACTATATTCTGCGCTTCCTGTATCATTGTCAGGTATACCATGCTGACTTTGATGCTTCCGGACTGGCTCTGGATGCGTTGCAGCTCTTCACGTTTCAGGTGGGCGAGTTGTCCGTTCAGCTCGTTTGCCCTGCGCACTTCTTCTTCGAAGTCGCTGTAATCGTTATGCTCCAGCTTATGGCGGCATACTTGCAACAGATAGACGATGTCTTCCGTTACGTCGGCAAACTCGCCTTTCTGCACTGCATCCAGCGGCTTGAAGTTATTGTCGATATGTTCCAGACATGGTTCGCACAGGCGTCCTACACTATAAATCAGCTCACTGGCAAAGTCGTTTCCCTGATAGTAATAGAGCCCTTTTTCGAGCACCGTATTGTTGTCCAGACGACACATGGCGAGCGTGCCGGTGCGCTTCATCTGTTTGATCAGTTGCTTCTCGAACTTCACAGCACCCATTGCCCGGCGCAGTCCGCGCAGGTTCTCGTGCAGGAAGGCGGTGACGGTGCGTTCGAAGTTGTCTTCCGTAAACTCCAGTATCTTGCACAGCTCCTCGCGGGTGTGGCGACGCAAGAGTTCCAGAATCTCCATGTTGTCTGTGCTTTGCATCAGTTGCTTGATAGTAGCGTTGCCCTTTTCTTTCTCCTTGCGTTTCTTGTACATCACTTGGCTGCGTATCAGCATGAACACTGCCAAGCCGATCAGTGCGATAATGGCGACTGTGCCGCCGAAATAGATGATCAAGGCCACGAAGAAACAGATTGTGAATGCAGCTCCGGCAGTGATGAACCAGCCGCCGATGACGCTCAGTACGCCGGTGATGCGGAATACGGCGGAGTCGCGTCCCCAAGCGCGGTCGGCAAGGGAGGTACCCATGGCCACCATGAAGGTGACGTAGGTTGTGGAGAGGGGAAGTTTCAGGGAAGTACCGAGGGCAATCAGCAAGCCGGCGAGTACAAGGTTGACGGAGGCGCGTACCAAGTCGAACGCTGCGCCGTCGGCAATGATGGCTTCGTCCTTCCGGAAGCGGGTTTCTATCCAGCGTTTGCTGCTTTCGGGCATCGTTTTGGACAGCCCGTTGGCTATTGTCATGCTGAAGCGTACCAGTGTACGTGCTATGGGGGTGCTGCCGAAGCTCTCTTCGCCTTCATCCTGACGGGAGAGGTCGACGGAAGTCTTGATTACGTTATGGGCCTTCTTGGAGGTGCACAGCGAGTAGACCATGATGACTCCCGCACCGATAAGGAAGTACCAGGGTGTTTTGGCCGGACCCAGCAACGAGTCCATGAGGAAGCCGTCGGGACCTGCGGCGGCGCCGTTGGTGGTGTAGTCGATGAAAGAGGAGTAGCCGGCAAGGGGCACACCGATGAAGTTCACCAAGTCGTTACCCGCAAAGGCGAGGGCAAGGGCAAAGGTTCCCAGAAGCACCACGACCTTGAACACGTTGACCTTCCGCCAGTGCAGCACCTGCATCAACAGGGTGAAGAACACAAAGAAACAACCGATCAGCAGGGTGGTGTTATCTTGTATCCACTGCTTGTTTTCCGGGGTCATGAATGAACTGTCTTTCAGCCCTTTTATCAGCATGAAATAGATAATGGAGGTTGCTGCGATGCCGCCGAAGATGCCGATGCTGTACTTCATCTTCTTGGTGTAGTTGAAGGTGAACACCACACGCGCCAGCCATTGCACCAGCATACCGAAGAAGAAGGCAATGGCTACGGAAAGGAAAATACCCATGATGACGGACAGGGCTTTGTCCGTATTGATGAGGTCGCCGAATCCCAGCGTGTCACTGCCATGCACCTTGATGAGCGCCAGGGCGAATGTTCCGCCCAGCAGTTCGAATACCATGGATACGGTGGTGGATGTAGGCATCCCCATTGTGTTGAATACGTCCAGCAGCACTACGTCGGTCAGCATGACGGCCAGCAGGATACACATGATTTCGGCAAAATAGAAATGCTCCGGCTGGTAGATGCCATGCCGGGCGATGTCCATCATGCCGTTGGACAGGGAAGCGCCGATAAAGACGCCGATGCCCGCTATAAACAGTACGGTTTTGAAAGATGCTGCTTTGGCTCCGACAGCAGACTGAAGAAAGTTTACTGCATCATTGCTGACACCCACGACGAGGTCGAAAACCGCGAGGACGAACAGGAAGATGACAATGCATAGATAGATAGTTTCCATAAGATGTATTTTATTTCTGGCTGCAAAGGAACGTTATTTGTGTTGCAGGGAAATGTCATACATGTTACAGAAATGTTACAAGAAACTTTTCGCTCTCCGTTTTCAACCCTTCAGGTATTCGTAGAAAGTATATTGCGAACGTATCTTCTCCTTTTGCGGACGTGCCGATTTCCAGCGGTTGCGCAGGTGGTCGTCCACAAAGCATGCCTTGCGCTTGTCCGACAGGCCGCACCTCATCGCGCTCTCCAAGCGCATGATGCGCACCATCAAGCTCAATATAACATTCTCGCTCACGCTCAACTTCATCGCCATCGTGCTCGCCATCACCGGCACACTGAACCCTGTTGTCGGCGCGCTGGTCCATAACGCAGGCAGCGTGCTTGTCATCACAAACTCGGCCCTGCTGCTAAAATGGAGGCGAACCACCTCGCAGAGTTTCGCGTCCGCAGACGTGAAATCTGTTTGATCGTAAATTCCGACGACAGGCGCGTCGGAATTTACTCTTTGCGCGGAGCGCGTGTCGCAGCCGCGCTGCGAGCGGCAAGGCACGAAGCGCAGCGAATCCTTTTCAAAAAGAGTGGATCGCAAAATTGCGATCCACTCTTTTTGATTTTTTTTTTTTTTCTGCGCCAGACAGAGGGCATTAAGAGGACAAGCAGCGGCATGATCTCAAGACGTCCGAGCAGCATGATGGCGCTCATCGTGAGCTTGCTGATGCCGGAGAGGAAGCCGAAGTTGCACGTCGGTCCCACTGCGCCAAGGCCCGGGCCCACGTTGCTGATGGCCGTAAGCGAGGCGGTGAACGCCGCGGTAAAGTCGATGTTGTCAAGCGACAAAATCAGCGTGCCAAGCAGCATGATCGTGATATAGGCGAAGAAGAAGACCGAAACGGACGAGACGGTCTCCTCCGTCACGCGATGTCCGTCGAGCGTGATGGGGCGCACCTCGCGCGAGTGCATCACGCGCCGCAGATCACGCCGCAGCGACTTGCACAAAAGCACGATGCGCGAGGCCTTGACGCCGCCCGCCGTAGAGCCCGCGCAGCCGCCGAAAAACATCACCAGCACGAGGATACAGCGGCAGAACTGCGGCCAGAGGTCAAAATCCTCCGTGCAGTAGCCGGTCGTTGAAATGAGCGTTGTTACCTGAAAGGCCGCATTCTCGATGGCCGAGCCGATGTCGCGCCCCGTGCGCACGATCAGGTCCGCCGCGATCATCGCCGATGCGCCGACCACGACCAGCGAGTAAACGCGCAGCTCCTCGCTCTTGAGCGCCTCGCGGAAGCGGCGCGTCACGCAGAGGTAGAGGAGCGTAAAGTTCACGCTTGCGGCAAACATGAAGAAAATGAGGATCCAGTTGACAAGATGCGACTGATAATACGCGATGCTCGCATCCCGGATGGAAAAGCCGCCGGTAGAGATCGTCGTCAGCGCCGTGGTGATCGCATCGAACAGCGGGAGGCCCGCAATGCGCAGCAGCAGCGCCTCCGCCACGGTGAGCGCGATGTAGATGCGGTACAGGATGCGCGCCGTCTCACCCGTGCGGGGACGGAGCTTTGTGCTGATGGGGCCTGGGGATTCCGCTTTCATCAGGTTCACGCTGCCCTCACTGAGCTTGGGCAGCAGCGCCAGCATGAGAACGAGGATACCCATGCCGCCCATCCACTGCGTGAGCGCGCGCCAGAATTGGATGCCCCGCGGCAGCGACGCAGGCGACGGGAAGATGGACGCGCCGGTCGTCGTCAGGCCGGAGACGGTCTCGAAAATGGCGTCGATAAAGCTGCAGCTGCCGCTGAAAAAATACGGCAGCGCGCCGAACACGCTCAGCGCGATCCAGCACAGTGCCACGCAGACAAAGCCGTCGCGCGTCTGGAGCCGCGCGTTGTCCGCGCGGATGAGCGAGAGCAGCACCCCCACGCCGCCGCAGATGAGCAGCGCGTACAAAAAGGCCCTCTGGTCAACACCACCGCCGAACACGCTCAGCAGCAGCGGCGGGATCATACAAAGCGCCTCGATACAGAGAATGACGCCCACGATTCTGAGAATAAGATTTTGGTTCATAATGAAACTTCCTTGCCGCAAGCAGCCGGCACATCAGCCGAGAATATCGTTGAGGTCCTGCAAAAAGAGCTTTTTCGCCACCACGATCACGCGGTCGCCCGCATGGATCTGGGAATGGCCGTTCGGGATCTCCATCCGGCCGTTGTGCACGATGGCCGCAACGAGCAGGCCGTTTCGAAAATGCAGGTCGCTGAGCGGCCGGTCGAGAAAGTGCGTGGCACTCGTCGCGGTGAATTCGACCGCCTCGATCGCGCCGCCGAGGATATAGTGCAGGCTCTCCACCGCGCTGCCCTGCGAGTTGGCAAGGCCGCGGACGTAACTTGAGATCTGGCTTGCAATGATGGCCTTGGGCGAGATGACCGTGTCGAGGCCCGTGAGGTTCACAATGTCGAGATACCCCATGCGCGACATCTTCGGCACGACCTTTTTCACGCCGTAGCGCTTCGCCGTGAGCGCCATGAGGAGGTTTTCCTCGTCGCGGTCCGTCACAGCGATGAACGCGTCGCAGTGGAAGATACCCTCGGATTCGAGCAGGTCGTGATTCGTGCCGTCGCCGTGGATGACGGTGACTTTCGGCAGCTTTTCCGCGAGCGTGAGACATTTGGCCTCATCCTTTTCCACGATCGTCACGTGCGTGCCGATGTCGGTGAGCACCCAGGCAAGGTACTGTGCGATGCGGCTGCCGCCAAGGATGCTCACGCGGCGGATGGGCGCCATGGCCCTGCCCATCGAGCGCAGCACGCGCGTCGTCTCCGCGGGCGTGCCGATGACGTACACGCGGTCGCCCGTCTGCGGGACGAACGAGCCGTTCGGCACGATGACCTCTTCCCCGCGCTTGGCCGCGCACATAAGGATGCTGTTGGGATTTTCGCGGTTGTAGTCGATGAGGGACTTGCCGACAAGGCTGTCGCCCTCTTCGGTCTGAAAGCCGATGAGCTCGACAAGTCCGCGGGCAAACGTCTCCACGCTGAACGCAGACGGCACGCGCAGAATGCGCGAAATTTCCTGCGCGGCGGCATTTTCGGGGTTGATGATCATATCAAGCCCGATCTCGCGGCGCAGGATCGGTGCATCGCGGAAATACTCGGGGTTGCGTACGCGGGCGACCGTGTGCTTCGCGCCGAGCTTTTTCGCCATCAGGCAGCAGATGAGGTTGACCTCGTCGTTTTCCGAAACGGCGATGAGAAGGTCCGCCTCGCGCACGCCCGCCTCCAAAAGGACGCTGGCGCTCGCGCCGTTGCCCTCCACACACATGACGTCGAGCATGGAGTCAACGTGGTCGAGCACGGCGCTGTTGCGGTCGATGACGACCAGATCGTGGTTTTCGCCCGTCATCTGCTCGGCGATGGCGTAGCCGACCTTACCGATACCGACAATGATGATTTTCATTTCTGTGTTTCTCCTAAATTCTCTTCGGCTTCCGCCGTGTGCTGCTTACGCAGCACCATCAAAACGCTGTTGAATTCCGCCCCCATGATCAGCATGACCGAGGCGAGATACAGCCACAAAAGCAATACGATCACCGCGCCGAGCGTGCCGTAAATGACGGAGTAGCGCGCGATGTTTTCAACATAATACGAAAAAAGGAATGACAATACGAGCCACATCACGAGCGAGAACACCGCGCCCGGCCAGATACGGTTCATCCGGTGCGACTCCTGCGCAAGGCCGTACATCATCGCGATGGGGAAGAATACGATGCCGCCGATGATAACAAAGCGCAGGCTCGACCACAGGCGGATAAAGCCGTCGCTCAGCGTGATATAGGCCGACAGGTGGCTCGACACGTAGTTCAGCACCCGCCCGCCGACGACGGAAAGGCCGATCGACAGCACGATCATCAGGATGAGGCTCAGCGTGTAGAGCAGGAGCTTGATCTGATAGCGCGCAAACTGCGTGGGCCGGTGCTCGCCGTAGGCCCGCCGGACAGAGCCCATCAGCGAGGCCGCCGCACGGTACGGGAAATAGATTGAAAAAACGAGCGAGAACCAGAGCAGGCGCGGGCTGGAGTCGCGTCCGACGTAAATAAGGTACTGCTCGATGATGTCAAGCGCCTCCTGCGGGATGAATGCGCGAATTTCATACAGAAAGCCGCTGATATCCACGGACATGATGCCGACTAAGTTGCTCAAAAAGATCAAAAGCGGGAAAAGCGCAAACAAAAGGTAGTATGTGAGCGCCGCACTGTCGCGGCCGACATGATGATCGAAGTACCGCCTGACCATCAGGTAGATGCCTTTCAAAAAGCGGTGCCGGTCAAGATACTGCTGCAAGGGCGATGCTCACCTCCTCAAAAGTCGATTTCTCTTCAATTTATGTAGTATAGCACAGTCCAATTCGAAAGGGAAGCAGAAACGCGTGCCACGACATACTTTTTACAGAAATAAAGCCGGAAAAGGGGTTGACACGACGGGAAAATGTGCATAATATAGTGCCGATAAGTTCATACATCGTCCGGTAGGTAAGGCTACCACAAGGATACGGACTGCTGCCGCGGAGTAGTGGAGACACTATGAGAGGGTTTGAACAGGTTGCATCGAAAGCAAGGTGCCATCTAATGCAGTTTCACCGCCTCGTGATGCTAAAGCTTGAACGGTAAGGAAACTTCTCGCCAGGGGCGGGTGTTTCTTGATTGTCGCTCCCATAGCCGCGTCGCCGGACGCAGGATATGGGGGATTTTTTTATCGCAAAATTCACCTGAACACTTTGATTTGGCACTATCTTCAGAAAGGAGGAGTCGGTATGGTCGGCTTTGAAGAAATGCGCGACGAACTGCTGGAAAGAATCGAGGATCTGCTCAAGCGAAAACAATATACCGCGCTGCGCGACCTGCTTGCAGACCTGGAGCCCGCGGATATCGCCTCGCTTTTTGAAGATTTGGACGAGGACAGCATTCCCCTTTTGTTCCGGCTCCTTCCTAAAGAGCCCGCGGCGGAGGTGTTCGTCGAGCTCGATCCCGACGCGCAGGAGATGCTGATCCGCGGCTTTTCGAACACCGAGCTCAAAGAGGTCCTTGACGAGCTGTATCTGGACGATGCGGTCGACATCGTGGAGGAAATGCCCGCGAACGTCGTCAAGCGCATCTTAAAGCACGCGGACCCCGACACGCGCAAGAGCATCAATGAAATTCTCAAATACCCCGACGACAGCGCGGGCGCGCTGATGACGACGGAGTTTGTCGACTTAAAGCGCGATATGACCGTCGAGGACGCGCTCAAGCGTATCCGCCGCACCGGTACGGACAAAGAGACCATCAACGTCTGCTATGTCGTCGATCCGGCGCGCAAGCTGCAGGGCATCGTCTCGCTGCGAACGATCCTCCTCTCCGATGAGGACGACACCATCGACGAGATCATGGAGACGCACGTCATCTCTGTCTCCACGCTCGAGGATAAAGAGGACGTTGCGCAGACCTTCTCGAAGTACAACTTCATCGCCCTTCCGGTCGTCGACAAGGAAGACCGCCTCGTCGGCATCATCACGGTCGACGACGCCATCGACGTCATGGAAGAGGAGACGACCGAGGATATCGAAAAGATGGCGGCTATGCTGCCGACGGATAAGCCATACCTCAAGACGAGCGTCTGGGATACGTACAAGTCCCGTATCCCCTGGCTGTTGCTTCTGATGGTCTCGGCCACGTTCACCGGCCAGATCATCGCCCGCTTTGAAGACGCGCTCAGCGCGTTCGCCATTCTGACGGCTTATATCCCGATGCTGATGGACACGGGCGGTAACTGCGGCTCACAGGCGAGCGTCACGGTCATCCGTGGTATCTCGCTCGACGAGATCGAATTTTCCGACCTCTTCCGCGTCATCTGGAAGGAGATCCGCGTGGCGGTCGTCTGCGGCGCCACGCTTGCCGCAGCGAATTTCGTCAAGCTCATGCTCGTCGACAAGATGATCTTCGGCAATCCCATCACCATCACGGTCGCGCTCGTCATCTGCCTGACGCTCGTGGTCACGGTGTTTGCGGCCAAGGTCGTGGGCTGCACGCTGCCGCTGCTCGCCAAGAAGATCGGCTTCGACCCCGCGGTCATGGCCTCGCCCTTCATCACGACGGTCGTGGACGCCATCTCGCTGATGATCTACTTCAACTTTGCCTCGCTTCTTCTCGGAATCTGATAAAAATACGAAAAACTCTTTTCAATCGCGCATGAACTGTGTTATGATGCATGTTGTATGGCATCGTACGATAGGAAAAGGCGGCTGTGCCACGCACAGCCGCCCTTCTTTTTGAGGAGGATCTTCATGGAAGAAAAACTCAGAGAATATGCAAAGCTGCTCATCGAAGTGGGCCTGAACGTTCAAAAAGGGCAGACGCTCGTCATCTCCTGTCCCGTCGACTGCGCGTTTTTCGCGCGTCTGTGCGCCTCCGCCGCCTACGACGTCGGCTGCCGCGAGGTCGTGATGCGCTGGTCAGACGACTATTTGAGCCGCGAGCGCTTCCTGCGCGCGGACGATTCCGTCTTTGACTCGCTCCCGCTCGGACAGAAGGAATTTCTCAACGGCTACGCCGCCGAGGGCGCAGCGTATCTCAGCATCTCTGCTCGCGATCCCGAGGTGCTGCGCGGCGTGGACCCCGACCGCATCACGCGCGCAAATCGCTGCGATGACGAGGTCTCCGCCTTCTACGACGCAATGATGGCGAACGTGAATCCCTGGTGTGTCGCGTCCGTCCCCATTCCGAGCTGGGCGAAGAAGGTCTTCCCCGCTCTTCCCGAGCAGGAGGCGATGGACAAGCTCTGGGACGCGATCTTCACCTCCGTCCGCATCAGCGGCAAGGGTGACGCCGTCGCGCGCTGGCGCGAGCATGTCGCGCTGCTCAAAAGCCGCATCGCAAAGCTCAACGATCTTCACTTCACCTCGCTCTATTACCAGAACTCCCTCGGCACGAGCCTCAACATCAAGCTCCCCGAGACGCACGTCTGGGCCGGCGGCGACAACACCAGCCGCGCAGGCTTTCCGTTTGTCGCCAATATGCCGACGGAGGAGGTCTTCACCGCCCCGCTCAGAGACGGCATCGACGGCGTCGTTTACGCAGCCCTGCCGCTCGTGCACAACGGCAACATCATTGAAAATTTCCACTTCGTCATCAAGGATGGCAAGATCGTCGAGGCGCACGCGGAAAAGGGCGAGGACATCCTGAAAGCCGCCATCGCCGAGGATGAGGGCGCGTCGTATTTCGGCGAGGTCGCGCTCGTGCCCTATGACAGTCCCATTTCAAACCAGAAGATTCTCTTCTACAACACGCTCTTCGACGAAAACGCGGCCTGCCACCTCGCCTTCGGTGAGGCGTACCCCGAGTGCGTCAAGGGCGGCGAGGCCATGAGCAAGGAAGAGCTCAAGGCCGCGGGCCTGAATGATTCCAATACGCACGTCGATTTCATGGTCGGCACTGCTGACCTTTCCATCATCGGCACGACGAAAGACGGGCGTGAGATTCCCGTGTTCGTCAACGGCAACTTTGCCCTGTAAAAAATGATACTGCGGGCGCTTGCCCGCTCACAAAGGAGAAAAACCATGTCTATGAATTTTAACCGCCTTTCCACCGATGACAAAATTCTCATCATGGAGGGCGCGCAGGTGCTCGGCGACGTCGTCGCGGGTGAAGGCACGGCGTTCTGGTACAACAGTGTTTGCCGCGGCGAGATGCAGAGCGTGCGCATCGGCAAGCGCTGCAACATTCAGGACCTCGCCCTGATCCACAACAAGGTCACCATCGGCGACGATGTGTCCGTCGGCCACTGCGCCACCGTCCACGGCGCGACCATCGGCGACCGCGTGATCGTCGGCATGGGCGCGACGGTGCTCGACGGCGCTGTCATCGGCAACGACTGCATCATCGGCGCGGGCGCTCTTGTCACGGGCAAGATGAACGCGCCGGACGGCTCGATGATCCTCGGCTCCCCGGCCAAGGTCGTGCGCGAGCTGACGGAGAAGGAAAAAGAGAGCATTCTGGCCAACGCCACGCTCTATCTTGAAAAAAGCAAGGAATACCGCGCCCACGCCGCCAAACAGGCGTAAGGCAAGCACAGGAGGAATACTCATATGAAGATCTTAGTCATCAACGGCGCAAACATGAACATGCTCGGCCGCCGCGAGCCGGACATCTACGGCAAGGAGGACTACGCCGCCCTCTGCGCCCGCATCTATGAGCACGCACAGAGCCGCGGTGTGGCCGTGGAGTGCTTCCAGTCCAACCACGAGGGCGCGATCATCGACGCCATTCAGGAGGCCGACACGGCGTTCGACGGCATCGTCATCAACCCCGGCGCTTACACGCATTACAGCTACGCCATCCACGATGCGCTCAAGGCCGTCAGCATCCCCGCCGTCGAGGTCCACATGTCCGACATCCAGAAGCGCGAGGAGTTCCGCCACCTGTCCGTCACCGCCCCCGCCTGCATCGCCCAGATCCGCGGACACGGGTTCGAGAGCTATACTATGGCGATCGATATGCTGGCAAAGCTCAATCCTGAGGAAAAATAAGGTTCCTGCGATAGCAGGAACACAATATTTTCCGCGCACAGCGCGGAGGGATATGCCGCCTGCGGGCGGCGGGGGCAAAGGGGCCATTCTCTTTCGCAAAAGAGAATGG
>OKRU01003678.1_pt1 | contig 11975 bp, 10 predicted proteins | sample 1601131 | NCBI WGS metagenome assembly OKRU01 (sample SAMEA3541558, study PRJEB24748) | human gut metagenome | biome: human gut; feature: human-associated habitat; material: faeces | place: China | collected 2012 | reverse complement strand
GATCTTTAACTCTTTTGTTGCGTCAATCTGTACAGGTTCGTCCAGTATTACTTTATTATCTTCATTATATATAATCGATTTGATTTCTTGTTCTCTGATTAACACTCCGTCTTCAAAAACTACAACCGAGGCATGCGTATCTTCCGAGTCTTCGTAATTCATATCATGGTTTACAAATACCCTGATTGAGGTCAGGTATTTCCCTTCATATATTTTCAATTCTTTTGAATCAAAGGCATTTGCTGCAATAAAAGGATTATTTTCATCTCCGATAACTTTCGAACTTTCGCCATTTTGATAACTTAATTGGTAAGCCTTATCTGTATTCTTCCAGATCAGGGTCACTTGCTTGTCATCTCCGGTTCCCGCCAACCCTGTCGGAGCCTCTTTTTCCGGATTGCTACTTACTTTGAATAAATCAATATTCCATAAGAATTGTGCTGCTCCTTGTCCATGTCTGCGGAGTCTTATCTGGAATAATTTACCGGAAACCCAAGGAGACAAATCTACTCCCAGAAAATTAAAGTTTGTGGGTAATTGGGCCAATGAATATGTTTTTACTTTACTCCAATTGTCTCCTTTATCAACGGTAATATCGATACTTAAAGAATCTTTGTCAAGAGGCTGGGCATTCGAACCTATAAGCTGATTTCGGATGGCAAAAGAAACGGAAACATTTGTTTCCAGGGTTGCATCCAATGGGCGTGAAGTAATGGTAGAGGAATGTGGTAGTTGAGATGTTACTGCAGAATACAAACCTTGATCGACAAGGCCACAATAAATGAGAGGGTTCCAATTCCCATCACTCGAATTTCCAAGTTGTATTTCTTTTGTCCAATAATTCGTTTCTGTTGTACCGGAATCGAAATCATCATAAAGAGGCAATGCATAAGTATCTGGAACTGCAACAGTAATAGGTTCCGACTTGGAAGATTCAATTAAAGCTCCGGTTTGATTGACCTTAAATACACTGGCCACGGAATACATACGAAATCCCGGAGTTACATTTTGCTGTACATAGGTAAAAGTTTCATTTCCATTATCTACTACTTCATCGATTTTTTGACCATCGCAATAGACAGAATAAGCTTGCAATGTCAGGTCTTCATACTCTTGTTTTTCCTTTTCCCAACTGACTGTTACTTCTTTCAGGTTCATGGAGCTGGCTTTTACTTGTTCTAGAGCTTTTGGAATTTCAATATCTTGCTTATTGGCACATAATACCCAATTTTCGGGTATTCCCCCCAAAGACATAGTCGTATTATTATTTCCCATGACGATAGAGCCGTCTGCAGATATGGCACAAGGAAATGCCGCTGTTTTTTCTTCGTATAGAAAAGTGAATGGAGGCTTTACATCCGGAGCAAACAAGTCCATAAAGTAATCAAAACCATAAGTTTTGTTGTCTTTATATGAGTACCAGAATGGGCGTTTATAGACGTAGCCAACCATTATATTTCCGAATTTATAAGCGCTTACAATATCCCCGTTATCTGAAATAGCTAGTTTTTCAGACGATGTATTGCGTTCATTCTCTATTTTCGTGTAAGTCCGGTTTTCGAAATCGTAGACAGCCGGAATCTTGTTATTAAAGACGAATGCAATATATTTACCATTAGGGCTGATTGCTTGGGCGCTATTCTGGTTATAGCCTTCATTGTACTGAACATCTTCTCCAATTCCCTCTATTAAATGACATTCTCCATTCTGCCAATAAGCAGCTACTTCGTAAGATTTATACCATACAGTGCCAACAATGATACTTCCGTCTGCGGAAACATCGGAAGCTTTGCCTCCAACTGCATCCTCAGGAAAATCTAGTCTGGAAAACTCCCATTTTTCTGTTGTTTTATTGAGTTTCCACACACAAGGAAAATAATAAGTTGCATTTCCAATCCCGATATGACCAACTACTGTAGTTCCGTCATTCGAAATCGCATCGGCGAAACTCCCATCATTGAAGTTTTTATATTCAGACAGTTCGAAATCTCCTATCCCTAAGCTTGTTACTTTGCCGTCTTTCCAAATTGCTGCTACATTAATGGGAAAAGTCGTTCCTTCTGAGGTAATCTGATAATTTGGATCTTTAAAGTAACCAGTAATGAGGCCGTCATCCGTTACATCCATAAAATTCCCGGTTTTACTCAGATCGGTTTCATCATAGTCCGTCAACCAATCTTGTTGTCCGGATTCTACATTGTACAAATAACTCTTAGGATAGGCTCCAAATAGCGCATTTGACTTATTGATAAATATTCCCACGACATACTTACCATTTGGTGACATTCCTGTACCCTGACAATTAGGGCCAATGACTTCAAACTTTTCTTTAGCTTGTGTACTTAATATCCCAGTGAGAGATATTACTAGAACAAATAATAATCTTTTTTTCATAGTCTACGCTTTTAATTTATGCCAGCAAATCTATGCAGAGAGTATCATAAAAGCAAATGAAGGGTATTCCGATTCGCGAATCGGAAACGATATCAGTGGATTTATCTTCCTTTGGCTATCTTCTGATAAATAGAAGGGGTAATTCCCGTCATGTTTTTAAAGGCCGAGATGAAATTGGTCGGTGATTTGTAACCTACACTTTCTGCAATTGCTTTTATAGTATAGTTGCCATATTGAGCTGTATTCATTAAGCGGAGTTGTGCTTCCTTTATACGGTATTCACTGACAAAGGTACGGAAGTTCTGGTTATAGGTTTCATTGATAACCACTGATACATAGCGTGAATTGGATTCAATAAGTTCCGCCAAGCGTTCTAGGCTAAATGCACAATCATAAAATTCCTGTGTGTTTTCCATTATATCTGTGATAGCAAGCAAGATTCTCTCTTTTTGTTCATCCGACAGCTTATCGGTAGAATATAATTTAGTTTCCTGTTCTTCTTTCTTTTCTTCTTCTGCTACTACTTTTATGGAGCTATCGTCTTTTAGCTGAATTTCGTTAAACTTCTGTTCGAGCAAAGCGTATCTTTCGCGTTCCTCAACCAGTTTACCGGCATATTCTATTCGTTGATTCCTGTTTTTCTGTTCCGATAGTAGAAGTTCTGCATTACGATTGTAGATATCTTTATAGGCAGATTTTAGTTTCCTTTTTTCTATATATACTATAACTAACATCACAAAGAATATAAGCATACCGGTTACTACACCGGTCAATATCCAATATTGCGTCTTTATCTTTTGTTCTTTGTCTTCACCCTCTTTTGTTAATGAAGCTATCTTTTGATAGTTTTTGTCCATCTCATACACAAATTGGGAGTTTTTCATCCTGTTAAATTCATTCGTATTGAATAAAGAATCGCTCACCGCCATATAACGATCCTTATAATATAATGCCTGTTGATAATTGCCTGTTTCGCTATATATTTTTACCAATGCTTGCAGGCCCTCTACCAACATATACATTAGTTTGTTTTCTTCCGAATAATTCGTATAGATTTGAAAGTAATGTAATGCAGAGTCTTTTTGTCCCATCTTGCGGTATAGTTTGGCCATTTCGCCGCAAACGCTTCCGGTGTATACCGGGTCTAGTTTTATCTTTTTGGCACACAGCGCAGCTTTCTCGTAGTAACTTATGGCATTGGGATAGTGTTTCTCGGCTGTAAATATGAGTGCTTTGTTCAAATAGCTAAAATATTCTACAGATTTGTCTTTTCCTATAAATTTCAACATTCGTTCGTAATATTGGCGGGCATTACTAATGCGATTGTCAAGACAGCATATAGCGGGAAGGTTCATTAGAATCTTCATCTCAACAATCGTATCCTGATATTTCTCTGCATATTCAAGACCTTTTTCATAACACTCAATCCCTTGTTGATAGTCTTTAAATACAGCATAGACATTTCCTATATTCTTGTAAGATTCGGCTGCAAGTTTGCCAAAGCCATTCTCTTCGCTGATTTTCAATGTTTTCATATAAAACTTAAATGCCTGTGAATAGCTTTCTTTCTGATAATAGATGTTTGCAATTGAACGACAGGCCAATGCGCAAAGATAGATGTCCGATTTTGCCATATTACTATTGTACTTCCCGGCTAGTATAATGTAGTATCCGATGGCTGTGTCCGGATGGTTTTGATGGTAATAACTGTCTCCGTACTTTATTAATTCGGTTGCCGACAATCTGGATAGAGCTTCATAATCAAGCATATCACCGGCATTCAAATATGGAGTAACCCATATCAGGAGAAGAAAACAGATAAATAGCCTTCGACTTTTCATGGAATAGCGTGTCTTATTTTGTAAAGGAATGTATTACAAAGATAAGTAATTTATTGGAAAAGAGTAAATTTTCTGTAAAAAAGAGGCTGATACAGATTTGTCAGCCTTTTGATTCTTGATTGTCTTGTCACTGCTGTTCTTTTTCTGTTTCCGGTATTCCGTAATTACCTGCTGTAGGCATATAGATCGGGTTACGGGGAGTTGAGATGTTTTTCAGTTTACCTTCTTCTTTTAGTAGCTTGATGGTGCGGCAGGCTTTGCCGGCGATAAATCCTGTCAGTTTCTGAAACGTTAGGCGGGTTATCACCGGATTTTGTGCGAAGTATCCGGTTAATATCTTTTCGATTTCACTGTCAGACAACTCATTCGAGTGCCTTTTAGTATCCGAGCGTTCTGTCTTTGCATTTATCAAACGTTGTTTCAGTGTCTTGTCTGCACGGAAAGCTACGGACTTGAATTTTACCTGACCGGAACGTGTTGATTTCGGTATGCTTGTGCTCGGACAGGTCAGGGTGACTTGGAAGTATCCGATATCTTTCAGATAGATGCGCTCGCCGTTTTCGAGATGTTGTGCCAACTTCTCCCCCAGTGAGATAAGGGTTGCTTTAATATCAGCGACAGTCAGTGTAGAAGCTGCGTGGATTTCCTTTGCTAAATAATCCGTGTCTATGTTGCCCGGACTTACCGTGCGTGCATGAAATCTCTTTTCTTCTGTTCCTGTCGGGTTGGGTGATTCGTAAAATTCAAACTTGATTGCCATTCTTTTTATGTTTTAATAGGTTTGTGTTTGCCGGCTCTCTTTGACAGATAAGGCAATTCGTCTTGATGTATAACGTTTTTCACCCGGGTGAAACAACTTTATTACACTTGTGAAACAGTATTATCACTTGGGTGAAATAACTTTTTTACCCGAGTGATAAGTACTATGCTTCCGTACAAAGGTAGCTAATATACCTGAGTCGTGCAAGTATTCTATTGGATGGTTCTACCTTTATTACCGTATGCTACATTTGCTGATAATCCTTCGCCAGTCCTCCTTCTCCTGTTTCTTTATATAAAGAAGGCAGATCATGCCCGGTTTGCTTCATTACTTCGACTACTTTGTCGAAGGAAACGCGGTGAGTTCCGTCCGTGAATGAAGAATAAATATTGGCATCCAATGCGCGGGCGGCAGCGTAGGCATTTCTTTCGATGCAGGGAATCTGAACCAGACCGCAGACCGGGTCGCAGGTCATACCCAAGTGGTGTTCCAACCCCATCTCGGCGGCATATTCTATCTGTGCTGCGCTTCCGCCAAACAGTTGGTTGGCAGCAGCCGAAGCCATGGCGCAAGCTACTCCTACTTCTCCTTGACAACCTACTTCCGCACCGGAGATAGAAGCATTGTTTTTAACGATATTACCGATTAATCCGGCGGTGGCGAGTGCGCGGAGAATCCGGGTGTCGCTGAAATCTCTGCTTTTTTTCAGGTGATAAAGCACGGCAGGTACCACACCGCATGACCCGCAAGTGGGAGCTGTTACGATTCTTCCGCCGGAAGCATTCTCTTCACTGACGGCAAGGGCGTAAGAGAATACCAATCCGCGGGAACGGAGAGATTCTTTATATCCTGTAGCCCGTATATGATAAGTGGCTGCTTTTCTTCTCAAGTTGAGTGGTCCGGGCAGTACGCCTTCCTGTTCCAATCCCCGTTCAATGGCATCTTTCATGGTTTGCCATACCGTAGCCAGATAATCCCATATGTCTTCGCCTTCGCACTCTTTGACGTACTCCCAATAGCTCTTCCCGCTACGTTCGCACCAGCATAAGATTTCGCTCATCTTACTCATGCTGTATATTTCATCCGAAGGGCTTTCTATTTGTTCCTTGTCTTTCTCTGCCAATGCGCCTCCTCCTATGCTGTATACCGTCCAACTTTCCGTTAGTTTATCTTTCTCATTGTAAGCGGCAAAGGTCATGGCGTTGGGGTGGAAAGGCAGGAATACTTTTGGTTGCCACACGATTTCAACGGGAGCATACGGCTCAAGTACATTGTTGATAGCCGTATCTGTAAGGTGTCCTTTACCTGTTGCGGCAAGACTACCGTATAATGTGACTTTAAAACGCTTTGCTTCCGGATGTCGCGACAGGAACATCTCTGCTGCTTTTTTAGGTCCCATAGTATGGCTGCTTGACGGTCCGTTTCCTATGCGGTATATCTCTTTTATGGTTTTCATGATCGAACGCTTTTTTATCTGTATTTTAATGGTGGCAAAAGTAATACTTTGTTTTGAATTAAAGGGAGTAAAATGAAAAATGTCTCAAAAGCAAGTGTGTTGCTTTTGAGACATTTAAGTTGGGTAACTATTAATCTATTATTTCCTTAAAAACTTTACTGATGCAGTTTGGTTCTGACCGGATACGACTAGGATATATAATCCTTGCGGCAATGTGATGGTCGATACGGTTGCATTGTCGGCATTCGTTTGCTCACCGGCTACTTTCGTACCGTTCGCATTAAATATTGCATATTGTTTCATGCCGTCCATGCTGAAACTGATATTCCCGTTTTCTAATTGGTAGTTTAGATTTCCCTGTACGTAGTTGTTTTCGATTTCTGTTACTATTTCAGTAAACTCACTGGCTACGATCTTCTCTACGGGTTCATAAACTCCTTCGTCATAGTTCCACATACTGTTTACAGTTTCAAGTATTTCGTTATGTTCTCCGTATTGATATTCCATACTTTGTCCGTCGGTTTGTTCTTCCATCCCATCTACGACTTCATACATTTCTTCTTTGACTGGATTTTTGTTTTCATCATAGATAGCGAGCATATAGCTATCATAGACCTCCATAACTCCGTCTCCGTCTTCATCAAGAGTTTCGATATATTCTTCTTTATAGCTTCCGTTTTCATCCAACTCTGTCAGAATGTGCTCTATCTTTTGAGGACCTTCTGTCGGTGAAAGCGTTACTTTGAAATCTCTTTTAGATGAATTAGGGTATTCAGCTTTGTAGTTGGATGTATAGGTACCATCATCTTCATAATCATATATCTTGGCGGATTTCAATCTGTTATTGCCTATCATGAACTCTTCACTGGTAGCTAATATTTGTCCGTCACAGCTTTCCCAGGCCATCTTGTCGAATTTCGTGTCTTTTTTAAATTCCAGATCATAATTCAGACTGTAATGTTCCCATGACTGTGCCGGTAGGCTGCCTCCTTTGTCATAGGTGATCTCGGTACGTTCAAGTTCTTCATATTCTCCTCCATAAAGCATTTTAATGGAAAGGGAGGTCACATATCCTAAATCATTTCTTGTTATTTCCTTTTTATGGGAATAGGTATTGTTCCACTGACCTTTTTGACTGTCCCAATTATATTTATCGGAAGATATTTGATAATCGGTAACGACGTCATCATAGGTGTATACACTTCTTTCTTGATTAACCCATTGTTCGCCTTCCCATGCCTGTGAGATGTTTTCGATCACATTATTATATTTGTCATATTTTAGTATAGTCTGGCTTTTTGATTCTCCATCGTCAAAAACAGCTACTAGGGTGTTGGCATTGTCGTCATATTCATAAGTCGCTACTGCATACTCTTCCCATCCTTCCGACTCCGGGTCATACTCGAAAAAAGTTTCTTTCTTTGGTTTCCAAACACTGTTGGCTTTTTCTGCTGATGCAAATGACTTAACAGATGGAATTGTTGACTTTAGTCGTGGGTGTGTGTATACTTCTTCTGTTTTGTCTTTTTTGATACTCTTTTTAGTAAACCGTTGTTGTGCAGATACGATTCCTGAGGAAAGGATGAATGCACTCATTAATAATAAGGTAGATTTTGTCATAAAATAGTTGTTTAACAGTTAATAATTGATTGTATTTCTTTTGTATTACAAAGAAAGTAAAAAATAATCAAAATACAACATATTGCGCTGTTTTGTTTTAAGAAAGTGCTATTTTATGTTTTATCTTATGAAAATAAAACTACAACAAAGAGATTAAGTAAAATTTTAAATGATTATGATGTAAATCTTGATGTGGTTTTAAGATGTCCTACAACAGAACAAAGAATTAATGCAGCTAAAAGAGGGATAGGAATAGCTTATGTAATGAAAGAAGCAGCAAAAAGTAATTTAAAAAATAAGAAAGTATATGAAGTAAAAATGCCAATAGAATTACCTGAAAATAGTATAAAATTAATTTATTTGAAAGATAGATTAACAAAAGTAGATAAGAAGTTTATAAAAGATTATTTAAATTAAAATAAAATCTAACTCATTTGGGTTAGATTTTATTGTTTTCTAAATATTTAATTATATTTTCAATGTCTTTTTGATCTTTTGGAGTATTTCGTTCTTGCTTGAATTTAAGAATAGTCTTTAAATCTTCCACAGGATAATTATCTTTTATTGTCATTTTAAAATCATCTTTATTTGATGGTATTATTTCAATATCTTTTGATATTTGATAAAAACCACATTCATTAGCTTGTCTTAAATTGAATTTTATTTTTAATTCATCAAACAATTCATTAGAAACACATAAATCCAAATCTCCAGCCTTTTCTCTCAATCCATATAAAAGTAATGAACCACTTGAAAGAATATAATATTCTGTTTTTGGCATATTTAAACTATCCACTAATTTTAACAATTCATTTTTATTCATTTTTTAATCCTCCTAATAGAATTTTAGCAGTTATATAAATGTTAGTCAATAATGTTAGGTAAATTTGAATTTATCGTAGTTTTTTAGTAATTTACACATTATTGGAAGCATTATATAATAGGTATGTAAAAATAGACAAGTTGGGAGAATTTATTATGAATTATAAGATGGATAAAAAATTCACAGATTATTTTCAAAAGAACCTAAGACAAATATTTTTCTATTTAATAGATGACTGTAATTTAAGATGTGTGCAATGCTTATATAAGCAAGAAATATGCTTTCAAGTCGAGAAAAAAGAAGTAGACTTTAATGATGCAGTAAAATTATTAGAAGATTTTAGAGAGATGGGAGCTATTAAGCTAACATTAATGGGGGGAGAACCAACTTTATATGATATAAAAAATGACAACAAAAATTTATTAGCATTAATAAAAAAATCAAAAGAATTAGGATATGAATATGTAAGAATAGATACAAACGGACAATTCAAAAGTGAATTATTAGAAAAACCAGAATTTAAAATGTTAGATGAAATAACATTTAGTATAGATGGACCGATAAAAGAAATTAATGATCCTATTCGTGGATATGGTTCTTTTGATAAATGTGTAAAGAATATAAAAAGAGCTAAAGAATTAGGATATAATATTGATATAACATCTTGTATAAGTAAAGAATTAATCAAAAGAGATGAAAATGGAAACTTGTATTTAGATAGAATGATAAGATTTGCAGAAGAATTAGGAATAGAAAAAATGAATTTTCATAATCTATTTAAAACTGGTGTTCCTAGAGATAATTTTAGTGGTAACATTGATATTACAATAAATGATTGGTTTAAAGTTTGGAATGAGATAGAACCAAAGGTTGAAAATAATGAATATTCGATACCTGTTAGAATTCCACAATCATTTACAACAAAAGAAGAGTTTGAGAAAAATCCAAAATATTATGGCTATTGTTCTTGCAAAAATGGTTCAAGAATTTTAGTTCACCCAAATGGAATGTTAAGAGTGTGTTCTTTAATGATAGGTACTCCTTATGGAATAGCAAGATATTATGATAATAAAATAGTTTGGGATGATTCTCCAACAAATGAGTTAAGAGCTCATAAGATGAATGAAGATACTCCTTGTACTAATCAATCAAAACATAACAAATATGGTAAATTTGTTCCTGTATGTGTTTCTTTCAAACCTAGACAAAATGAAATGATTTGGAAAGAACTAAATTGGGAAGAAAGAAGAAATAAAGTTCAAATAGTATTAATTCATGATGATAAACAAGAACAAGAAAAAATTTCTAACATATTAAGAAATATAAAAGATGTTGAATTATTGGCAGTTTGTAATAATGCTAATGATGGATACCATAAAATAATAGAATTAAAACCAACAATGGTCTTTATGAAATATGATTTAGATGGTATGAATGGATTAAATATGGTAGAAACTACGCATAATGAGCTAAAAGAAGAAACTCCAATTTATAATATGATTACAAGTAATGAAATTAAAAATGATGAAGCATATAAAGTGCAAGATTTAATAGGAGATAAATTTAATAGTATGATACATGAAACAAGTAAAGAAAGACTTGAAGGAATTATACTAGATTATAAAGAGTATATAAAAAATAACTAAAAAGGAAATGGTAGATTATTAAAGTAATCTGCCATTTTCTTTTTCTCTAATTATGTAAAGTACAATTCTATGTACGAAATCTTTTAAAGATGGTGTGTAACCATTATTATATAAAATTTTATCTAATTCAGTAGAGTAGCTTGAAAAATTAGATGTTTTAATTTTTCTAATATAGCTGTTTAAAGCATCTCTAACTTTAGTTTCTGTTGTTTTATTTTCACGAGCAATTTTTTCTTGAATATCATTCAAAAATTCCATTTCATTAGAATGATCATAATAATATAAAATTATATCTCTCATATAGTTAAAGCCGAGGAGAATAACAGTTCAAATTTAATTTTTTTAAAAATACAGATACTTCGGCTTTTGTTAATTCTGGTCTTTGATTACGATTAGCAGTTTTTCTAATAGACGCAATTAACTTATCTGTATTTATAGGCTTATAAATTATTGAACTAACCTTTTCAACATTATTTAATTCATCACTTGAATTATGTTCTAAAGTTAAAACTATATTCGATTTGCCGAAATCATTTGGAATTATAGACAGTCTATCAATAATATCTTCAATAGATAAATCTGGTATGTTGTCATCTAAAACTAATACATCTGGATTTATCTTATTATAATTAGATATTGTATCTGCTTCAGTAGTAGTTATTTTGAAAACATAATTTTTATCATTTGCAAGCATATTTTCAAGATTGTTAGCAAAACTAACATCTTTATTGCTAATCAAAATATTAACCATATTTATTTGCCTCACAAATGTTATTTTAAATTTCTGACAATATTATACCACTAAAATTATGTAAACACAATAGAAAGAGCGAATATTTCAGTAGTTTTACGATTTTTTTTATCCATATATTTACAGCTTAATGGAGAATTATAGAATATTTTGTCAAAATGTGTCGAAAAAATCTTTTTTTTCACACATTTTTCTTTTTGTTCCCACATTTTAATCAAAAGCAGTAAAAATGATTTATATTGTGTGCAAGTTGAAAATTCAATTTACACATTAGATAAATCCTTTTTATACACATCAGAAAACAAAATTAGTTTTTTAGGAGATGTGTATATGTTATGGTTGATTGGAGGGAATAATTTAAATACATATAAAAGTACCACTGATTTAGTGCAATTATGTGCTAATTCATGTGGTACTTTTTGCTTATTAAGAGCTTCAATTATTAGAAATAAATCTCCGCCAACTCCAAAGTCAAATTTGAAATTTTGATTTTGGAGGTAAAGGAAAATGGTTAATAGACCAAAAAGAAGAAAAAGTAAGGATAATCCATATACATTAATATATAACGAAATAAAAAATACATATTCAGTTATGTTTAAAGATGGAGAAAATAATACACATTTAGTTGAAATAAAAAAGGAAATCTTTGATGCAATGGATAGATTTGAATTAGATGATTTATCA
>OKRU01003676.1_pt1 | contig 11988 bp, 6 predicted proteins | sample 1601131 | NCBI WGS metagenome assembly OKRU01 (sample SAMEA3541558, study PRJEB24748) | human gut metagenome | biome: human gut; feature: human-associated habitat; material: faeces | place: China | collected 2012 | reverse complement strand
CTCGCTGTCATAGAAATATATAATTCCCTGGTGTCCCCAGAAATTAACAACAACCATTTCATAGCCCGGGCGGTTAGGAAGATAATTAGCAAGACTTACACGCTGTGCATGACCTATGCCGTCCTTCTTAAGAAGCTTTCCGTTAAAATCAGATATCAGGAAGCCTTCCTTTCCTGCAACACAGGCAAAGAATTTAGTACCTTTGTGTGGTCCTGACTCAAATCTGCCTGGAACAATCTCATCAATATGGTCTTCATTAACAGGCATAGTCCACATTTTATTACCGTGGCAGTCAAGCATGTTATAACCAACTAAAAGTTCATCATGTCCATCTCCGTTAATATCAATTGCAAAAGGAAAATGTCCGGTATTCTTATCACTCTGGAAATGCCACATAACCTCAAGGTCATCGTTAAGTGCATACACTCTGCAATAACGATCTTTAATGAGAATATCGCGTGGCTTTTCAAGACCACGGAAATTACATATACGCATACCATCAGGATTAATTCTGTCAAATGCGTAGATTTTATCGGGAACACCGATAATAGTTCCGTCCTCCTCTGCTGTAGAGAAAGGTGTTTTGGCACGTTTCTTCACTTCACCTGTTTTGCCATCAAGAATCAGCACTTCAAAATTCTTGGCTGTAATAACCTCATCAAAGCCATCACCGTCAATATCATATATCTGCATAGGCATATCTGCTGATATAGTTCCAATGTCGTGATTATCAGTAGGTTCACCATGCTGCCATAATATATTGCCATCAAGGTCAAATGCGGTGAGACAGCTGATTGTTCCATAAGCATCACGGTTTACTCTTTTCTGGCACTGAGCCATAACCATCTGATACTCGCCATTGCCAAGAAGATGACCGAAACGAAGCTGTCTTCCGGTGCCGCAGCCTTTAAGGTCAATTTTCTTAAGAAGCTTCATTTTAGGATAATGTGCCTGTGCATCTTCACATTCAGCTTTATAAGCATTTCTTGCAGCATCAATAGAAGCAGCAGTACTTTCAGAAGTAGTAACATTTACAAAACCAAACTGTGTAGGGATAGTTGCAGTAATGGCAACCTTGCCACCCTGCCTTGCATATTCAGTGTCAAGGTCAAAATAAACCTTATCATCAACACTGCATATAACATGGCTGCCTTTAATCTCAGCCTTAAGTACATAAGTATCATCACAGTTGTAATCAAAAGGTACAGAATCGAGTACAGTAACCTCCTCCTTATGACGATACTCAAGTCTTAACTCATGCTCTTCAAAAACAAGGACAAGAAGATTAGCAGAGTTCTGACAACAAAAACCAATGCCGGCATTGCCCCATTTGGTAGTAAACATACGCACACTTGCAGTTATAGTATAATCGCGCCAGAATCTGTCACCGCTTGTGAGCATAGGAAATGTGCGGTGTGGCTTGTCATTGCGGATACGCATCTGCTCCATAAAATGTTTTCCATTATATTCAGAAATAATCCAGGAAGCCCCCTGACCGTTATAAACGTGGTTGCATACCGGGTCATACCATTTACCATAATATCCGGGATAATGGATAAAATGATACTCACCCATTGCCGAATGATTCTTATCATAAGGAAATTCACCAATAGGAAAATCAGAGAAATCTTCATTAAGTAAAATAAAATCTGCCATAATAACCTCCGTTCTAAAATAAAAATATAATTAATGGTTCTTTCTGTAGCTTCCGGGCGCTTCGCCCATGATTTTTTTAAATGTACCGCCCATAGTATTACTGTCGGCGAAACCACATTTGTCAGCAATCTCAGTAATAGAGAAGCTGGTGTTGACTAAAAGGTCTGCTGCTGCGTGTGTTCTTACATTAATAAGATACTCTCTGAACCTAAAGCCAGTAAAAGCCTTAAATTTCTTGGAAAGGCTTGATTCACTCATATTAAAGAGTCCGGCAGTAGCAGCCATAGTTATGTCATTATGATAATTCTCGATAATATATTCAATAACCTTCTGGATAAGTTCATTACCTGTATCCATTTTCGTAATAACATTATCTTCGTACATCTGACAGCGCAGAATAAAAAGTATAAGTTCATGAAAATAAGAATGTACGAAAGATAAAGACAGACTATCGACACCATTGTGTTCATAAGAAATCTTCTGGATAACTGATGTTATATAATCAAGTCGTCTTTCTGGTATATGGATAACAGGATGTTTATGAAAAATGCTTTCTATATCCAGAGATGAATCCGCAGCAATAAAGTCTAATTCTTCAGTATCAAAATATAATAAATATCTTGAGTGGTCACTTCCTGCAAGGTAAGTGGTCATGTGTGCTGTATACGGCGGGATAAGAGCAAGTCCGCCTGTATTTAACATATATATTTCATCACCTACATAAAGGGTGCAGGAACCAGAATATATAAACATCAACTCCCATCTGTTATGTTCATGAAAATGTTTCATTTTATAAGATGGTGGCACAGTAGCAATATCCGTGTGGAAATTGTCATTAATAAAATGGTACATTGCCGCCTCCCTGGTATATAAATAATATCTTACGAAGCAAAATCATATACTGATTATAGGTCGTTTATAGAGAAACTGTTACTGATTTTTTACATATTTTTTTGATTTTGAAAGATTTCGTGCTGTTTTTTTGTATCTATAAAAAAACAATGTGAATATAATAAAAGCATCTTAAGAAGCAGAAACAATTTAATATTAAGGAGGAATAATATGATACGAAGAAACAAAATTATTGCTTCTGTTGCCGTCAGTGTCATGACCGGCGTTCTTGTTGCAGGCAACTTAGCTCCATTACAGGGATACTATGCATTTGCACAGGAAACAGGAGTAAAAACTGCAAGGTATTCAGCAGTAAAAGACATTAACAAAACATTAGAAGGTTACACACCAATCGACAGTTCAGATCCGGTTGAATTCGGTGGAACTTACATTAAGTATCAGGGTGAGACAATCCAGTTGTCGGAGACAGCCATATATCTTGATGGATCGTTATCAGATGAGCTTGCTGCCCAGTACCCATATGTATATAACGATATTACTAAGGCATTGTCAGCAGATGCATTAAAGAATGGAACAGCAGACAAACCAATGACAGTATATGTTGCACCATATGTATACTGGATTGATGATCCGGCAGCAACAGATACAGTCCAGAAAACAGAAGGATATTCAGTACCTTATGGAATGGTTGTTAATTCAGATTATCTTACTATCAAAGGTCTTACAGGAAATCCTGATAATGTTGTATTAGCAGGAAACAGAGGACAGTCACATGCCTCTAATGGTAACTACACAATGTTCAGATTCAACTGCAGTGGCGCGCTTACAGTTAAGAATATAACAATAGGTAACTATTGCAGCGTTGACCTTGATTATCCGCTTATGAGTGAGCTTAATCAGGCAAAGAGAACAGAGACAATCACACAGGCACAGCTTGCTGATGTTTCTGGAGAAAAGATGTTTGCAGATAACTGTAACTTTATAAGCAGACTTAATCTTGACCCAATAAATGGAGCATCAAGAAGTCTTTATAACAACTGTCATTTTGAAAGTACAGATGATGCCCTTAATGCAAATGCTGTATATGTAGGATGCGATTTTGATTTCTACGGAAACAGACCATTATATTCATCATATGGTACAGGTTCAACATTTTTAGGTTGTACATTTAATTGTAAGATATTAAATGTTGAAGCAGAACCGACACAGTTCTTTACTAAAGAGGGTGGCACAATTACCGCAGTAGACTGTGTATATAACAGTAATTTAAGTGTACCTATATCAATTGGATGGACTAAAACACCATCAACTTCATTAAAGTGTTATCAGAGCAACATAATTCATAATGGACAGAGCATTACAATCGGTGGTGAGGGTGCTAAAGAAACCGTTGATATGACAGGCAAGTCAGTACTTGATGCCTACAAGGTTGTGTCAGGTGGTAAGACATATTACAACACATACAATCTTTTAAAGGGCAGTGACGACTGGGATCCATTAGGAGTTAAGGATGTAATTAAAGCAGCCGGACAGGACACAGTTGCAACACAGCTTTCAATAACATCAGATGTCACAGAGATTGAATCTGGAAAGGAAACAGCTTCAATAGGAGGAACAGTTAACTATTTCTATGGAACTAATGATACAACACAGAAGATAACATACAGCGTATCAGACGAAGATAAGGCATATGTGAAGTTAACAGATAATGGTGACGGAACATGCAAAGTAGAAGGTACTAATAATGATGATGCAGCTAAGAAGGTCATTATAAATGCATCTACAGAGTCAGGTCTTGAAGCAGCAGTTGGAATTACTGTAAAGCCAAGCAAGATTGAAGCACCAGCATTTACAAAGGCACCAGTTATTACTAATGACGGACAGGGCAGTCTTAAAGTAGATTACTCACTTGATTTAGGAAGCAGAGAAGACATGTCTGCAATCTCATGGTACAGATGTACAGATGCAGAGGGCAGCAATCCTATACTTGTAGCAGTAACAAGAAATGATTCACCAGAGTATACATATAAGTTAACAGCAGGTGATGTAGGATATTACATCATGGCTAAGGTAGAATCTAAGAACATCAGAAGTGATTATGGAACACCGGTAAATACAGTATATGACAAGGCAATCGGAGTGAAAGATGTAAGAAGCAAGAACTTTGCTACAGATTTCTCTAACTTCCCTAATGTAAAGCAGTCTGAAATCAAAGCTGGCTTCTGGACTGTAGATTATAACCGTCCGGCAGATACAGAAAGTTTTGGAAGCTGGCAGGGAGCTGATACAGAAGAACCTTGGAAATATGGAACAACAGGTAACGGCTGTGTAGGCGCTGGATTATATGAAGGTACACAGGGCGCAAGACTTATGTATACACCAGTAGAAGGAACATATGGTGATATGTCACTTAAGCTTGTAGTTGACCCAGCCAAGACAGCAGGTCAGGGATTTGGTAGTGCAGGACAGTATATGGATGTACTTCTTAAGTTCGATACATCAACACTTACAGGATACGGATTAAGAATAGTAAGAACAAAGGCTTCATCTAATGCCGTAACATTTGTACTTGTAAAATATGACAATGGAACAGTAACAGAGATTTCTGATGAAGTTATCGCAAGCTGCTATGCAACAGGCTGTACAATCAGCTTAAAGGCTGAAGGCAATAAGCTCACAGCACATGTTGAGACACCAACAGAACAGCTTGCAGACCAGGCAGCTAAGGGATATCCACATGTGGTTGACCTTACAGCAGATATTGAAGCTAACAGCTTTGGCGGAGTTGCAATCCAGCATGCAGGAACACTTGGCGCAGGCGGATGGCAGAACACAACAATGCTACATAACTTAAATGTTACATGGGAAGGTGAGAATAACCAGAACCCTGAATATGTTGAAGGAAATCCATCAGATAACGAGAATCCTGCCGAGACACCTGATGATTCAACAGGAACATCAACAGGAGCAGACACAACAGTCAAGACTGGTGATATGAGTCATACAGGAATGTATGCAGCATTAATGGCAGCAGGACTTAGTGGCTTACTTGGAATGGCAGCAGTATACATGAGAAGAAGAAAAGATATCTAATTTCATAAGAATTTTCTTTACAGGAGCACCCGCAATTATATTGCGGGTGTTTTTGCGTGGTGAATGTGTGACCGTATGTGATTGACATTTTGATTATTATGCTATAAAGTTTTATAGAACTAACCAGTATAAGATGGAGGATAAAACTTAAAAGCATGAAATATAATATCAGAAAATATATATTGGCAGGAATTACAGCAATTCTTGCAGCGGCTGTTTTGACGGCATGTGGTGGCAGCAAGCCAGAGAAGGACGATACAGTCCAGAGTACACAGGAAATATTTGCAATGGATACATATATGTCGCTTACTGCATATGGCAGCAATTCAGAGGAAGCAGTAAGTAAAGCAGTTCAGGAGATTAACCGGCTTGATGCAATGTTTTCGGTAGGAAATGAGGACAGTGATGTTACTAAGATAAATGAAAATGGAAGCGGTGAAGTATCGGAAGAAACTGCATTTATAATGAACAGGGCAATGCAGGTGTCAGAAAAGACCAATGGGGCTTTCGATATTACGATATATCCTCTTATGGAGCTGTGGGGATTTACGACGAAGAATTACAGAGTGCCTGAAAGCAATGAGATTACAGAGGCACTTAAGGGAGTTTCTTATACAAATGTATCAGTAAACGGGCAGCAGGTGGCACTGACAGGTGGTTCCAGCATTGACCTTGGCGGTATAGCCAAAGGCTACACATCTTCGCGGGTTATCCAGATTATGAAGGACTGCGGCATAGAGCACGCAATCATTAATCTTGGAGGCAATGTGCAGGTGCTTGGAACTAAGACTGATGGCTCGGACTGGAGGGTTGCCATACAGAATCCTGACAGTGAAAGCAGTTATCTTGGTGTATTAAGCACTGCTGATAAGGCTGTTATAACATCAGGTGGATATGAGAGATATTTTGAGCAGGACGGACATGTATACCATCATATTATAGACCCACAGACAGGTTATCCATCAGAGAGCGACCTGACCTCGGTTACAATTGTATGCTCTGATGGAACAACATCAGATGCATTATCAACTGCGCTTTTTGTAATGGGGCTTGATGGTGCGAAAGAACTTTACAGAAGCGGGGCTATAGATTTTGATATGATACTTTTCGATGGAAGCAGAGTGTATGTATCGGAGGGCATTGCCAGCGGTTTTTCAACAGATATGGATAAGGAAATAATTACCAGACAGCCTTAATGAGAATTATTATTAACTGTCTGTATTGACAAATGTGGTGAGAAAAATATATTCTATAGAGCAGTTAGCGAAAACTAATTACAGATAGATTAATATACTTTTGTTGAAGACAGCTAACCAAGATATACAGACCCGAAGGAGCAGACATGTTATTAATAATATCACTTATAATCGTAGCTTCATTTATATATTTTCTCAAGGATTCACTTAAGAAATATGCCAATATATTTTATATAGGTGTGGCAGTAATCTCTATTGCAGTATTCCTGCTTGAGTTTCTGTCAATGCCTTTGTTTGTAAAGAACAATATATTAGGAATATTTGCAAAAGGCTCTCTTGGAACGGCAATGTTTGTTGTGGTAATGTACACTGGCGCATTACCTAAGGGTAGCAAGCTGATTGCACCGCTTATGAAGATAAGAGGTGAATTGTCAATTACAGCGGCAATACTTGTCCTGTGTCATAATTTCACATATGGAATGACATATTTCAGAATGTTATTTACTAAGACAAGCCTGTTATCAGCCACACAGCTTGCAGCTGCGGTAATAAGTCTTGTGCTTATAGCTATAATGCTTGTGCTTACAGTTACATCTTTTCCATCTGTAAGAAAGAAGATGCAGGCTAAGAAGTGGAAGCAGTTACAGCGCACAGCATATGTGTTTTATGGTCTTATGTATGTTCACATTATGCTCATTAACATACCTTATGCGAGACTTGGACTTGGCATGTATATTGCAAATGTAGTTATCTACAGCATAGTTTTCCTAGGCTATGCAGCTATGAGAATAGCAAAGGCTGTATCAGTAAAGGCAGCAAGAGCTGGAAAGGCATACGGTAAGAAACCAGAGACGGTTCTGTATGGACTGGCATTGGTTATATGTGCAGTGATGACGGTGTCGTGCTTTGCAGGAAGACAGACAGTGTCGGCATCGGAAGACAATGAGGAATGGAACGATTTCTTTAACGAAGAGACAGTTGCAGCAATGGTCAAAGAGATTGAGAGCAGTACGGCTAAGACAGATGCCGAAGGAACAACACAAGAGAGTCTGGAAGAATCAGTTTCATCGGATGGACAGTCAGACTCACAGGCTGGTGGTGCAGGAAATGAAATGTTGGGGAATAGCAATAATTCCGGTTCGGATAATGTTTCTGGTAATTCATCAGGTAATAGTTCTGCCAGTGGTAATCAGTCAGCCAAGCCGGATAATGGTTCTGACAATAGTGGAGAGCTGAGCGGCGGTTCAGGCAGTGACGCACCGGCTAATACAAAATTTAAAGCAGATGGAACTTATACAGGTTCCGCTGTGTGTGAGACTTATAACTATAATGTAACGGTTACAATAGTCATATCGGGAGATACGATTACATCGGTTACTGCTGAATCAGAAGCGGGTGCGCAGGATGTGCAGTATTTTAATATGGCAAATGCAAAGGTTCCTGCACAGCTTCTTGCAAATCAGAGTACATCAGGCGTTGACAGTGTTTCTGGGGCTACTAAATCGAGCAATGCCATCAAGAAGGCATTTTACTATGCTTATAAATCGGCTAAGAAGTAGAGCAGATTTGTAATAGAAAAAATTATAAGGAGGCAAAATTCCTCTCCTCACCAATGGGTTCGGATTTTGCTTCGCAAAACAAGGAGGAATTATGAGGAAGAACATTTTTACTAAGATTGCTGCTGTTGCAGCCGCTACTGTTCTTGCAGTTACAGCACTTCCAGCTCTTGTGTCTGATACACATGCAGCAGATGATGAGTATTCATATGTATATGCTGGGCTTACATGGCAGGAATACTGGGCTAACGAGGGCGTATATAACGCAGGAGATGTAACATCATCTAATGAGAAGGATACACATGGTGAGTACGATAAAGGCGGTTTTGATACAGTAACAAGAGCTACAACCAATCATGGTCTTCACAGAGGAAGCTACCAGTGCATGGCAACAATTGATACAGAAGATGGTAAGAAGTATGAGCTTGCCGGCTGGAGCAGCAATGGAAAGCAGATGATACTTACAGATGGTACACAGCTTTCATACAACAGAGGTACAATTACTAATGCTGATGGTACAACAACAAAGTTAGTATCATATGAAGTAACTGGTATTAAGTATGTTCCGGTTAAGGTTAAGACATCTGATCTTGCTGATTTTGAGCAGCATTACAGAGTTGTCAAGAATGGAGAAAAGTTATACGGTGGATTTGGTGAGAACAAGCTTAGCTCATATGAGTATACAGCTGCAGTTAATGCAGATACTAATGGACTTAAGACAGCTGTTAAGAATGCAGATGGAACATATTCATTCTCTGCAAGACAGACTGGAAGTGGAAAGTCATTTGCAGAGCAGGATATAAGTGTGGCTGCTAACATTACATCTACAGTAAAAGATGCTACAGGTTCATACGGTGAATTTTTAAGAGTTGATATTAATGGTGATGGTTATGGCGCATTAGGTGCTATGATGCAGGCTGTTAAGTGGACATATTATGGAAATGATGCAACAAGAACAAATGCTGTTGCTACATATGGCACTAAATTCGCAGCAGATAACTGGATGCACAAAGTAATGGGAATCCAGCTTGGACTTACAGATTCAGCACGCTGCCAGTTACCAGCAGGATATGATGGAACAGGTTACTGGTCACTTACTGTATATGCATTAGGATATACTGATACTACAATTGATTTTGAAGCAACTGATGCTAATATCGTTAAGATTAAAGCACCTGTAAGTGATACATCAAAGCTTTCAGCAGCTATTTCAGCAGCAGATGCACTTAACGAAGCTGATTACACAGCCGAGTCTTGGGCAGCTATGAAGCTTGAGTATGAGGAAGCAGTGGATGCACTTGCAGTTGCAGAATATCAGGCAGATGTTGATGAGGCAACAGAGCATCTTACAGCAGCAATCAATGCATTAGTAAAGGTTGATGCAGGTACACCTTCTGGTTCAGAAGAGTCTGGCAACACAACTGATGCAGGTACATCAGATACATCTGTATCAGATGTTAAGACTGGTGATTCTAACAACATGATGGCTTACATCGTAGCAGCAGCACTTGCTTTAACATCAGGTACAGCAGTTGTATCAAGACGCAGAATTAAAGACATCAGATAACTGATATGCTTACAATCATAATAAAACTATAAACAAGCCAGAGAACCGGGCCATAAGTCAAGTCTATGATGGGATTTGCTTATGGTCCGGTTCTTTGCTTGCGCTATGTTAATTTTCGTTAGTTTTTGTACTTGTCAAGAGCACATTTGGAGTGATAGCTGCATTTTTTAATGTAGGTAATATGAGCTGGAGTCGAAGCCTACTAAAAGTTCACAGAATTTGTTGAGTTGGTAGGTTTTGAAAGCTCCAGACCATGGAAGGGCAATAGTGCTGATAGTGCAGATGTCAAATATGACGAAAGAAACCAATAACGACAGAAAACCGACAGAATACGACAAGTATATTTACAATACAATATATCTATGATACTATGCATATATAAATATGCATGTTTATTAATTCAGAGGAGGAAGAAACACTGGTGTCGTATATTTTATGGAGGATAAAGAGAAGAAAAATTATTATGACGCGGCCATGCGTCAGATTAATGGGGACTCATTATGCTTAAGTGCATATGAATATCTTAAGAATAATGCAGAATGGATTGGGAGGTATGAGGATTTTCTAAAGGGAAGGAAATCACTGCCGCTGTTGTATGATCCGTTCTTTAAGAAGATATTTAATCCGGTTGAGAGAAGGGACAGGCTTTCCGAATTGGTAAGTTGTCTGCTGGGGCAGAAGGTTACGGTTCTTGAAGTGTTTCCGAATGAGGATTCACAGTTCCTTGGCGTGATGATTATTATGGATATGGTTGTGATGATGTCTGATGGAAGCATTGCAAACATTGAGATTCAGAAGATTTCTTATGATTTTCAGGCAGAGAGAATATCATGTTACTCGGCAGACCTTGTGCTGCGCCAGTATAAGATGATTACTGGAAACCGTGAGATAGGAGATGCTGGTGGGCTTAGGGGGTATATGAATGGTACGTCAAAACCTTCATATAAGGATATGCGACCAGTTCATACTATTATTCTGTTTGAGAACAGTAGCAGCAGCCTTATCAGCGAGGTTGATGAGGCATTATATTTTCATGTCGGAAAAACAAAGTTTAATACTGGAATTAAGATAAATCTTTTGCAGGATTATGTGCTGGTAAGCCTTGACACATTTAAGAAATACAGATATTCTGATATCAGGAAAGGGCGTACCGAGGTGACGGAATACGACTATGACAGAACGCAGTACAGTGAAAAGCAGGTGACTGAGAAGATGAAGCTTGACCGCTTAAAGTACCTGTCGTTATTCGTAGCCGAGACACCGGAGGAGATAGAACAGTTGATTAGGATATTTCCTGATTTGGAATCAGTACGCCTTGATATTAATGAGTATTTGGAGAGACCAAAGGAGGTGCTCAATATGTTTTCTGAGGCGTTGAGGATATTAGACAGGAATACAGCAGAGCTGATGGTTGACAGGATGAAGGATGAGATTGATGAGTTAAAGGCGCAGGCAGAAGAAAATAAGGCGCAGTTAGAAAAAAATAGGACGCAGTTGGAAGTGAAAGACACACAGCTAGAAAAGAAAGACTCACAGTTAGAAGAAAAGGATGCGGAAATAGCCAGACTAAAGAAGCTGTTAGAGGAACAGAATAAGTAGTTATATATAATTATTACAAATGCAGTTATCATAGTAGTGTTGCTACTATCATCGAGTAATTAAATACTGTTTGAGTATTAAATGACTTTATTGGCTCAGCCCTTTGTTTACAAGGGGGTGAGCCTTTTTACGTGCGTCGGTTGAAGCCGACGCATGGGCTTAAGTCATCTTCGTGGACTTGCTGTGGGCTTGTTTTATCCTTTGGCGAGGAATTCTCCAAAACGGATACCGGAGTAGTACAGTAGTGAAAACGAAACATGTGCGGTAGGGTCAGTATTATAACGAGTTTATGTGGAAGAGCAGATATGCGGAGTGTATTTCTGTGGATGAGACTATTGAGAGGATGAAGGGGTAAGTGCAGAATGGAAGAAGTTATTAGAAAATATTTTCAATGCTGGCTGGATAAAGATATTGATGCTGTAAAAGAGATTTTCAGCGACGATATTATTTACAGCGAGTGTTATGGCCC
>OKRU01003671.1_pt1 | contig 11995 bp, 8 predicted proteins | sample 1601131 | NCBI WGS metagenome assembly OKRU01 (sample SAMEA3541558, study PRJEB24748) | human gut metagenome | biome: human gut; feature: human-associated habitat; material: faeces | place: China | collected 2012 | reverse complement strand
TTGTCAGCAGCCCCCGTTTCGTGGTCTGCGTGTAGTTCCTTGTAAACTGACCTAAGAAATTTATTAAATAATTTAATATCTATTGATTCCTATTTCCAAAAATTCACAGAGAATGAACTTTATAACTATTTTGAATACATAAAATATAATGTCAAATTTATTGCTATTAAAGTTCATACAAAATTATCAAAATTATTCACTATTTTTGAATCAATCAATAGTAAGGGTAAACCTTTGGAAGATATTGATTTAATAAAAAGTTATATTTTTCAAAATATATCTCAAGACTATTATGAACTTTACCTTTCTAAATGGGGTGAATTAATAACTCTTACTAACGATAATTTAATGGATTATTTTACAATATATGTAAGAGCTAATATATTTTATTATCGCAACAGTATCAAATTAGCAAACTTCAAAGCATTAATTGAAGATAATTTTATGACATATTTTAATACTAATACAATTCAAGATACATTAATACATCTAATTAATGATTTACTTGAAAATGTTAAGTATTATAATATGCTAAAAAATTGTGAATCACTTAAAGGAATTGGCGTTTCTAAAAAAAGTATTGTGTTCTTTATGATGAATAATTCTATAGAATACATTCATACAAAATCATTATTTTTTAAATTACTTATACTTAAAGATAATAATAATTTATCAAATGAAACTTTTGATAAAATTGTAGAAACAGCCTTTAAATTTATTTTAACATTCCAAAGTATTTGTAACAGAGAAAGTAAAAATACATTAAGTGTATTTGTCGATGTCCAAAATGAAATCTATAATATCATAAACTCATATAATGACAAAAAAGATTTGTCAGCAGAAAAACTTGAAAACATAGAATATCTATTCTACAAAAATATAAAAAATGAGATGATCGATAATGAAACATTACGGTCTAAAATTAGAAATAATATAAATTATAACAGAAATAGAAAAGTTACTAAAAACATTCTCTCCTATATTGTATGTTCAGATAATATTTCCGGACAAGTAGATTATGTAAAATTATATAATCTTTTGAATTCTAGTAAAGATATCCAAATTGATCATATCTTGCCATTAAATCCAAATAAAAACGATGACAACTTTAAATATTTTGTCCAAGATAACCTTGTAATATTAAAAAAAGCTCAAGATTTTATTACTAATGGAGATACACATCAAATAAAAGATGAATTTTATGACAAATATTTACATGTCCTTGGTAATTTAAGATTAGAATGGTCATCCGAAAATATAAAAAAATCTAATAAATTAATTGATTTATCAATTTTCAACGAAAAATTTAATACTAGTACACAAATATCCAAACGTACTACTATGCTTATTAAGAGAATTTTAGATTCAAAATTATTACTATCATCCAGCAATTTATTAGAAATAGCATATGATAATAGACCAAAAGATACAATTTGTTTGCACAGTTTTCAAGAAATAGAATATAAAAATTATCAACCTGTTTCTTTTGAAATTTTAGGAGAAGTCTATATTTTAGAAACATATAAATACAGAACATTATTAACTAAAATAATGAATATCCTTTACGATTTAGAACAAGATGAATTTGAAGAAATCGCTAAACAAAAATATTACCCTACTAGATCAAATAGCATTTATATTTCAAATTCAGAAAATGATTTACGCCGTGCTCATGAAATTAGCCAAAACACTTTTATTGAAACAAATCTGTCTGGAACATCTATTATTAATTTTATTTTTAAATTTTCAAAGAAATTAGGACTTAATAATGATGACTTAAAAATTACTCTAAAATTAAAAAAATAAACTTTCAATATATTGTTATTTTTATCTAAAATAAAGACCCCTTTTCTAAATTTATTAGATAAGGGGTCTTGCTCATTTGCCTTATTCAAATGACGTTAAAAAGTTGCGCATGCAGTCCTCAACGCCGCGTTTAACGGCTTTGGCACGGCTCGGTTCGCCGATTTTCCAAAAGTTAATGGAACTGGACGAGCCAATGCTTTCAACATTCTGGTTAAACAAAAAGCGTTCTTCGTTTACATCTACGCATTTTAATTTCATTGTTACCACGGCACTGTAGGTTTGCGAGCCTACAATAACCATAAAGCCCGTTTCCTTTTCGCGCACCGGCAGCAGGCTGATAAACAGCACCCTATCCGCACCGCAGGCTTTGCCCACGGCAACAAGTTCTTCAAGCGTTGGCACTTCGGCATTTTCAAACGGATGCGCCAAAAGCGCTTTCTGCACGGCGTTGTTGCATATAATTTTGGTAACGCTTTTCTTTTTGCCGGGGTATTTGGTTTCCAGCGCTTCTTTAACGGCGTTAACCGCCATTTCGCGGCTGCGCCCTTCAAGGCCGGATACATCGACATACGGCAGCACCGCCACGGTATAGGGCTGCGTGCATTCGGTAATTTCGACATCTGTATTGGTAAAATGCGTTTCGCCGGTATCGGCAACACCCATATCGATAGCGTCAATGCTGCTTACTTCTTTTTCTGCCGCCAGCGCCGTGCCTGCAAAGCACAAAAGCACTGCCGCAACAGCTAAAAATTTGTAAAATATCTTCATAATATCACCGCTTTAAAACAAACTCTGTTCTTCGCCCTGCTCCGGTTTTGCTGCTTCATTTTCGGGGCGCGCGTCATTTCCGGCTTCGCCGCCGTACTCGCCCAAAAGACGCAGGAACTCTGCTTCGTCGATAACGGTTACGCCCAGCTGCTGCGCTTTCGTCAGCTTGCTGCCTGCTTCCGCACCGGCAACAACGTAATCAGTTTTTTTGCTTACGCTGCCCGTAACCTTTGCGCCAACCTGCTGCGCCATGGTCTGTGCCGTTGCGCGGTCAAGCGTTGGCATGGTGCCGGTAAACACCATGGTTTTGCCGTAAAACGGGTGCGCCGTGTCAAGTTCCGCCGCTTCCATTTCCATGTTAAGGCCAAGCTCTTTCAACCGTTCAATCAAATCAATATTCACCGGCGAAGCAAAATACGTTACCACGCTTTCGGCAATCTTCGGCCCAATATCTTCAATGGCGGCAATTTCGTCCGCTTCCGCCGCCATCAGTTTTTCCATGCTGCCAAAGTGCAGCGCAAGCAGCCTTGCCACCTTTGCGCCCACATGGCGGATGCCGAGCGCGAACAGCAGCCTGTCAAGGTTCTGCTTTTTGCTTTCGGCAATGGCGTTTAAAAGGTTGTCTGCCGATTTGTCGCCCATGCGCTCCAACGCCGTCAGCTGCGGCTTAACCAAAAGGTACAAGTCGGCAGGGTCGCTGATTAAGCCGTTATCCAACAGCTGGTTAATAACCGCCGGGCCGCAGCCGTCAATATCCATTGCCCCTTTGGAAGCAAAATGAATCAGCCCTTCGCGCCCCAGCGCCGGGCAGTGCGGATTGGTGCAGCGTATTGCCGCCTCGCCGTTCAGGCGTTCCGTTTTCCACCCGCATTCCGGGCATTCGGCGGGCATAAAAAATTCCTGTTCCGCGCCGGTGCGTTTTTCCTTCACCACATGCAGCACTTCCGGTATAATTTCGCCGGCTTTATTAATAACAACCGTATCGCCAATGCGGATATCCTTGCTGCGGATGAAGTCCTCATTATGCAGCGTTGCGCGGCTGATGGTGCTGCCGGAAAGTTTTACAGGGCTCAGCACCGCCGTCGGCGTCAGCACGCCCGTGCGCCCAACCTGAATGATAATGTCCTCCAGTTTTGTTTCTGCCTGTTCCGGCGGAAATTTAAAGGCAATAGCCCAGCGTGGGTCTTTGCCGGTTGCACCTAAAATGTTTTGCTGGTACACGGCGTTAACCTTAATTACCGCGCCGTCCGTATCGTAGGCAAGGCTTTGGCGTTTGGCGGCAAAATCCTTTATTTTGGCAATCGCTTCGTTGATGTTTTTTACAACGGCATAGCCTTCGCTTACCTTAAAGCCGTAATCGTGCAGCATGGCAAGGCTGGCAGAATGTTTATCCTTATGCCCTGCGCCAACGCCGTAGGCAAAAAAGCTCAGCTGGCGGCTTGCCGTTACTTTCGGGTCAAGCTGGCGCAGGCTGCCCGCCGCCGCGTTGCGCGGATTGGCAAATTCGTTTTCGCCCGCTTCGCTGCGCTGCTCGTTCAGCTTCATAAAAGCGTGGCGGGGCATGTAAACTTCACCGCGCACATCCAAAAGCTCCGGCACTTCTTCGCCTTCATTAACGTTCAGCGTCAGCGGAATGGAACGGATAGTGCGCACATTGGCGGTTACGTTTTCGCCAACTTCACCGTCGCCGCGGGTTGCAGCACGTACCAGGCGGCCGTTTTCGTAAATCAGGCTGCAGGCAAGGCCGTCAATTTTCGGTTCAAAAACATATTCCACCTCGCTGCCTTCGGGCAGGCCGCTTTTTACACGCGCGTCAAACGCAGCAAGTTCTTCGTCGCTGAAGGCGTTGCCCAGAGAAAGCAGCGGCGTCATATGACGCACTTCGGTAAACTCCGGGCTTACCTTGCCGCCAACCCTGCGCGTAGGGGAATCGGGCGGCACATCGTCAGGATATGCGCGCTCAAGCTCCTGCAAACGGCGCATTAAAGCGTCATATTCGGCGTCTGTAATCTCCGGCGCATCCAGTACATAATATAAAAATTCGTGATGGCGTATTTCCCTGCGCAGTTTCTGCGCTTCGTCCAGTGCTTGCGCACGTTCTAAATCCATAATGCCCTCCGCTTAAAACTTACAATTTTTTCAGCACCGCATATTTGGTAAGCAGGCTGCGCACGCCCGCACCTGCAAAGGCAACCTTTACTTCCTGCCCGTCCGGGCTGTCTTTAACGCTTACAACCATGCCTTCGCCCCATTTGCTGTGGCTTACCCTGTCGCCGGTGTTAAAGCGTGTGCCCGTGCCTCCTGCGGCGGCAGCCGGTTTTTGCGGCATAAAGCTGTGCGGGTTAAAAGTGCTTGCAGGCTTCTGCGGCCTTGCGCTGTATTTTTCGCTTACCTGTTTAAAGTTCTCCAGCGCGCTGAAACGTTCCTGCCTTTTAATGGTTTTCACCAAACGCGCGGGAATTTCCTGCAAAAAGCGGGAAGGCGGATAAGTTACCGTGTTGCCGTAAATGGTGCGCATTTTGGTGCTACTTAAAAACAGTTTTTCTTTGGCGCGCGTAATGCCTACATAGCACAGGCGGCGTTCTTCTTCAATTTCCGTTTCGTCCATCAGCGTGCGCGCATGCGGAAACAGCCCTTCTTCCATGCCCACAAGGAACACTACCGGAAACTCCAGCCCCTTGGAAGAATGCAGCGTCATTAAGGTAATGGCGTCCTCGCCCAGTTCCGTATCGTCAATATCGCTTACCAGCGCAACATGCGCCAAAAAGTTTTCCAGATTATTTTCTTCTTCGGATGCCGCAAATTCCTGCGCTACGCTGATTAATTCATGCAGGTTGTCAATGCGGCTCTGCGCCTGCGGCGTGCGCTCGTTTTCCAGTTCTTCAAGGTAGCCGGTATCGCGCAGCACACGGTCAATTAAATCTTCAACCGGCGCTTCATTAGCAAGGTTCATCAGTTCGAAAATAATGCCTGCCAAATCGTCCAGCTTGCTTACAAAGCGGCTGCTTAACCCGTCAATTGCCGCCGCGTTGGAAACAGCCTCAAACAAGCTTACATTGTTGGCAGCGGCATAAGCCTGAATTTTTGCCAGCGAAGCGTCGCCAATGCCGCGTTTCGGCACGTTGATAATGCGCAGCAGGCTCAGCGAATCGGCCGGGTTAAAAATTACGCGCAGATAGGCAATGATGTCTTTAATTTCCTTGCGCTCGTAGAATTTAAGCCCGCCTACCATATTGTAGCTGATGCCGCTTTTTATCAGCATTTCTTCAAAAATACGGCTCTGCGTGTTGGTGCGGTACAAAATTGCCATATCGCCCAGCTTTTTGTTTTCAGTGCGCTGCAAATTCTGCAGCTGTTCAATTACAAAGCGTGCCTCATCGCGCTCGTCCACCGCCTGAAAATAAATAATATCGGCGCCGCTTTTGTTTTCCGTCCACAAATTTTTCGGCTTGCGCCCGGTATTGTTTTCTATAACCGCATTGGCAGCGTCCAGAATAATCTGCGTGCTGCGGTAGTTCTGTTCCAGCTTAATTACTTTGGCGTCGGGGTAATCTTTTTCAAAGTCCAGAATGTTTTGAATATCGGCGCCGCGCCAGCCGTAAATGCTCTGGTCAGCATCACCCACAACGCAGATGTTGCGGTGCTTGGCAGCCAGAAACTTGGTTAAAAGATACTGCGCATGGTTGGTATCCTGATACTCGTCCACCAAAAGATAATCAAAACGGTCCTGATATTTTTCGCGCACTTCTTTGTTTTCCTGCAAAAGTTTAATGGAAAGCATTAAAAGGTCGTCAAAATCGAGTGCGTTGTTTAACTGCAGTTTCTGTTCGTAACGGCTGTAAATATCCGCCACTTTCTGCTCGTAAAAATCGCCTGCCTGGCGTGCAAAAGCCGCTGCGTCCTGCAAAGCGTTTTTGGCATTGCTGATGCGCGACAAAATGCCCGAAGGCTGAAAGCGTTTATCGTCAAGGTTCATTTCCTTTAAAATCTGCTTAATCAGGTTCTGGCTGTCGGCTGTATCATAAATGGCAAAATTGCCGCCGTACCCGGGCAGCTTATCTATTTCCATACGCAAAAAACGTGCGCAGAAAGCGTGGAAGGTAAACAGCCACACATCCTTGGCAGCCGGTCCGCTCATATTGTTTACGCGCTCGCGCATTTCGGCGGCAGCCTTGTTGGTAAAGGTAATTGCCAAAATGCGGTACGGGCGCACGCCCTTTTGCAAAAGGTTGGCCACGCGGCAGGTAAGCACTTTGGTTTTGCCGCTGCCTGCGCCTGCCATAATCAGCATCGGCCCTTCGGTATTAATAACAGCTTCCGCCTGCTGCGGATTCAGTCCGTAAGTACAATCAACAGTCATTCTTTCCTCCATAAAATACTAACTAAATACATTCATTCTATATCAGCATAACTTTATTATTATTCTCCCCTTCCTGAAATTTTCCTGCCGCTTTGCCGTAAATCTTTAATGTAATTTTCGCTAGCATTCTTTTAAAATTTCATCAGTTATAACTGATAAGATTGATAATTTTGCGTATTCTGTAAGTTATAACTGATAAAATTGTAATTTCAGAGTTGTTTATCAGTTATAACTGTGATAAACTAATCATGAAAATAAAATAAACATAAGGAGGCGCTGACGATGATTAAACGCGAAACCTATATGCGCCGCATACGCCCATTTATAGGCAGTGAATTAGTAAAAGTTATGACAGGTATCCGCCGCTGCGGTAAATCTGTAATGCTTGAACTTATAAAAGAAGAATTAAAAAATAACGGCGTGCCAGAAGCCAACATTATATCCATTAATTTTGAAGATATGCGCTATACCCATTTGCTGACAGCTAAAGCTTTGCACGATGAAATAATCATGCGGGCACAGAATATCAGCGGTAAGGTTTACTTATTTTTTGATGAAATACAGGAAGTTGCAGACTGGGAAAAATGCATTAACTCTTTCCGGGTAGAATTTGACTGTGATATTTACATTACAGGCTCTAATGCCAAACTGCTTTCCGGCGAACTTGCCACCAATCTTGGCGGGCGTTATGTAGAATTTACCATTTACCCCTTTTCTTTCTCGGAATTTACCGAACTTTATAAATGGATTTTCCCCGGTGCGCAGCCGCAGGAATGTTTTCAAAAATATCTGCTGTTCGGCGGCATGCCATACCTTGCCAATCTGCGCTATGCCGAAGAACCGTGCCGCCAATATTTAACGGATGTATTCAATTCAGTACAGTTAAAAGATATTGTAAAGCGCAATAAAATGCGCGATGTTGATTTATTGGAACGCATTCTTTCTTATATTATTGCTAATGTAGGCACTACATTTTCCGCAACGTCCATCTCTAAATTTTTTAAAAGCGAAAAACGCAATGTCGCGCCGGAAACCATTCTTAACTATATCAGGCACTGCACTGACGCCTATTTGTTCTATCCGGTAAAAAGGCAGGATTTACAAGGAAAACAAATACTTGCTTCTTCCGAAAAATACTATATTGCCGACCACGGTGTGCGTGAAGCCGTTTTTGGCGGCAATATGCGCGATATTAATTTGATTTTGGAAAACATTGTGTTTATGGAACTTTTGCGGCGCGGCTATAATGTTACCGTTGGCAAAACCGGTAATTTAGAAATTGATTTCATTGCCGAAAAACACGGTGAAAAAATTTATGTACAGGTTTGTTATCTGCTGGCTTCGCAGGAAACAATTGAGCGGGAGTTTGGCGTTTATGATAATGTGAACGACAATTTTCCCAAATATGTAGTATCGCTTGACGAATTTAACATGAGCCGCAATGGCATAAAACATTGTAACATTCGTAATTTTTTAACCAAAGAAACATTTGCATAATCTGACCCCGTGTTAAATTCCCGCAAAATTTTGCTGACCGGCAATTCACTTCTTGCGCTGAGCAAGGCAGAGTTTTATAATTATATAATGTATTTTTGTTTTGAGGGGGATTTTTTATGCAGGAAAACAAACTTACCATCCGCGGCGAACTGTCGCTGCTTCTGGTCATTATTATCAACAGCTTGGGCGTTGTTTTAATGCTGCATTCCGGTTCCGGCATTTCGGCAATTTCCAGTGTGCCTTACGCCTTTGCCGATGTATTGCCGGCTATAACGTTAGGCGCATGGACGGAGGTTTTTCAGGTTTCGCTGGTGCTCGGCCTGATGCTTTTAAGCAAACGCTTTGTGCCGGTATATCTGTTCAGCTTCGTTGTCGGCTCGGCTTTCAGCGCCATGATTGACGTGCACGAAATGTGGATTAAGCAGCTGCCGCAGAGCCTGACACTTGATATTATTTATTTTATCATCAGCTACATTGTTATCTGCTTTGGCGTGGCGCTTGCCAACCGCTGCCAGCTGCCAATTATACCAACCGACCTTTTTCCGCGCGAGCTTGCCGCCATTACCGGCTGGAGCTATGCGCGCATTAAAATAGGTTTTGACGTTATCTGCCTTGCCATTACCGCCGCCATGACCTTTTTCTTTCTGGGCCGCGTGGACGGGCTGGGCTTCGGCACAATACTTGCCGCCTTTACCATGGGCAAGGTTATCGGCAGCATTGGCGAATACATGGATAAGCATGTAAAATTTGTTTCTTTTTTAAGCAGCAGGGCTTGACATAGAGTCCGCTTTAAGTTTTATAATAAATTACAGGTTGCAGGAGCAACCGCCGGGCTGCCGGAGCAGCCGTTAAAATTATTCTTTTAAAACATAAACCAAAGCCATGAAGGCTGTAACCGCTTCGATAAGCGGCAGTTTCTTCATGGCTTTTTTATTTGGGTGATTCTATGAAATTTTTAGCTTTGCTTGTACTTTCCGCCGCGCTTTTAACCTCTGCCTGCGGCAACAACGCCGCCACCGGCGGCGAAAAGGTATTCCGCTACGGCACGCCTGCCTACGGCATTGCCAACGAAAACGCCGGCATGGACCCGCACGAAGCCTATCAGGGCTGGAGCGCCATCCGCTACGGCGTAGGCGAAACGCTTTTTAAATTTGATGACGCCATGCAGCCTCAGCCGTGGCTGGCCGAAAAGTACGAATTTATTAACGAAAACACAATTAAAATTACCTTAAAAGACAACATTTACTTTACCAGCGGCAACAAAATGACAGGCGCAGCCGTTAAAGCCTGCCTGGAGGATTTAATAAGCCGCCACAACCGCGCCAGGGTTGATTTAAAAATAACGGGCATTACCGCCGAAGGGCAGACCGTAACCATTACATCGGCCGCCAAAGTGCCGGTGCTGATTAACTACCTGTGCGACCCCTACGGCTGCATTATTGACATGAGCCGCGGCACCGGCGATGATACCAAAATAAGCGGCACCGGCCCCTTTATGGTAGAAAGCCTGACGCCGAAAGAAGTTGTGCTGGTTAAAAACCCCGCTTACTACGGCGGCGTGCCGAAAACAGACAGAATTATCGTCAGCAGCATTACCGACGGCAACACGCTGGTACTGGCGCTGCAAAACGGCGAAATTGACGCCGCGCAGGGCCTGCCCTATGCTTCGCTGCCGCTTTTTAAAGACAGCGCGGCTTATAAAACCAGCAGCACCGATACCTCGCGCACGTTTTTGGCAGCCTTTAACTTTAACACGCCTGCCCTGCAGGATGAACGCGTACGGCGCGCCGTTGTTATGAGCCTTGACAAGGAAACTTTTGCCAGAGTGCAGCTGATGGGCAACGGCATTGCCGCAGCCGGGCCGTTTCCGCCGAACCTGCCTTTTGGCGGCGCTAAAGTGCATGCACCGGAATATAACCCCCAAGGCGCACGGCAGCTGCTTGCCGAAGCAGGCTGGACGGATACCGACGGCGACGGCTATGTGGATAAGGACGGCAAACCGCTGACCCTGCGCTGGCTTACTTACAGCTTCCGCCAGGAGCTGCCGCTTTTGGCAGAAGCCGCGCAAAGCTGGCTTAAAGAAACAGGCATCCGCCTTGAAATTAACCCGACGGACGGTTATGCCGACTTTCTACGCCGCGGCGAGTGGGATATTTACGCCAAAGCCTTTGTTACCGCGCCCACCGGTGACGCGCAGTATTATTTTACCACCCACGTGCTGAAGGAAAGCGCCTACAACAGCGGCAATTACTATAACCCCGGTACCGAAAGCCTCATAGAGCAGCTCGGCAGCGAGTTCAGCCCCGAAAAGCGCACGGAGCTTGCGGCAGCCATCAGCCGGAAGCTGGTTGACGGCAGCGCCTTTGCCTACATTGCCCATTTAAAAATGACGCTGGTAATGAAAAGCACGGTTCAGGGCTTTGCCGCGCACCCCTGTGATTATTACGAAATAACCAAAGATTTAAGCATAGATTAAAGGAGCATTATTATGAGTGAAATTTCCGCAGCAAGCATCATCCACCGCACAAACGAAAAAGAATATATAACCGGCTACTGGCAAAAACGCAGCACAGGCTTTGCCAATCTGCGCAAGGCAGAGCTGCACAGCGAAAAACAGCTTTTATGGCAGCAGGAAATTACGCGCCACCTGCCGCAGAACCGCAGTTTAAAAATTTTGGACATTGGCTGCGGCGCAGGCTTTTTTGGCATTTTGCTGGGGCAGAAGCACAGCGTTACCGGCATTGACCTGACCCCGGAGATGATTGAAGCCGCCATGGCACTTGCCACCGCAGAACGCAGCAATGCAGAATTTATGGTTATGGACGCCGAAGCGCTGGACTTTGATGACGCAAGTTTTGACGTTGTAATAAGCCGCAACGTAATGTGGAACCTGCCCCACCCGGAAACTGCCTACCGCGAGTGGCTGCGCGTGCTTAAACCGGGCGGCCTGCTTTTAAATTACGATGCCGAATATGCCCGCGCGCACCACAGCCAAAAGCTGCCTGCCAAAAACGCCCATGCGGATATTGCGCCGGAGCTTTTGGACGAATGCCATAACATTTACCACATGCTGGACATCAGCGCCTATAAGCGTCCGCAGTGGGACAAAGAATTTCTGCAAAGCACCGGGCTGTGCAGCGTCAGCACGGATACCACGGTAGGCAGCCGCATTTATGCCGCCGAAGATATTTTTTATATTCCCGTGCCCATGTTCTGCGTTAAGGCCGTTAAGCTTTAAAGCCGCATAAACGCGCTGCGCACGCACGCCCCCGCAGCGCCGCACGCCAGCACTTCTTCAAGCTGCTCTTTATTAAGCCCAATGCCGCCAATGGCATAAACAGGCACCGGGCTCAGCGTGCAGATTTCCTTTAAAAACGCCAGGCCGCGCGGCGGCACGCCCTGCTTGCAGCTGCTTGCGTAAATATGCCCGGCTGTTAAATATGCCGCGCCCAAAGCAAGCGCCGCCTTTGCTTCTTCCGCACTGTGTACGGAAACGCCAAAACGCCCTGCCTGCAAACGTTCCGCCGCTGTCATTGCGGTGCATACAGGCAGCGGCAGGTGAAC
>OKRU01003670.1_pt1 | contig 11999 bp, 10 predicted proteins | sample 1601131 | NCBI WGS metagenome assembly OKRU01 (sample SAMEA3541558, study PRJEB24748) | human gut metagenome | biome: human gut; feature: human-associated habitat; material: faeces | place: China | collected 2012 | reverse complement strand
AGATTTCTTCCAGTTCAGCTCCTGCTCGCATAGTTTTACCAGTTCCCCGGAAGAGTGCCTTTTCCAAATCTTCTTCAATCACAATACTATCCGGAAGTTTTACACCAGGCAGACGTTCCAGATGTTCTCTATGCTCTTTGAGCATATCGGTCTCTGCTTTCACCTTTGACCAAATCGTAACCTGATGTCCATTGTTTGCACACAAAATGGCAAGTGCGGTTCCCCAGCTTCCTGCTCCTAAAAAACTAACATGTTTCATCTATTCGTTCTCCTTTTCCTTTTTTTCTCCCAATTTACGTTCTGTATGATTCATTAACCGTCTTATATTTCCCGCATGCTTAAAGTAGGCAAGTGCTGTAAAAAGCAGCGCAATGAAAAGCATAATGACAAACAAAGACGTTTCAATCCTATGGTACTCTAAAATTACATAAAGTGGAAAATACCACACAACAATCAACGAGCCAAGAGACACATATCTGGTAATTCCAACTACAATAATAAATACTGCCAAAAAGACACCAATCATAATCCAGCCAAGACTCGTATTGGATGAAGAAGCAACAATAACTGCCGCCGATACCGCAATTCCCTTGCCGCCTTTAAAATGAAGGTAAAAAGGGAAATTATGTCCAATTACGACGCCAAGACCAATCACCAAAGTCATAAGATAGGTCATTTCCGGTGAATACCCCATGTTCGGACAGAAAACAAAGCGCACCAAAAGTGTCGGAATAAATGCCTTTAATAAATCTCCGGCAAAGGTAAGTGCACCGCCTTTTGCTCCCATAGTACGAAGAGCATTGGTCGTGCCAATGTTTCCACTTCCCTCCGACTGGATATTATGTCCACTCATTCTTCCAACCACATAACCGGTTGAAAAGCTTCCAAAGCCATAACCAATGATTAAAAAGATTATTGAATAAACAAGTTCCATGATAAATTACTCCTTTTCTTTACGTTCCCTGATAAAAATACGAATCGGTGTACCCATAAAACCAAATGTATCACGAATCCGGTTTTCGATATACCGCTGATACGAAAAATGCATCAGTTCTTTTTTATTGACAAACAAAACAAACGTCGGCGGCTTTGTACTCACCTGCGTCATATAAAACAGTTTCAACCGCTTTCCTTTATCTGACGGTGGCTGCTGTAACGCGACTGCCTCCATCAAAATCTCATTTAGCACACCGGTCTGGATGCGCATTGCGTGATTCTCAATAACTGTTTCAAGCATATCAAAAATTTTCTTTGTACGCTGTCCGGTCAGAGCAGAAATAAAAATAATTTCCGCATACGGAACAAAGGACAAAATGTCCCGTACTTTTTTCGTATATTCTTTCACCGTATGATTGTCTTTTTCGATTGCATCCCATTTGTTAACCGCAATGATCAATCCACGGCCTCTGTCGTGGGCAATTCCCGCAATTTTCGCATCCTGCTCAGACACGCCTTCCGTGGCATCAATCATCAGAATGACCACATCCGAGCGCTCAATTGCTGCAACTGTGCGAATAATACTGTAGCGTTCAATATTTTCCTTAATTTTACTCTTCCGTCTGAGTCCGGCAGTATCAATAAACACATATTCCGTGCCATTGTAAACAATTTCCGTGTCAATCGCATCTCTTGTTGTTCCGGCAACATCCGAAACAATAACACGATTTTCACCTAACAGATTATTAATTAAAGAAGACTTTCCGGCATTTGGCTTACCGACAATGGCAATCTTAGGTCTGTCATCCTCTTCCTCTTCAATTTTTTCCAAATCAAACAATTCCAAAACCGCATCCAACATATCACCAATACCAAGCTTAGATGCTGCGGAAATCGGATGCGGGTCTCCAATACCCAAATTGTAAAATTCATACACATCCGGCATATATTTTTCAAAATTGTCGACTTTATTTACAACTAAAATCACCGGTTTCCCGGATTTTCTCAGCATATCTGCCACTTTAAAATCCGCATCTACAAGTCCCTGTCTCACATCCACGAGGAACAAAATCACATCCGCTGTGTCAATCGCAATGTCTGCCTGTTCTCTCATGTGCTTTAACATCTTATCCTTTGAATCCATCTCAATACCGCCGGTATCAATCATTGAAAAGGAATGATTCAGCCATGTAACATCTGCATAAATACGGTCTCTAGTAACACCGGGATGGTCTTCTACAATCGAAATCTTTTCCCCGGCTAATGTATTAAATAATGTTGACTTTCCAACATTCGGCCGTCCAACAATAGCCAATATTGCTTTTCCCATGCTCATCCTCCATTTCTGCCAATCTATCCTATTATATTGCTTTTAGGAACAAAAAGCAAGTAAACGTTCTACTTTCTTTCATCCGAAAAATGAAAAAGCATCCCTCACAAGACGACATTCATCCCCGATTATAAACACGACATCATACCGCACCGGTGTATCCTCCGGCAATTTATGCTCCCATAAATAAAACTGACTCGTTTTGCAAATCCGTTTTATTTTCGTGGGCGAAATAGCACCTTCCGGCGCACCGTATTTTTCATTTTTCCGATATTTAACCTCGACAAAGCAAAGATACTTTCCTTCTCTGGCAATAATGTCAATCTCGCCAAACCGACAATAATAATTTTTTGCTTCCAGTTCATAGCCGCAGGATTTCAAATATTCTCCCGCCTGCTCTTCTTTTTTTGCTCCCACTTCTCGTTGATTCATTATTTTTTCTTCACCTTACTTTGAATTTTGTCCATATCATCCACAAAAACTAACACCTCTGCCACAATTGAGTACAACTCCTGCGGAATATATTCTCCAATATCAAGAACCGACAGCGAGCGGGCAAGTTTTTCGTCTTTATGAATCGGCACATTTTCCTCTTTTGCCACATCTATGATTTTATCTGCCAGATAACCGCGTCCACTGGCAATGACCTTTGGAGCCTGCTCACCCGGCGTATATTCAAGCGCAACCGCTGTCTTTTTTTCCTTTTCATATGCCATACTTATTCCCTCCTTAGGAAATCCAGTTATGAATAAATGTGCTCCTGTGAATCGGACCCGGTCCGTATTTTTTCAGTGCCTCACGGTGCTCTGCCGAACCATATCCTTTATTTTTTTCAAAGCCATATTCCGGATAAAGTTCTGCGTATTCGACCATCATGCGGTCCCTCGTAACCTTTGCCATAATGCTGGCAGCCGCTATGGATAAACTTCTTGCATCTCCTTTTATAATACCGACCTGACGAATCGGAATCAAAGGAATCGTAACCGCATCGTTTAATAACAAATCCGGAACAACATCCAAATCCTCGACCGCATGCTGCATAGCTTCATAAGTCGCCTGTAAAATATTGATTTCATCAATTCTTGCCGGTGAACTCATGCCAATGCCGACACTCACAGCCTTTTCCTTAATTTCATCATACAATTCCTCACGCTTTTTTGCACTCACCTGTTTTGAATCGTTTAACCCTTCAATCGTAAGTCCTTTTGGCAGAATGACTGCTCCTGCAACAACAGGTCCCGCAAACGGTCCGCGCCCCGCCTCATCAATACCGCAGATACAGGAAAATTCATCCCCATATTTGCGCTCAAACTCTAGCATTCGATACAGTCTTTCCTGCTCCTTTTTGTGTTTCAAGAGCTTATTCTCATACTGTGTAATAAGTTTCTGCACACCTGCACGTTCATCCGTTTTATACTGCGAAAAAAGAGCATTCCACTGCTCTTTTTCCGCCTGTTCAAACAATTGCTTTATATCTTTAATACTCTGCATAATTCCACTTCCGTTTCTTATTCCAGACTAAACAGCGTCCGCTCACCAATTGTAATCTGAGAGGTCACAAGGCTGCCCATAATCGTCTTTTTCTTGCGCTCGCTGTACGTTCTTCCTACGGTTTCAAATTCGATGATGTTATATCCCTTTGCCCAATCCTTAATTGAATATGGGATATACGCAATCAAAGGAGCCGATGTTTTTACCTGATAGCCGGTCTTACCACTGTAAGTGGTTTTCTCACAAGCCGTCGTCATATCCTTTGTCGTATACAGAATAAGATTTGAGCCGGGTGCCGTTTCACCGCTCTCGTTCTTTAGCGATACCTTTGTCACCAAACCATCCTCAGTATTGTTATTATCGTGAATCTGAACTTTCAGATACGAGGTTTCGCTGGTATACGAACGGTCGGACGAATAATCAATCAAAACCGAATCATCGGCTAATTTCACATATTTCTTTGCCTGTTTTAATGCCTTTACAACCAAATTATTTACGGTTTCCGGACGATTATTCATAATCTGAAATGCCGTATCCATCGCAACATTTAAAACATCTGCATTCTCCGTGTTACCAAGTAAGGTCGAGTAATTTTCATTGTTTGCATTTTGCGGAATTGCCACATTACCATGTTCGCCGTCACTGCCCTTGGCTTTCATTCCCATCTTTGATGATGTAAAAATATTACTCGCATCATTCACATCAAAATAAGAACGATTATAGCCATAGGAAACAAATTTATCTACGTTAATATTACATTGGCTGTCTGTACTCCAGAGCGCATCCATCTCATCCGCTTCCGGATAGAAAGTAAGCGGATTCCACAGATAATAACACTTTTGCTTTTCGGTCAAATCATCGGTTTCAATTGTCTTTGGTCTGACATAATAACCGGTGTTATCTGCCGGCGTTTTTGCATCTGTTTTCGCCGTCTCATTTAAAGCTATCTGCTCTAATTTTCCTGTCATCAAAATGTCATCATAAAAAGTTCGGATATACGATTCATCCTCTTCTTTTTTCGCCGTCAAATCAAACTGTGACGCGATGATATAAAGTTTTGCCAAATTATTAAGCGTCGCTTTTCTCGTCACATTCGGCGTCTTTTTCGATTGATACATCTTAACATCTGCCGTTCCATATTTTTCAAGATTGCCAAGACGGTTTGTCATGACTAATGGCAGATTTTTGTTATTACACAAACGATATATCAATTTAAAGCACAAATTCCAATCCAAATCTTCGTCCATAAATTCTGCTACTTTGGACGAATCGTACTGATAATCCTTCTGATTTTCCACGTATTTATAATATAACTTATACACATTCGCAATATTATTTGTTTCTGAATCGTAACTGCCCAGATAGAACATATCCGCGCGCTCTATCATATCCACCTTTTCTTTGGTATCCTTTTTCCCAATCGCATTCAGCTCCGAAGGTGTCATGCAGATAACCTGCATGTGAAAATCATCGTATGCTTCCTGCGTTGTAAAATGGAACAACTGACGTTTTAACACGTTATTATTTTTCAATCCATAATAAGAAAAGGTATAAACATCCTTTGTTTCCTGTGGAGACTTCACATATTTGCTGGTCAAATTGCTGTTATCGGATAATTTCAGCATCATTCCAGTCAGTGCCTTCGCATCCTTACCATCTTGATTGTTATCATACTTATATAAATCTGATACATTGGACCAGTAATTTCCCTTTGATTTGTCATAAAATTCATACTGCTTAATTCTTGCCACATCAGAATTATACCGCTCCAGCACTCCTTCCGGTAAATCTTCTTCCTTCTCAACGTAAATCCAGCGGTCTGCATCCGTTCCCGTTTTTGTGAAAATGAAATTAGAAGCATCACTCTCGCTGGCAAAACCAAACGCACCTTTACCCGGATCTACTGCCACAAGATATCCGGTTTTCTTATAAATCTCTTCTTCTGCTTCCTTCACAACTTCCGTTTTCTTTTTCACCGACCAGTTATTAATATCCTCTTTTGCCGGTTTACGGATGGTATTTTTATCGCTGTCTTTTTCAAAGAAATCCGGATATTTTTTGATTAATGCCGGAACATCATAAACTTCTCTGCTAAATTTCTGTGTTTTTCCTTTCTGTAACTGTTCGTCAAAATCCTCTGTTGACACACCCGCCTTTTCTAAATCGTTTGATGTAATCTCAACATTATATAACTTGGCAATCTCCGTATAAGGAATGGATTCTTTTTCTGCCTTTTTCCCAATTTTATAAACCGAATATTTCCAGTTGCAGAACCACTGTCCGATTTCTTTCAAATTATCCTGTCCCATAATAGAAGAACTGCCCGGAACATAAGATCGTTTTTGCTCTGCGGCAGTATCAATGCCGTACTGCAAAATATCCAGCGGTTTCGTCTCATTTTCATCCATCGCAAGATACCCCATCTGCTGCTGCGCCTTGTCTGCAACAATCTCCAAAATCACAAACGGATTATCTTTTGTTCCTTTTTTCCCTTCGCAGGTCGGCACATCCGAGATTGCCGGTTTCGCTCCGGTACCCATTTCGCCAATCCAGTTCTTTCCTTCATCCGTCACGGAATCCAAAGCAATTGAGTCCGGTTCCCCTTTCACATACGGTTCTTTCGGACTAAACATACCAAATGCTCTTGTATAAACGCCGATACCTACAACAATGGCGATTACAATTGGAATCAAACTATATAAAAACCATATTTTCTTTCTTGTTCTCAAAAAAACCGCCTCCTTTACTGATTTCTCATCATAACTTCTTTATCACAGGTAAACTCTGCCATATCTTCATTTTTCAACTGCAGTGAAATATGGAGAATATCCTTTTGCTTTTTCTCTTTATCTTCTTTTTTCTCACATGTAAAATCTTTTACATGATCTAATAAAAGATGTTTTTTATCCGAGGTCAAAACCGCCTTCTTCGTCTCAGTGTCCTTTGCAAAATAAACGGCATCGCCATCCTGCCAGTAATAACTTGCAAGCGAACTCTCCGGCTTATGATCTGCACCGATTTTATCCTTTGTTATTGTAAGTTGTTTTTTTTTGTCATCCCATTCGACACGGCTTCCTTCCATCACATAAGTCGTCATGTGGTTTAATGTCTCTTTTGCCTGATTCTGCAAATCCACCGAGGTCTGTGTAATTCTCATGTTTCTCGTAGCAAAACCAATCAGACCAATGATTGCCGTAAGAACAATAGCTGAAATCGCCATGGCTATCATTAATTCAATCAGCGAATATCCCGCTCGTACTTTTCCTTTCATACAATCACCTTCCACAATCAACTCTTTACTGTAATTCTTCCACATAGTGTTTACCGGTATCCTTCACCAGATATACCATGTAATCATTTACATTATTGTCATAAACTTCAATTTCTTCAGGACCAACGGAAAATGCACCGTCTTTTTTCTGAATTCCTATCGTGATGACCTCTCCGTCCGTCAATTCTTTTCCATCATATTTGAGGGAAATGCCGGATTCGCCAACCGACTCTCCTTCCCCTGACGGGGTGTAACTTTCCTCTTCGGTATAATCAATAAAATAATTTCCTGACTGTTTATACAAATGCATAAATAACTGCTTATTGCTTCCCATGTTTTTGGATTTCAAGTTCGTCAGGCTCGAATCAATATCATAAGCCATCCCCTTTACATCGGCAGAACGGACCATATTATAAGTAACCGCAATACCACCGGTAATCATTCCCAAAATAGCAATAACAATTATCATTTCCATTAAGGAAAATCCATCTCTTTCTTTTACTTTTTCCATGTCCGCTGCCTCCTTTCCAATGTATTTTCCGCTTAATAAGAGTTTTTCTCCCAGTTTTCATACGAAATACAGGATGAAAAATCCGTTGCATTCTGTACACCACGTCCGGTATATCCATAAAACAGTTCTTTCAATTTATCGTCACTTTTTGCCGTTTCCAAAAGTTTTCCAACCAAAACCATATTGGATTTTAAGTTCAAATTACTTCTTGTCGATGTCACTTTTCCTTTAGCTAAAATAAGTCCCTCGAAATCACTCTGTACTTCGACATCACCACCGGCAATAATAATTCCCTTTTTCATCGAACCATCTACAACATAATCTCCCGGTGTCGCATAAATTACACCGGAATTTTTTTCATCTTTCTTTGTCATAACCGTCGTTAATTTAGAAAAATCAATCAGCCGGTCAGAAACAAGTGCATTTGCATTTTCCGGCAAACGCATACTTCCCGTTGCCCCGGAGGCAAGAAGGGATAACTGATACCCCACATAATCCTGACCCTGCTTTCTGCCATCCGCTAACAATTCTTCATTTGGATTTCCGGCATTATTAAAATAATTATCGGACTGCATACTGCTTCCACCCGCCGCATAATAATTCTGAATCACATTACCGGCAACCAAAAATAGTTCTGAAGAAAATTTCATATTCGTATCATCCACCGTAGATACATACGGTTTTGCCCGCTCATCGAGCTGGTCCTTATTGGATACGGTTTCTCCATCTTCCTCTTTTGAACCTTGATAGTAATTTCTAAAATATTCGTTTGCATTCTTCTCATCTTTAAATTTCAAATAATAAAATACATAGCCGCCGGAGTTACTATAGTTCGCCGTATATGGCTCAGCAGAGTCTAAGTATTTTCCAATATTCGAATTTAAAAGTGCCGTTTTGTCAATTGAAACTTTTTCTCCTCGAATCACCGGATTGTGTGTATCCTGTGCATCTCTTCCATCTTCCGGAATAATATACTCATCCGGCAAAAGATAGGCAATCTGATTACTCTTTACTGCGATGGACTCACCCATCATAATATCGGAAACCCTAGCATTTCCGCTCTCATCGTTTCTCGAAACAAAAGTTCTTCCGGCAAGAATCAGCTTATCCAGATTTTTTGCTTTCAACGTTGTATTTAATCCATTCACCAAAATCGCACTGCTGTAATCAGAGCGCGCCGTCGATGTTGTCTTTGTATTCTGCTCATTATAACTGTAGCCATAATACTTTCCGGAAAGGGTAACAATCGAATTGTTTGCCTCAATATCCAAATCATTTGCCACATAAGCATTTTCATTCAAACCCAATTTTGTCTGCAGCGTTGACTCCGAATCCATCCCCTGTGATTTCAGGCGGATGTTCTGTACCCACAGATTTCCCGCTGCTTTTTCACCCTGTAAAGAAACCGTCGCACCGCCAAGCAAATCAAGACTTCCTCTGCTGATAATGGTCGGGCTGTAAAAATAGGCTGCATTCTGGCTCTCTACTTTTATACCGGCATCTTTATCCCCGGTATAAATATTTCCCCGGAAAGTGACACCTTTGTTATTATCATTATTCGCAACCGCCAAAGAAGAATCCGAAATTACAATGTAATCCTTAATCTCCTCTAACGTAGAATCCCCCTCAAATTTGTAATCCGGCACCTTCATGCAAATATCGGTGCGAATCGTCGAGCGGTAATCCGCAGCGTCCGTATAGTCAATCATCATATTTTTAATGGTCAGCGAATACTGGTTATCCGAATCCACATCAATCACAAATGCTAAGTTCGTTCCCTTCTGCGTTGTAACGGCATCCGGAACTTTCGACAATTTCTTCAAAATGGAAAGGTCACAGCTCTGCTCCGTTCCCACTTTGCTTTCATCCCACGCATACGAATAGCCCATCAGTTTTGATGCCAGCAAACTGATATACTTTTCGGAAAAAGTTTTGTGCATACTGTCTTTTGTCTTTGTGTAATGCTCCACCACATCTTTATAAGCTTCTTCTCCTGCATCCCCGGCATACTCCAAAAGTCCGGTCTTTACTTCCTCAAGAATTCCTTCGGTCTGGTAAAAATTATCCGATGCGTTGTGGTCAACATTTACTGAAATCAAATAACGGCTTGCAATCGTCAAAAGAATCGTTCCAATGGCAGCAATAAAAAGAATCCCAATGATTACGGTAACCAATGAGGAACCCTCTCTTTCTCTATGCCAAATATTTTTTATCGTATTTCGCATCCTTTTCACGCCCCCTTCGATGATTGCAGACGGACAATTCGATTATCCTCTGAATAATTCGTTTCTGACGCTTCATAAACATCTACCGTAACACCGGCGATTCTCTCCTGCTTTTCATGGGTAACAAAATCTGTCTGAAAACTTCCGGCAGAAAGAGACGCCCCGTTTGTATAATAAACAGGCTGTAAGAAATTTCCGGAGCCACTAAGCATAATTTTATAGCCGGCCGCCGGTGCTGCATCTCCTTTCTGGCATATGAAATAAAACTTCAACTGTTTTGCTTCGTCAATTGATAAATCTCCCAGATTCACTTCAACCGAATCCGTCAATGCATTGTCATGAAGAAGATTATATAAAATGTATATATTTTCTAATGTCTCTTTTTCCGCTTTCTGGTTTTTCACTACCGCGCTAAACTCAGACCCATTATATGAATAACGGTAGGAAACATCAATCCGGTAAATGCCTTCCTGTTCCGTATCATTCTGAATATCAATCACAATATCTCTTGAAAGTCCATTTTCAATTGTGCTTTTGCTGACACTCGGATTTTTGTAGTAAAAATGACTTACCGCCGCCTGCATCTGGTCAGATTCAACAATAACGGCATTGTTTGCTGAATAAATTTCCTGCAGCTTTGGCTGCTCATAATTATTGTATTTGGATTCCACCTGGTTTCCCTCAGAATCCGTTGTGTCATAATCATAATCAAATAACACGCGTGCCTGATAATCAGAGCCATTTAATGTGACTTTTTTAGACAATGTCATCTGCTTGTTCTTTTTTTTCACAAGCGTCCACGCACTGCCTGTCGCCGCCATCAACTGACTGTCAATATCCGTAAGTGTCTTGCAGGAGTCTACCTCTTCTAATACCGATTGTGCCACAAGATCTGCTTCCTGCGTGCTCTTACCGGTTGATGAATAAAAATTTGCACTCGAAAAAAAGGAAAGTAGAGCCAATGAAGCGACACCCAAAATGGCAATCGCAATCAATACTTCAATCAGCGAAAACCCCTGTACCTGTCTTTTCATTCTCTCACTTCCCTTCACTCACATACAACTTATATATACCTTATTTCTTAAACGTACCGAAAACATCTTCATTTCCAAGAATGATGCCTGAAATATCCGGCTCAACATATGCCTTTCCGTTTCCATTCAAGCTGAAAAAGTGAACTAAAATCGTTCCACTTAATTTTCCGGTACTGTTATCAAATGTAAGGTTAATCGATACAACCGACATTGGTTCTTCATTTTTTGCCACCCAGTCAATTGCCTTTAAAATCTGTTTTTTCGTACCGGTCAACTCAATTTCATAAGGAGAAGCCTTTCCAACCATCTTCATAACAGAAACTTTTTTCTCCGGATTCTTTTCCACATCACTCAACGTCGTTTCTTCGGATTCTGTGGACTGCTCCGCATCATCGCCGGTTCCTGTTGTCACAATAAACTTCCCATCCTTAAAAAAAGTCTTATCTGCCTGTGGACGTATTGCACGCAGACGAACACCACTTGCCACTGACATTTTGTAAATATTACTAATCGCTTTCTGCTGTGTCATCTTGCACGGATACGTCTGCGATTTTTTCTGAATTTCCTTCTGCGTCTTTGCCTGAGAAGCATTCATCTCATTTACGCGAATCTGCAAATCACTTAAATAATTCACTTCATTCATTTTCTGACCGGAATCCGTTTTCAAACGATTTGCCTGCTTCATATTTTTTTGAAATACAAATATCACGGTTCCAAGCAGAATCAATAATCCGCCAAGAATCAATATCAATCGTTTTTGTACGGTTGTCAATCCATTCTTCATCATTTCATCCCCGCTCTCTTTTTACTCTGTCTGACTGCCCTCTATCTCAGATGCTTTTTCATTCGCATCCACCACTTTATTGTAGGCAAAGGTTATCGTATATGAATATTGTTTCTTCTTTGTCAGTGCTTCGTTGGTCTCGGTAATCGAGTCAATTTTCACACTGGAAATTCCATCAATTTTTTCAAGCTGAATCTGCAGGGCAGACAGCGATAAAAGTTTATCGGTACTGATTGCATTAATCGTAACTTTTTCTTCATCACTGGTAATGCTCTGAATCTTAAAAGATTTCGGGCACTGTGCTTCCATACTCTTTAACAAGGCATGAAAATGATTGTTTTTATTATCACAATATAAATCAACACCTACCTTTTGTGCCATCTTGTTGACTCCTGAATTGAACAGGCTGGTGGTGTA
>OKRU01003667.1_pt1 | contig 12009 bp, 9 predicted proteins | sample 1601131 | NCBI WGS metagenome assembly OKRU01 (sample SAMEA3541558, study PRJEB24748) | human gut metagenome | biome: human gut; feature: human-associated habitat; material: faeces | place: China | collected 2012 | reverse complement strand
ATTAATAAATAAATTGTTTAACTCGTTAATTAAGTGAGACTTTATGTTGACTCATATTTAAATCGGGCGCAAAGATAGGAGTATTTTCTTGAATGACAAAAAGTTCTTTCTGAAAATATCCGGTCTTTACGCCCGATTTCTAAAGATTTATACCTTAATATATATCAGGAATTCTCTTTGATATATGCCAAAGCCGCTCCGATAGCCGTACGATATTCCGCATAAGGCGGGATATGAAACCGGACATGGTAGATGCTTTCCATTTTCGGGAACACTTCCCTGCATTGCGGCAGTTGGGTAAGGTTGCCTATCAACACAAAATCCTTCACCGGACTGTTCAAAGCGGAAAGGACAGCCGCACCGCCTATGGTTTGAAGCACGGTATAGATGATACCGCAGGCTATGTCTTCCTGCGAAGCGTTACTGTCGGCTTTTCCGAACAATGAGGCAGTGGCGGACACGGGTAAATCGGGCAATGCGTTGTTACAGATATCACCGATTTGCAGATTGACACGGGTCACATCGCCTTTTGCAGCCAAATCGGCCACTTGATGAATATCGTGCGTCTTGAGCAACAGGCGTGAAAGCCCTTGCAAAGTTCCACCGCCAATACCCATACCACCGATATGCTGGATTTCATCCCCGTTGATTTTCACAAAAGATGTACCCGTACCCATACTGACAACAATCAACCGGTCTATATCCGTAGCATGGCGCGCACCCAGCCCGTTGGCTATGAACTCATCCGTCTTACGCGTAGGAAGTCCGTAAAGCGGGCTGTCCACAAAGGCGCTGCCCACACCGGTCAGCATCACCTGTTCCACATCGGACAGCCGGATTCCATTATCATAAATATACTTACCGAATGCGCCAAACAGGGAAGTCACCGGATCGGTCGCCGTTATGAACATCGGAGACTGTATCTTTCCTTTATTGATTCCAACGATTTTAGTAGTACTTCCACCTACGTCTATGCCTATTACGATTCCCATAGTCTTAAAATTTTGCGACAAAGATAAAGCATAAATTCCTATAATCTTCCATTCCGGCTTACCTATTGAACAACTCAAACGTAAACTTGACGCCCACTTCCTGATATTTCCAATTTGCAAAGCTCGTAAAAACACCAAAATCGAAAATATGCGTACCGATGCCATATCCCACTTCAAGATAAGGATTCAAATGAGGAACGACCAAAGCATTCAGGTACAAACGCTCATTCAGCACATATTGAGTATATTTCTTCAGGTGGCGAAGCAACAGGAAAGGAGCTTCGTACGTAAAATGCCCGCGGATATACTTGCGGGACGAGTTATACCAACGTCCGTCGAGCAACTGGAATACTCCGCCGATTTCATCATTCCAACCGACAGGAAGATTGGAACGTGCCAGATTGGCAAAATCCACAAAATAGAGCTCTTTCTGATTCGTAAAAGCTCCCCAACCGAACCGGTAATAAATATCGCGCATCAACCCCAACGGAATATTGTGCTGGAAATCCACTTCAATACGTTCGTACTTTCCGGTACTGTTCATAATTCCGCTGATGCCGCGTTCCCAGTCTACCGAGACAGTCGGATATTTGGAATGAAGATTGATTTTACGGTCACCGCTCATATAATAATATTGACCGGGAGTCCACGTTACACGTACACGAGGCGCGAAACTGTTATAACTGTGACGGAACTTCTTCAGAATCGAAGGGTCAAATCCCGGGTAAATCGATGAAGTACCTGCCGACATGACATTCGGAGTATTGGGATAGACAAGAACGAATTTGGAACGTTCCACTTCTGTACGTTTGTGCAAGGAAAGACCTACATCCAAAGTCAAACCGTTAACAATCTCCCAGCTATGGCGTATATGCAAATACAAGTCCTTAAAATAGTCCAGGTGAATCTGGTCAAAATCAAAGATGCTGTCGGGAATAGCTTTCAAATCATCCAGTACATCACTACTGTAAATACGATTACCATTACCTACACTGACGTGCAGGGCGGCGCGTTTGCGAGGCCAGTAATCGAAATCGGAGTTGACCGACCAATAGAACTCTTTCCGCTTGAAATTATAACCCAGCTTTGGAACTACACGCAACAGACGGTCACCCGCAAATAAACGGTTGTATTTGAACTCCTGACGATACGAGAAACCATTGCTCTTACTATAACTCAACAACAAAGGATTGATAAGAGGTGAACAACGTACGCTTCCCATCTTGGCAAGGTCTACCGTATACCTGCTGACCAATGCATCTCCTATCTGCCCCCAGAACTCCAGCCGCCTGTTCTTGGGCTTCTTCTTATAGAGAAGCGTATCACGACGCAAAAAGAAATCCTCGTATAACTTCTGCTCATGCGAAGTCAGCGGAATAGGCCGCAGTTTGTTGAAATAGGCTGTATCACGTTGATAGGCGTTGGTGTCTGTCAGCAGAGTATAGGACTCGGACAGGTCGTATTTACTCTTTGTCCGATTGCGTCCGGTTGCGACAGCAGGATCTTTCTGATGAATATCTTTATAATCGAGCACCGCCGTATAACTGCCGTCTATCACATTGCCGAGCAAACGAAAAGTGGCATCGACATTAAAATGCACAGGCAGAAACTCGTCCTCACTTCCCACCTGCCCCATTTTTACCAGATTATTAAAGCGAAGCATTTCGGAACGGCCGGAAAAACGAATCTCCCGCACGCTCCACACGTTATCGCTGACAATCATATAGCCACCCACAAGTTGGAAACTCTTGTTCTTCGGCATAAACCGGATACGGAACTCCCGATTATGCACTTCGCCCATTATGGAATCTACATAGTAAGTATAGAATTTCTTCGCATTGGAAGCCAATGGAGACAGCAACTTATCATATAATAAAGTGGAGGAATAAATATTTATGTGGAAATATTCGAGCAAACGACCGTCCAGCTCCCAAAGTTCGGAAGAAGTTCCCACACTGGCTGTCACTTTCTGGTCGTAAATATCGGGAGCGGTATAATGCAGTTCGCTGTATGTTTCCATCATATACTCCCGCACCCCTTTCTTCATACGAAACATGGAAGGGATAAAACGGAGCAAATGATTCTTCTTACGGATGTTTGCCCATCCTTTTATATAGAGTTCCGCCTTATACTCATCGACAATACGTTCATAAAAAGGCGCAAAGAAGATAACCTTGTCCATAATGGAATCCGCGTAAGCCCTCTGTCCCGCATACGATTTGGGAACAGCCGTAGCACCCGCCTTCTGCAAGCTTGCACACAGGAAACAGGCTCCTATCCATATGCATATAAAATGTTTCAACCGCAATATCTTCTTATATGGGAACAAATATAGAAAAAAAGTAATAACTTCCATCTTTATTCCATTTTCATTTTCCGGGACCGCCATTTCTTCAGAAATGCATGTTTTCAAGGTTACCCCTCTTTTCAAGGGGGTATATCTCCAAAAAACATATAAAAATTCAAGATTACCCCCTTTTTAATAGGGGGTAATTCAGAAAAAACATATAATTTTGCGCCCAACAATCAATAAAAGAAGAGACAAGTATGTCAAAAATGAGATTTTTTGCTTTGCAGGAGCTCGCCAATCGTCGTCCTCTTGAAGTCATTACTCCTTCAAACAAGTTGTCCGATTACTACGGCAGCCATGTTTTTGACCGTAAAAAGATGCAGGAATACCTGCCTAAAGAAGCTTATAAAGCTGTAACAGACGCTATCGAAAAAGGAACTCCCATTAATCGGGAAATGGCCGATTTAATAGCTAACGGTATGAAAAGCTGGGCTAAATCCCTGAACGTCACCCACTACACTCATTGGTTCCAACCCCTGACAGACGGTACAGCCGAAAAGCATGACGGCTTCATCGAATTCGGAGAAGACGGAGATGTTATTGAACGTTTTTCCGGAAAGCTGCTCATCCAGCAGGAACCGGACGCTTCTTCTTTCCCCAACGGCGGTATCCGCAACACATTCGAAGCGCGCGGATATACGGCATGGGACGTTTCTTCACCGGCTTTCGTCGTGGAAACTACGCTCTGCATCCCAACAATCTTCATTTCCTATACAGGTGAGGCGTTGGATTATAAAACTCCTTTGCTCAAAGCACTCGCTGCGGTGGATAAAGCCGCGACGGATGTCTGCCAGCTTTTCGATAAAAACATAACACGCGTATATACCAATTTAGGCTGGGAACAGGAATACTTCCTCGTTGATTCCGCCCTCTATAACGCACGCCCCGACTTATGCCTGACAGGGCGTACATTGATGGGACACTCTTCCGCTAAAGACCAACAGTTGGAAGACCACTATTTCGGTTCCATTCCACCGCGTGTTACGGCCTTTATGAAAGAGTTGGAAATTGAGTGCCACAAACTGGGCATTCCCGTAAAGACGCGCCACAACGAAGTAGCTCCCAACCAATTTGAACTGGCTCCCATCTTTGAGAACGCCAATCTTGCCAACGACCACAACCAACTGGTTATGGATTTGATGAAACGCATTGCACGCAAACACAACTTCGCCGTGCTCCTGCATGAAAAGCCATACAGCGGTGTGAACGGTTCGGGTAAACACAACAACTGGTCGCTCTGCACCGATACGGGGATAAATCTTTTTGCTCCGGGAAAAAATCCGAAAGGTAATATGCTATTTCTCACATTCCTTGTGAATGTACTGATGATGGTATACAAGAACCAGGATTTGCTCCGCGCGTCCATTGCAAGCGCCGGGAACAGCTACCGCTTAGGCGCCAATGAAGCTCCTCCTGCTATTTTATCCATATTCTTGGGCAAGCAGTTATCTTCCATCCTCGATGAGATAGCCCGTCAGGTAAGCAACAGTAAGATGACAGCCGAGGAAAAGACTACTTTAAAGCTGGGTATCGGACGTATCCCTGAGATTCTATTAGACACGACAGACCGTAACCGCACCTCTCCTTTCGCTTTCACGGGTAATCGTTTTGAATTCCGTGCTGCCGGTTCGTCGGCCAACTGCGCCGCTGCCATGATTGCCATAAATGCAGCAATGGCCAACCAGCTGAACGAATTCAAAGTATCCATTGAAAAACTCATGGAAGAAGGAGTTGGCAAAGACGAAGCTATTTTCCGTATTTTGAAAGAAACAATCATTGCTTCGGAACCCATTCGTTTTGAGGGAGACGGCTATTCCGAACAATGGAAACAGGAAGCCGCCAGCCGCGGACTGACTAATATCTGCCATGTACCGGAAGCCTTAATGCGTTATATGGACGACCAGGCTCGTTCCGTACTTATCGGCGAACGTATCTTCAACGAAACAGAACTGGCTTGCCGCCTTGAAGTAGAGTTAGAGAAGTACACGATGAAAGTACAGATTGAAAGCCGTGTCTTGGGTGACCTTGCCATTAATCACATCGTACCGACTGCCGTTATTTATCAAAACCGCTTGCTGGAAAACTTACGAGGACTGCGCGAAACTTTCACTCCGGAAGAGTATGAAGTACTTAGTGCCGACCGCAAGGAACTGATACGTGAAATTTCCCACCGTGTAACCGCTATCAAAATGCAGGTACGTGAGATGACGGAAGCCCGTAAAGTTGCCAACCACATGGATAATTACAAAGACAAAGCCTTTGCATACGAAGAAACCGTACGTCCTTATCTGGAAAGTATCCGTGAACATATCGATAATCTTGAAATGGAAATAGACGACGAGATATGGCCGTTACCCAAATATAGGGAACTGTTATTCACTAAATGATAATTTGACGGCTTTGCCGTTAAATGAATTATAAATTATGAATGATGAATCAGCCGCACTGCTATGCCGAACGGCGATTCATCATTCATAATCCACTATTCATAATTTATTATTCCTCCCCTCTTTCTTGCACTTTTTTGATACAAATGTGTCATTTTTAATTTTTTCTTTCTACATTTGTGCTGTACAACACAGTTTTGCAGCAGTTATGGTAAAAGTAAATTTATCCGATATTAATGTTCCGGAGTTGATTCCCGATATATGGTCACCCCTGAATGAAGAACAGCGAGAGTTTCTCGCTAACCATTTTACGCTCCAGAATTATAAGAAAAACGAGATTATCCATTGTGAGGGCGAGACACCCACTTGCTTGATGTGTCTGCTGAACGGGAAAGTCAAGATTTATAAAGACGGTGTAGGTGGAAGAAGCCAAATTATCCGCATGATTAAACCCACCGAATACTTTGGATATCGTCCCTACTTCGCAAAAGCGGATTATGTAACCGCAGCTTGCGCATTCGAACCTTCATTAGTATGTCTGATACCCATGACCGCCATTATGACATTGCTATCACAAAACAACGAACTGGCAATGTTCTTCATCAGACAATTATCTATCGACCTCGGTATCGCTGATGAGCGTACTGTGAACCTCACCCAAAAACATATTCGTGGCCGTTTGGCAGAATCACTTATTTTCTTGAAAGAAAGTTACGGCTTGGAAGAGGACGGTTCTACTTTGAGTATCTACCTGTCCCGTGAAGATTTAGCCAACCTTTCCAACATGACAACATCCAATGCCATCCGTACCCTCTCACAATTCGCCACGGAACGCCTAATCACCATTGACGGAAGAAAAATCAAAATTATCGATGAAGAGAAGTTGAAGAAGATAAGTAAAATAGGGTGAGGAAATTGAGAATTGAGAATTAAAAATTAAAAAATAGGCTGCGCGGTATAAATGTTATATAACGAATACCGCGCAGCCTATTTTTTAATTTTTAATTCTCAATTCTCAATTTAACAAGAATCTTTCCGCCTCAATCGCTGCCATACATCCTGTAGCTGCCGCTGTGATAGCTTGACGATAATGAGGATCGGCAACATCTCCTGCAGCAAATACACCGGGAACTTTTGTACGGGGAGTACCGGGCTCTGTCAGGATATACCCTGTTTCGTCCGTATCGACATAAGGCTTGAATATATCAGAATTAGGTTTATGACCGATAGCCAGGAAGAAACCGTCAATAGCCAAATCATAGCGTTGTTCATCCGATTCACCCATACGTTTTACCAAATGTACGCCTTCTACACCATTGTCTCCGTACAATCCTACCGCATTGTGTTCAAACAATACTTCAATTTTCTCATTGTTCATTACACGTTCCTGCATAATCTTAGAAGCACGTAAGAATGGCTTACGGACAATCAAATATACTTTACTTGCCAAACCGGCCAGATAAGAAGCTTCCTCACAAGCCGTATCACCACCACCGACTACCGCTACAACCTTCTTGCGATAGAAGAAACCGTCACAAGTAGCGCAAGCACTGACACCCATGCCTGCATACTTCTTTTCATCTTCCAATCCTAAATATTTAGCGGCGGCTCCGGTTGCAATAATAATAGTTTGCGCTTCAATAACCTTTTCTTCATCAATGGTTATCTTATATGGGGATTTACTCAAATCGGCAGCCGTAGCCACACCGAAACGCAAGTCTGCACCGAAACGTTCAGCCTGCTTGCGCAAATCCTCCATCATCTGTGTACCGCTGATACCTTCCGGATATCCGGGAAAATTCTCGATATCGGTGGTGGTAGTCAATTGTCCACCGGGCTGCAAGCCTTCATAAAGCACCGGAGAAAGATTGGCGCGTGCAGCGTAAATAGCTGCGGTATATCCGGCAGGGCCGGAACCTATAATTAAACACTTTACTTTTTCTGTTTCCATATTATTCTTTTTATTAATTACACTTTATCATCTTAAATCAACGATCTCAGCAGTAGGATAAGCCTGCTTGTCAAACACAAAGAGGCTGTCGTCATAATTCTTACCTGTCTGATAAGAGTTTATAAACACTATTACCGCATCTTTGCTTCCTCGCTGAACCATACTAAGTTTTAAAGGGCGGAATGACCCTTTTTCTATATACAAGATAACACATTGCATATCTTGGCTGCGTTTGGTGGCAGTCATTACCACTTTATAGGTCGTATCATCTGAGGCATTGCCTACTTTAACCACTTTCAGTTTATAATCCTGATTATAGAGCGACAACCATGAATAAGGATTAATGCTCTGCAATTCTTCCGGCGCAGGTTCGGAAACATTAACTTCATCACTTGAAGCAAGATAACTCCATTGCGTACGTCCGTCAAACCATGTCGTCACGCCTTCTGTTTCCAAAAGAAACTTATCACCTTTCAAACGAATAGAACCATTAGAATTTCCTTCGGGCGCACGCACGGAGAAAGTGATTTTTATTCCACCCTCTCTACGGAAAGCATCTGCCGCACGATCAAGTATGTCTCTGGCATCCGGCTGTTGCGCAACCATAGGAGAAGCCAGGCAGAATATCCAAAAAGTAAATAAAAGACTTTTGATTTTCATGTAATTCAAACGTTGATTTATTACAAATTGTTCAACCGCGCTTCCAAATCCGTTATGTCCGCACAGAATACCTCACGCGCCTTACTGCCTTGGGCCGGACCTACAATTCCCGCCTTCTCCAACTGATCCATAATACGCCCCGCACGGTTATAACCGATAGCAAATTTACGCTGAATAAGTGAAGTAGAGCCTTGCTGCTGATAAACAATCAACTGGGCGGCATCTTCAAACAACGGGTCAAGACGTCCCATGTCAACATCGCCCAAATCACCTGCCGCATTCTCATCCACATACTCAGGCAGATAGAATGCCGTAGGATAGCCTTGCTGGCGAGCTATGAACTTTGTTATCTCCGCAACTTCCGGCGTATCGATAAACGCACATTGCACGCGAACAGGATCGGCACCTTGCAGGAACAACATATCACCGCGACCGATCAGCTGGTTAGCTCCCGGTCGGTCAAGGATAGTACGGGAGTCCACCATAGCCGATACCCGGAAGGCAATACGCGCCGGGAAGTTAGCTTTGATCGTACCCGTAATAATATTCGTTGTAGGACGCTGGGTAGCAATAATCATATGTATACCTACAGCACGTGCCAACTGGGCGATACGGGCGATAGGCAGCTCCACATCCTTACCGGCTGTCATAATCAAATCACCGAACTCGTCAATCACTACCACGATATATGGCATGAATTTATGTCCCTTTTCGGGATTTAGACGGCGGTTGATAAACTTCTCGTTGTATTCTTTTATATTACGTACATGCGCAGCTTTCAACAGGTCGTAACGGGTATCCATTTCAATACAGATAGAATTCAAAGTCTGAACGACTTTGGTTACGTCCGTTATAATAGCATCCTCGCCGTCAGGCAACTTGGCCAGGAAATGATGTTCAATCACCGAATAGATGCTGAATTCCACTTTCTTCGGGTCTACCAGCACAAACTTCAATTCTGCGGGGTGCTTCTTATACAATAAAGAAGTGATGATAGCATTCAATCCCACCGACTTACCCTGGCCGGTAGCTCCGGCAACAAGTACGTGGGGCATTTTACACAAATCCACCATAAAGACCTCATTGGTAATAGTCTTACCCAACGCAATAGGCAGGTCGTACGTAGATTCCTGAAATTTCTTGCTACCGATAATGCTCTGACCCGAAACAATCTTCGGGTTGGAATTAGGCACTTCAATACCGATTGTTCCTTTTCCGGGTATCGGAGCAATAATACGGATACCCAATGCAGAAAGGCTAAGCGCAATATCATCTTCCAGGCCGCGTATTTTAGAAATACGAACTCCCTGCTCCGGTGTAATCTCATACAACGTTACCGTAGGACCGACCGTAGCCTTAATAGTGCTGATTTCGATACCGAAACTGCGTAGCGTATTAATAATCTTATCCTTATTGGCATTCTGCTCTGCCATGTCAATCGTAGGTTCGGCATTATCATAATGCTTCATCAAGTCAATGGTCGGATAATGATAGTTTTCCAAATCAAGACAAGGATTATAAGGTTCTATCTCCGGACCGTGATATTCTTCATCTTCCACTGTCTCCACTTCAAAAGCAGGTTCTTTTCCCCCTTGCTGCCCTGATACCGAAATAGTTGCAGCGGTATCAGACGGTGGAGTTTCAATTGTCATAAGTACCTCACCTTCTTCTTTGGCTATCGCAACTTTATCCTTTGCCGCATTTCCCAAGTCAAGCATAATCTCGTGAGTGCCATCATCTTCCTCTTCTTCTTTTCCAAATTCCTCCGGATTCTCGAGTGTCTCTTCTTTTTTCGTATCAGAAGTCGTTTCTACTGCGACCAGCATCTTCTTTCCTTTCACTGTCCAAGAGTCCGTAAATTCTTCCGGAGTCTCACCTGACCCGCTTCCGGTCTTTTCTTTATGTTTTAAGAAACTAAGGCTAAAAAGTCTACGCAACCAAATAACAGTACGGGCACTCAAATATATAAGGAAACATATAGCGGTAATCAGCAATATCATCCACACTCCCGGTACTCCCACCTGAGATACCAACCAATTGCTGACGTTATATCCATGCATGCCGCCCAAATAGAGAAAAGAATCCTTGTATTGGTCTACAAACACAAAACCAAAGAATACCGAGAACCAAATCAACAGTAACGAGCACCCTATAAACCACTTCCACAAACGTACCACACGGACACGCATCAGCTTTAATCCGGCCACGGCCAAAAATATCAGAATAAAGAAAGAGGATATGCCAAAACATTCGTTTATTAAATAACTGGCAAGTTGGGCTCCACGTGAACCGGCATAGTTTTTCACGCCGTTATGCGTAGAAATCAAATCCTGCGCATTTCCGGAATCTATAATGCTCTGGTCTGCCGCCCCTGTAAAAAAGAAAGACGAAAAGGCCAACAGCAGGTAAACCGAAAAGATTACCAGTATCAGACCGGCAACGAAATGGATGGTTTCATTCTTTAAAACCGCTGCTATCTTTCCGAAAAAAGAGATAGACCGCTCTGTATCTTTAGTTGTATTTTTTTTGACCATAAAATGTATTCCGCTAATATCCGTATAATGACGCAAAAGTAACAAAAAAAAGCTTATGCAGTAATGCTTTCAAACCTTTCAGGCCGTTCATATCAAAGATCTGCTTCCGGTTACAGAAATAACCAATTCCGATCATCACCAGTACCGGAAGCACCATACGGATCACATCAAGTTCCATTTAGTTTATTCCTTTATGAAAATTAGTGGATCATATCCTGATAGAATTCGTAAGCCTCTTTGTCAGTAAATCCTTCATGTACAACTTTGGCAACTGCCTGTGCCATCTCTACCGGATGCTGGCTCTGGAAGATATTTCTACCCATATCAACTCCACGGGCACCTTTGGAGATTACTTCGTAAGCAAGAGTCAAAGCTTCGTCTTCCGGAAGTTTCTTACCACCAGCTACAACGATCGGTACTGGGCAAGCTGCAACGATCTCTTCGAAGTTCTCGCAGTTGTAAGTTTTAACAAGCTGTACACCCATCTCAGCAACGATACGGGTAGCCAGTTTGAAGAAACGATCTGTTCTTTCCATCTGTTTACCAACAGCAACAACACCCATGGTCGGGATGCTGTAACGCATACCTGCATTGATTGTCTTGGAAAGGTTATCGATACTGCTCAGCTGTCCATCAGCTCCGATAAATGTCTGAACTGCCATACAGTCTGCATTCATACGGATTGCTTCTTCGATATCAACTGCAACAACCTCATGAGAAAGGTCATCGTTCAGCATAGAAGAACCGGAACTTACACGAAGTGCGATTCCTTTTGTAATTTCAGGCGGTACACAGGTTCTGATTGCTCCTCTGGTTCCCATGAATACGTCTACGTACGGTGCCAGTTTCGGAAGCAGCAGATCCAGTCTCTCCAGTCCTGCAGTAGATCCCATGAAATATCCATGGTCAAAAGCGAACATTACAGAATTTCCGCTCTTGGTATTGAAAATATTGGAAAGGTGTTTTTTCATACCCCAATCCAGGCTGTTAGCACCTTTTACATAAAATCCTTCCTGATTTGCAAAAGGAACTCCTACATGGTAGTCTTTTGCTACTTTGAATCCGTCTTTATCTGCCATTTTTGTTGTCCTCTCTTCCTGTTAATCATCCGGCATTTGCCGGCCGGCGGTAGGCC
>OKRU01003666.1_pt1 | contig 12014 bp, 10 predicted proteins | sample 1601131 | NCBI WGS metagenome assembly OKRU01 (sample SAMEA3541558, study PRJEB24748) | human gut metagenome | biome: human gut; feature: human-associated habitat; material: faeces | place: China | collected 2012 | reverse complement strand
TTTGTTCGCGGCGAAGGTAGGACTTTCAATCAATAGCCAATTTTTGACTGCTTACAGAATTTATAATGAATAAGTAAATATTTCAATTATCAAAACCTATAATTTCACGTAACTGTGCACAAGTATTTTCAGGCAAAAGCTTATTTCGTGCATTTTTCAAATTAACCTTGTAATGGCAATCAAAATAATCCATGTCATGAATATTGTTTAATATGCCGATTAAACTCTCAACATCAGACGCCAGCTCTCCTAATTGTCCAAATTTGTTAAATAGATAGCTAAAGTACATATTACTCAACGCGACTACAGGCTTCTCATTCCAGATTGCCTCCAATACAGCACCACTTGCAGTCAATTTGTAAGAATCGACATCATATAAAAGTAACATCATATCCATAGACTTAACATAATTCGAGTATTGTTCAAAAGGCATTAATGAATTATCCTTGTTGAGCTTTACAAAATGCTCGTTTTCTATATTTTCAGAACAAGTACTTAGAGCATATATACAGATATCATCATTTTTTATACCCTCGAGTATTTTTTTTAATTGTCTACCGCCCCTTTGCTGGGTAATTGCTCCTGGGATACCTACTCTTATATGTTTATCAGTATTATCCATCTTGACTTCATACTGAAGTTCAGCTCTGATGTATGTATGGTCTATACTGAATATTCGTGAGTGATTCTTCTCTGATATTAATGAATTGAAATAAGAGACCATATCAGGAGACAATAGAATAAAGTGGAATATCCTATTTAATTTAATTTTACAAAAAACATATCTAAAATATTTTGATAAAATAGAAGTGGCACTAGAATAAACGCTTTTACTGTCTATTAGTTCCATTTCATTATGGCACATATCATAAATATTATTTCTTTTATTTGAAAATAAGGAAATAAGTGTAATGGCAAAGAATAAATTATTATTATAAAAAACATCTACACATGATGGTGCTTTTACATAATAATAATAATTCCAAAAACTAACTCTTAAAATATTAAGCAGATACGAGATGCCTTTACTTTTAAGTTTAATTTTACTGAATCGTTTTTCTTTAAAAGTAATATTATTGTATTTAAAGTTACATTTATCTAAAAGTATACGCAAATTTTCACATGAAGACTTATCTGCTACATAAATCACCTTCTCATAAAGTTCAGATATCATCATTAAATATCCTTGATTAATAACTTCATGATAACTACCATGTGAATACGCATCTATTATATATGCTGTTTTTTTCATCTTTGTTATTTAATTAAGTTATTTAATAGTAACTCCCATTCATCAGTAATGTTTTTTACATTAAATTTCCTACATGTAGATAACCCATTATGGGCTAATTTTAATCTATATTTGTCGTCTGACATAAGCTGTTTTAATTTAGAGACATACATGTCTATATCATTATCTGGTATTATCAGCCCATTATATTCATTTATAATAATGTCATGCAAACTTGAATATGTGCACATAACTACGGGTACCGTGGCATATTGCTGCGCCTCAACTAATGTCATTCCAAACCCCTCAAATGCTGAAGTCATAACAAAAATTGATGCCTCGTTGTAATATTTGCGAGGATTTTTGAAGCCTTCAAATGTTATATGGTTAAGTTGAAGTTTATTTGACAAATCTTTTACCATAGCCATATCAGGACCATCCCCAACGATTTTTAAAGTCCATTCATCGAAGTCTTTATCTTTTTCTATTTGTGACCAAATTTTAAGTATATAAGATAATCGTTTGTGATATTCAAATATCCTGCCGACAAACAAAACTTCTTTCTTTTTTCTATCTATATCATTAAAATTATAATCAAAATTATATGTTAGTGGATTGGATATGGCTGATAGCTTATTGTCTTTATCCTCTATTTTCACTAAATTTTTATAAGTGTTTACAAAAGAATCTGATAAAAATACATATTTATCGCTTAGTCTATAATTACGATTATGTTCTTTTAATTGCTTTATTCTATTGTATTTTTCAAAAAGATTGTTTCCTATGAATCGTTTAATTATTTTATCTTTTTTCCCAAGATTTTTATCTGCTCTACGCAATACATCCAAATGCCAGCAAACAACAAGTTTACAACTAGTATTCTTTTTGGCTTTAGCACACAGGCTACTGTCCCCCCATTGATTTATCATTACATCAATATTATTCTTAATAATGTAATTATGTAATGATAATACATCATTCTTTTTATATTTTTCTATTGTATGTATTTTTAATAATTTTACTCTATTATCAATTTCATAAGGCATGGGATCGATATAACTATCATATTGATAAGCGATAAATACATTATGACCACGTCGAACGAATTCATTTGCTAATGTTGCTGTTATTGTTTCTCCACCCCCATAAACAGGCCAATAACGCATTATATATAATATATTCATAGTTTATATTTTTCTGTAATTTTTTGTACAATTGTATTTTCGACTTCATTAAGAAATTTTATTCTCAGATACTCGGCTATTGCTGATATAGCAAAAACAACTATTGTAACAATAAATGTATCAAAGTACTGATTTGAAAATCTGAGCAAATCAAGCGGAATCAAGTCAAGATATAGAAGCTCTGCATGAATAATATAAACCGCGAAAGAATATGGAGCAACTTTTGATAATATCTTACAAAATATAGGAACTTTCTTCATGTTCTTAAATGCAAAAAATAAACTAAACGCACTAATGAATATAAAAGGATTATGGTTGTTGCATATTATTTTCAATAAATTACCACCCCAAATATTATTTGCAAATGTTACAGATAAGGCTGTAATTGTAGAGGAAACAACAAATAAAATTAAAGCTTTTCTTGAAGATATCTCAAATCCTGAAATTTTAATATATCTCGCAAGAAAATAAATAAAGAATAATATATTAAACGCAGTTCCATTTCGATGAAAAATAAAATTTCCACCATAACAAATAGCCATCATCAGAATCAATAAAATTTTATATTTATCTAAGCTCATAAAATTTATACCTTCATTGACGAATGGACTAACTATCATTAATAAAATATATGCGCTATAGTACCAACATACTTCACTTAATATAGGGATAAATAGATATAGTGACTTTAGTTGAATATGATTACTGATTAAAAAGCTTAATATAAAGATTATCAATCCCCATGTTAAAGCCATTAATTCATACTTCAGAAATTTTCTAATATTCCACTTTACTCCATAGTATCCAGATATAAATGCAAATATTGAAACTCCTATATAGAAATATGAACGTACAGTTAATTCAGCTGTGTGGACTACATTATCTTCAGAAACGAAAAGCCTTCCTGAAAAATGTAACAACAAGATGCAAAACATTGCTATTACACGTAATGCCTCAATATTTAAATTTCTAACTTTCATAAATACTAAATTTTCGCTTTGATTTTAAAAGGACAAACTGATATTAATTTATCTAAATTAATAGATATTGTATGATAATTAACTTTATACTTTAAAAGATTATCTTCATACATTAATTTTTCTATGTCTATTGGTTGAGTTTCTGCTCTTCCTACTGATAAGAAATAATCATTGTATTTAAAATAATCTTTTCCTCCTAATGAATGTTTAATTTTTACCCAAATATTTGGAATATTGTATGCATCGGACAATATTAATCCATGCAATGAACTAGATATTATTAATTGACAACTACATAGTTTATTAATAACATCTCTCCAGCTACTATAATTCTTCAAGGAAATGACATTAAGTTCCTTATGATACTCAATAAATTTTGAAAATTCCTCACTATTTTCATCTAACACGTGAGGGATAATACCAATACTTTTCCTAGATGCTATATGCGGATTATATATTCTAGGAAGTAGCAATGCAGGATCTCCATAAACTGCAGGGCACTTTATATCTGACTTAAAAAGCCATTCTCTTGTCAAAGGTCCACGCACAGCTTTTATTATAGGATTAACATGCGGAGCACATACGCAATCTAATTGCGAACCAGCTCCCCATATAACACAATTATCATCTAACCATTCATTTAATATGGAACCTATAGCTAAAATTCTTTTTTTATGGAATACTTTACATATAAGGGAATAATCATAAAATATAATTTTACGTTTGGATAATGCTGATAATAAATATAAATTCAAATCATCACCGAAATTATTACGTAGCAACCGTCCCCTCTTTAAATGAACACAAGCAGAAACCACCAAAGGAGGATTCAAGAAATTTAAAAAAAAGAAATCACGAAAGATATTATCTATTAAGACTAATATTTTCCTTATTTTTTTACATACGTTCGTGGACATGATTTACATATTATTTTTTTAATCTTTTTTTTATATAATTACATATGAATACTCTTTCTTCTTTTTTTAGACCTACAAACAAAACAATTATACTTCCATAAATAAATGCAATAACAATTACAAGAAATAATCTTAAGTATATATTATCAATTTGTGTCGAAAAATAATATGGAACTGTAAACATAAGAAAAGAACAAATTACCAGTCGTAGATAAACGTTCTTTATAAATTCAGCAATAGATAAACCTACGTATTTTTTTACGTAAAATAATCTCATTAATTGCGCAATGGATAGAATAATGAAATTTAAAATAAAAACTATTTCAGCAACTTGTATGTACTTTAGAAATATATAGCTTATAGGAACAACCGTCAACATTGTCCCACATACAATTATTTGATAGCTTTTAATCTTTCCTGTTGCATTTATACTGATAGCTGAACTATTGACAGTTGAATTCAAAATACTAGTTATTATTATCAGACTTACAAAATTAACAGTATGGTCTGGATAATTTCCAAGCCATAATACCAAGATGTCTTTCAATTCAATTAAAATTGGAATTGAAATAATTAACAACATTATTCCACAATATTTTGCAGATGAAACAACAAGTGTTACATGTTGCTTAATATTTCCAGCTGCATATGTCTTCATTATTTGGGGATTTATAGCTAATTGTATATTTTGTGCAAATCCAACTACCGCTCCCTCTATTTGTACTGCTATGCCTCTAGCAGCATTTACAACTGGTCCAAAAAATATATTTAGAATCATATTCAGTCCTTGAGATGATAATATTGTTGCTATGTTACCAACAACGGTCCATCCTGTGAAACTTAAAAGCTGTGCTAACAAATGTTTGTTCCAATGCAAATGTATGGACGTTTCTATAAAGTGTTTTTTACAATAAAAACCATATAACAATCTAATTAACAATTGTAAAAAAAACAACAACACTGCATATATAACGAGTTTATCATATTTAGTAAATTGAAGCATTAATGATATGCCTAATTTACCAATTACTTCAAAGATTGAAATATATGCAAACGCAGACATTTTTTCGTGAACTATTATTAAAGCATTATAAGGCACACTACAAATTAATACGATTGTTGATAATACTGAACATTGGAACACCCAAAATGCTGCATCAAATCGTTCAGGTGAAACATTCAATTTATTATATAAAAACCATAAGCCAAAGACTTCTGCGATAATAAAAACACAAGCAGCCAAACAAAAATGCGCATTAACACTTTGCGAAAAAATTTCTTTTACATCATATTCTTCATCTCTACCCAAGGCGATAGAAAGAAATCTTTGAGTAGCAAGAGAAAGAGAATTATTTAAAAAAGCTAACATTGACACAAATCCTGCAACAACATTATATATGCCAAAATCTTCAAAGCCTAAAGCTTTAAGCACAACTCGGCTTGTATATAAAGATACAAGCATTGTAAAAAACATCCTTACATATAAAAGTAGAGAATTCTTTGCTATCCTTTTATTATTTAGTGCTGTATCTGTCATACTTTACTTTTAAATGTATTTAGCAAGGTAATTATACAAATTTTATATTATTGCTATCTACCTTTATACATACTCTCATAATACTTCTGGTAATCTCCAGAAGTCACATTATCCATCCATTCCTGATTATCAAGATACCAGCGTACAGTTTTTTCAATGCCTTCCTCAAACTGCAGGCTCGGTTCCCAACCAAGTTCTCTCTGAAGCTTGCTTGAATCGATGGCATAGCGCAGGTCGTGGCCGGCACGGTCTGTCACGTATGTTATTAGATCCATGTCTTCACCTTCCTTACGTCCGAGAAGACGGTCAACAGTGTTGATGACAACCTTGATGATGTCGATGTTTTTCCATTCGTTGAAACCGCCAATATTATACGTCTCGGCTATCTTGCCGTTGTGGAAGATGACATCAATTGCACGTGCATGGTCTTCAACATAAAGCCAGTCGCGTACATTTTCGCCCTTGCCGTATACAGGAAGCGGTTTGCGGTGGCGTATATTGTTGATGAACAGAGGTATAAGCTTCTCTGGGAACTGATATGGACCGTAGTTGTTCGAGCAGTTGGTGACAATGGTCGGCATGCCGTAAGTGTCGTGGAAGGCGCGTACGAAATGGTCCGAGCTGGCCTTGCTGGCACTGTACGGGCTGTGTGGGTTGTACTTTGTCGTTTCAAGGAAGAATTTGTCGCCGTATGCAAGGTGGTGCTTGCCTGATGAAGCCTTTGTGGTGAACGGCGGTTCGATGCCTTCAGGATGTGTCAGTTCGAGTGCACCGTAAACCTCGTCTGTGGAAATATGGTAGAAGCGCTTGCCTTCATATTTCTCAGGAAGACTTTCCCAATAGAGCTTAGCAGCCTGAAGGAGCGAAAGGGTACCCATTACGTTTGTGCGTGCGAATGTGAACGGGTCCTTGATACTTCTGTCGACATGGCTCTCTGCTGCAAGATGTATGATTCCGTCGATATTGTAGTCAGACATCAGCTTCTGAATTGCCTCGAAGTCGCAGATATCGGCCTTGACGAAGGTGTAGTTTGGCTTGTCCTCAATGTCCTTGAGGTTGGCAAGGTTGCCTGCGTATGTGAGCTTGTCAAGGTTGATGATGCGGTAGTCCGGGTATTTGTTTACGAAAAGTCTAACTACGTGGCTTCCTATGAAACCGGCGCCGCCGGTAATCATTATATTGCGTTTGAATTCCATATTTCTGGTTTTTAATGGGTTTACTTGATTTGTACTTTTAATGATGCATTTGCAGTTTGTTGAGACTAGTTCCCTGGTCCTAGCCAGGGATGACGGGTCTCTGGACTGCACATGTTTTGTGGATGTATACTTGTTTTAAGACAGAAGAACAAAAGAACAAAAGTTGGCATTTAAGAATTTAATATCCATTCAAATAGATTTGATGTATATTTTTATTCTTCAGTGCTTTGCACCTACTGTGCTGAGTCTTCAACTCTTTTGTTATGAAGAACAGAAGTTTTTTCTTTTGCAGCTTTTAAGAATGTGCATTATATGATAAATACAAGCTTGCTTGTTGTATGAACATTCGAAAGTACGTGATAAGCTTGCTCATAGACGAACTGATGGATGTTCATTACTGCATTCTTATGTTCTTTTGTTCTTATGTCTAATTATTAAGTATTAGTGTCTGGCTCTATTATTATTTATTTGACATGTTGTCCATGCACACTTTCAGCGAGTCGGTCCAGTAAGGGATGCTGATGCCGAATGTCTGTTTGATCTTTGTCTTGTCAAGCACTGAATATGCAGGGCGGATGACGGGGCTTGGGAACTCGTCGCTGTGGCACGGCTGTATGTCACATGAAGTGTTGCCTGCAAGTTCCGCAATCTTCTTTGTGAAGTCGTACCATGAGCAGACTCCTTCGTTGCTGAAGTGGTAGATGCCGGTCTTGCTGTACTTTCCTGCCTGTGGGTGCTCGGCTGTGTAGTCATCGAGGACGGTCTTCACTGCAACTGCAAGATCGTAGGCGTATGTAGGGGTACCTGCCTGGTCGAACACCACATTCAGTTTCGGTTTTGTTGCTGTGAGGTTGAGCATGGTCTTGACGAAGTTCTTTCCGAACTCAGAATAGAGCCATGCGGTACGGATGATGACATAGTCGCATCCTACAGACTGTATGTTCTGCTCGCCTTCGAGCTTCGTTGCTCCGTACACTCCTGTAGGTGTACCTTTCTGGTCCTCACGGCAAGGAGTGTTGTACGGGTCGCCACCGAAAACATAGTCGGTTGAGATGTGTATGAGCAGTCCGCCGACTTCCTTCATGGCTTCTGCAAGGATCTTAGGGGCATCGGAATTGAGCTTGCGGCAGAGTGCCGTGTCTGTCTCGGCTTTGTCCACATTGGTGTATGCGGCGCAGTTCACGATGCACCTAATGTCGTTAGCCTTTACAGCCTCCATGACAGCATCCTTGTTTGTCATGTCGAGGATGGTTGTCTCTACGCCTTCTGCTTCAACTACATCTGTGAAAATGAAGGTGTGGGGCATGTCCTTTGCAATTATGCGCATCTCGTTGCCTAGCTGGCCGTTTGCGCCTGTTACAAGTATATTCATTGTTGATTGTTCTTTAATTGGATTTATGAATGTAGAACTATCTTACATTCTGCTTTGATTGGATTTAGATCCCTGGCCCTGGCTAGGGATGACATATCGAAGCGTCGTGTATTACCCATGGATTTTTATTTTTTTAGACAGAAGAACAAAAGAACAAAAGAGAGCATTTAAGAATTTAATATCCATTCAAATGGATTTGATGTATATTCTTATTCATTAATGCTATGCACATTATGTAATTTCGTGGGTGTTCGCTTATTTTCAGACAGAAGAACATAAGAACAAAAGTTTTACATTGAATATTACAATGTGCATTCAAGCAAGCTTGATACTCATTTGATATTTCAATGTTATGCATCTTCGATGCTGTTCATACATGCTTCCACTTTTGTTTTTGTAAGAACAGAAGAAGAGTATGTTTTTTCTTTATTTGTTCTTATAAGAATGTGTTTTATAATGTAAATACAAGCTTGGCTTGTTTAATGAACGTTAGGCAGTGACAGACAGGAGCTTGCTCATGTATGCACTGATTTATGTTCGTTACCAGCATTCTTATGTTCTTTTGTTCTTGTGTCTTTATTATTGCAGCCTGCATTCGTGATGTTTAGATCCCTGGTCCCGGCCAGGGATGACGTTTCACAGGCATTGTGCTGTTCCGTGGGTGTCCACTTATCTTATCAATAAAGAGGTACGTTTATGTCGAACGGACTATCGAAGTCTGCGAGGAGAGGGTGTTTTGTGTCCTTCTCGCTGAGGATGGCCTTGTCCGTAGGGATGCGCCAGTCTATTCCGAGGGAGGTGTCGAGGATGCTGATGCCTCCGTCTGCCTCAGGATGGTAGAAATTGTCGCACTTGTACTGGAACACGGCTTCTTCGCTGAGCACTGCGAAGCCGTGGGCGAAACCACGCGGTACGAAGAACTGGCGGTGGTTGTCCTCTGTCAGTTCAACTGCTACGTGCTGTCCGTATGTCGGACTGCCCTTACGAATGTCTACGGCAACATCGAGCACTGCACCCTTGACGCAGCGCACGAGCTTGCTCTGAGTGAACGGCGGGCGCTGGAAATGAAGGCCGCGCATGACGCCGTAGCTCGACTTGCTTTCATTGTCCTGAACGAAATGCATCTCGCGCACTTGGGCGTTGAAGTCCCTCTCGCTGTAGCTCTCGAAGAAATATCCGCGGGCATCGCTGAACACACGCGGTTCGATGATGAACACACCGTCTATATCTGTCTTTATTGCTTCCATATTAATCCTTTTACCTTTTTAATGTAGATGAAACGCTTTCTTCAGTCTTTCATACTTTCTTCTGCCAATCTGAGAAGGTACTGGCCGTACTGGTTCTTGCGCATAGGCTCTGCAACCTCGCGGAGCTTCTCGACTGTAATCCACCCCTTTTCGAATGCTATGCTCTCAAGACATGCTATCTTGAGGCCCTGGCGCTTCTCGATGACCTCAATGTACATTGATGCCTCGGCAAGAGAATCGTGTGTGCCGGTGTCGAGCCATGCGAAACCGCGTCCGAGGGTCTGTACTTTCAGTTCGCCGTCGTCGAGGAAGCGCTGGTTGACTGTAGTAATTTCCAATTCTCCGCGTGCCGACGGCTTGATGGTCTTGGCCACTTCAACAACCTTGTTCGGATAGAAGTACAGACCTACGACTGCGTAGTTGCTCTTAGGCTTGAGCGGTTTCTCCTCGATACTCAGGCAGTTGCCTTCGGCATCGAATTCAGCCACGCCGTAGCGTTCAGGGTCGTTAACACGGTAACCGAACACGGTAGCCTTATGTTCCTTTTCGACTGTTTCTACTGCTGTGCGAAGCATACGGCTCAGTCCGTTGCCCTGGAAGATGTTGTCGCCGAGAACGAGACATACGGAATCGTTTCCGATGAACTGCTCGCCTATGATGAATGCCTGTGCGAGGCCGTCAGGTGAAGGCTGTTCTGCATATTCGAGACGGATTCCGAAGTCGCTTCCGTCACCGAGCAGACGGCGAAAAGACGGCAGGTCGTAAGGAGTGGAGATGATAAGGATGTCGCGGATGCCGGCAAGCATGAGCACTGACAGCGGATAGTAGATCATCGGTTTGTCGAACACGGGCAGGAGCTGCTTGCTCACGCCTTTTGTAATCGGATACAGGCGTGTTCCGCTGCCTCCGGCCAAAACAATTCCTTTCATGATTTATGCTGTTTTTAATTGTAATCTTTCATGTTCAGCAAAACAAATAAAATCAAATAGCAATACAGAACTCAGCTTCAAGAGTTATATCTACGCTTTACTAAAAATTGGATTTTGCTGAAAACGAAAACAATCGTTATTTATATAAGGTATAAACAACGATTTATGATTCTTTCTTTTTCTAAATTACTTTGATATTGTGCGGGGCTAGTTTGTTCATCATCTAAAAATAGATATTACTTCTCTTCGTCGTCTTGCTGTGCAACACGGCGTATAGAGAGTTGTATGATGAACCAACAACAGATCAGAAAAGCCTAAAATACAGGGAATATGGATTTTGCAAAGTTTTATTAGAGTGTTTATCTAACGATTTCATCTCCTACTCTTGTGCATTTATCCGTTGGTTTCCCACAACCAGCCCCACTAAAATGCTTTGTATTCGGTGCAAAGTTAAGTATTTTTAGTAAAACAGAAAGATGTTTGACGTTAAAAATAGGTTACACTTGGGTTATGAATGGTTCTGTACGGGGGGTCGTCGTGGGCCTGAATATGCTCAAAGAGGGCAAAGGCGACGCCTTCGTTTCCGCCGGCAGCACCGGCGCGCTCCATGTGGGCGCAAGCCTCATCGTCCGCACCCTGCGGGGCATCAAGCGCCCGGCGCTGGCCACCATGGTGCCGGCCCAAAATAAGGCGTATCTGCTGCTGGACTGCGGCGCGAATGTCGAGTGCCGCCCCGAGATGCTGGCCGCTTTCGCTGTCATGGGCAGCTGCTATGTGAACAAGGTGGAGGGCCGTACCTCCCCCAGCGTGGCGCTGGCCAACAACGGCGCAGAGGAGAGCAAGGGTACCCCGATGCTCAAAGAAGCCCATCAGCTGCTCAAGACCATTCCGGGCATCCGCTTCGTGGGCAACATCGAGCCCCGTGACGTACCGAACGGCGATGTGGACGTGGTCGTCTGCGACGGCTTCACCGGCAACGTCATTCTCAAGCTGACCGAGGGCGTCGCCAAGATGCTGCTGGGGATGCTGAAGGGAATGTTCCTCAAGAATCTGGGCGGCAAGCTGGCCTATCTGCTGCTGAAGGACAGCGTGTCCGACCTCAAGCACCAGATGGACAGCGAGGAGTACGGCGGCGCACCCTTCCTGGGCGCAAAGCAGCCGGTCATCAAGGCCCACGGCTCCTCCAAGGCCAAGGGCATCAAGAACGCCATCCGGCAGGCCAAGACCTGCGTGGAGAACGACCTGTGCGGCACCATGCAGTCTGCCCTGGATGAGCTTGCGGCGGCAAACAAACCTGAGGAATAAAAAGCACAATGCAAGGGAGCAATGACATATGAGCCATCCGTTGGAATCGATCATTGGTTATACGTTCAAAAACCCAGAGCTGCTGGAAACGGCGCTCACCCACACCAGCTACGCCA
>OKRU01003660.1_pt1 | contig 12038 bp, 8 predicted proteins | sample 1601131 | NCBI WGS metagenome assembly OKRU01 (sample SAMEA3541558, study PRJEB24748) | human gut metagenome | biome: human gut; feature: human-associated habitat; material: faeces | place: China | collected 2012 | reverse complement strand
TTTTTTCTTTTTATTTTTCACTATTAGACGCATGAAAGATACGAAAAGTTGCAAACAGAGTGAACTTTTTTGAAAAAACATTTTGTAGACTCAATCTTCTTTACGTAATTTGTGTGCAGTAAACTTTATAATTAACTAACCCTTTTAAATAAAGTATCATGAATTCAAACATGGAGAAACCCTACGTAGTAGGTATTGACATAGGCGGAACAAACACCGTCTTTGGGATTGTAGACGCACGCGGAACTATTATTGCCAGTAGCTCGATTAAAACAGCCGGCTATCCGACTGCTGCAGAATATGCTGACGAAGTATGCAAAAACTTGCTTCCGTTGATCATTGCTAATGGTGGTGTAGATAAGATCAGAGGTATCGGTGTCGGTGCTCCTAATGGTAACTATTATACCGGAACTATTGAATTTGCTCCGAACTTGCCTTGGAAAGGAATTCTTCCGTTGGCTGCTATGTTTGAAGAAAGACTGGGTATTCCTACTGCTTTGACCAATGATGCTAATGCTGCTGCTATCGGTGAAATGACTTACGGCGCTGCCCGTGGTATGAAAGATTTTATTATGATCACTCTGGGTACAGGTGTAGGTAGCGGTATCGTTATCAACGGTCAGATGGTTTATGGTCATGACGGTTTTGCCGGAGAATTGGGCCACGTAATTGCACGTCGTGACGGTCGTGTTTGTGGTTGCGGTCGTAAAGGCTGTCTGGAAACTTACTGTTCGGCTACCGGTGTAGCTCGTACAGCTCGTGAATTCCTGGCTGCTCGTACTGATGCAAGCTTGCTTCGTAATATTCCTGCTGAAAACATCACTTCAAAAGATGTATATGATGCAGCTGTACAAGGTGATAAACTGGCACAGGAAATCTTCGAATTTACAGGTAATATTTTAGGTGAGGCTTTGGCAGACGCTATTGCATTCTCCAGCCCTGAAGCAATTGTATTGTTCGGTGGTTTGGCTAAGTCGGGTGATTATATTATGAAGCCGATTCAGAAAGCAATCGATGACAATATCCTGAATATCTACAAAGGCAAGACTAAATTGCTTGTTTCCGAACTGAAAGATTCTGATGCTGCGGTACTGGGTGCCAGTGCTTTGGCTTGGGAATTGAAAGATCTGAAAGAATAATATCATTTTTTTAATAATAAAGGTAATTGGATCCCCGGGGGCGTTGAGTTTCCGGGGATTTTTTGTATGTGTTGTTTCTCAAAAGTTGTATCTACAGGAAATAAAACTGGATATTCTGTAGTTTTTTGCGTTATATTGCGTCTAATGTATAGACGATTAATCAAAATAAGATGAAAAAATTGGAAATAGAGTTTGAGCAAGTTGTGAAGCAATATAAAAATACAATTTACACTGTATGTTTTATGTTCTCTAAAGACTCCCGGGAAGTGAACGATCTTTTTCAGGACGTGTTAGTTAATCTTTGGAAAGGTTTCGATACATTCAAAGGAGAAAGTAATATAGGAACATGGATATGGCGTGTAAGTCTCAATACTTGCATTTCATCAGACAGGAAAAAGAAGATTGTTTCTGTACCTCTGATTATGGGGATTGATCTGTTTGAAGATAGGGACGAAGATACAACACAGATAAAGATGTTGTATAACAGAATTAGTCGCCTGAAACATTTCGATAGGGCGATAGTGCTATTATGGCTTGAGAATTTCAGTTATGAGGAAATTGCAGCTATTGTAGGAATTTCTGTGAAGAATGTTTCCGTTCGCTTATTTAGAATTAAAGAAGAATTAAAAAAAAATGTCTAACAACTAGAAAATATATGGGTATGGAAGAATATATAGATACGATTGAACTTAAACAAATGAAAGAACAGATAGCTATTCTTAACAGCAAGTTGGATGCGGAGGTCGTTGTTAATGAGAAGTTGTTACGTAAGGTTATTAAAAATAAGGTGTCGGGAATGAATCGGTATGTAGGGATTATGAATTCATTGGCATTATTACTTATTCCGTTTTATATTTGGGCATGTCCTTATTTGGGAATATCATGGTGGTTTTGTAGTGTGTTTTGTTTGTTCCTGTTTATAGCAGTTATGCACGGCTATTTTACGCATAAACGATTACGAACAAATGATTTAATGAGTGAGGATTTACTGGTGGTAGCTCGAAAGTTGATGGAAATAAAATCCCGTTATTCCATTTGGCGTAAATTTAGTATTCCATTTATTATTATACTTTTGTGTTGGCTCTTTATTGAACTGCAATTGGCAGGAAATAGCAATATTATAATTTTTTGTGTTAGTCTTATTTTTTCATTTAGGGAGGGATATAAACAGTATCACATGATGCAGCGCAAATTGGATGAAATTCAGCAGGAGATAGATGAAATTATGAAAGAGTGATCATTTCAGAAAGCAAAGGTTGGAAAATTATTATCAGGACATTTTATGCATTTAGGATTTCAATAAAACTTCTTCAACTCCAATAACTCTATGAATATGCGATAGATTTTGTTTTTAGGATTCTTGATATGTTTGTGAAAATTCTGTTTGACTATTGTTTTGTTCGTTTTGTCGATGATATTTTGTCTTTTTGTTCGGTGATGTAATTGTTTGTTGGATGATATGATATTTGTAGACTGTTGGGGATATGAGATGAAATAGAAATAAAATCCCTTGGACATAGATAAAATTGCAATGTATAGCAAGTAAGATGAACTTGGTTTTAAAGGAAGCTTCCGTTCCTTTAAAACCAACGCCTCGTTCCTTTAAAACCAAAACCACTTTTTAATCCTTTGAAAACTTGCATATTGCTTTGGTTTTATGCAGAAAAACAGTTGTATATTGCATATTTATAGGTGATTTTATGCAATAATTTGTCTGAAACACAGATTTTTCTCTGTTTATTAATAATGTAAATCTTAAAAATGGGACATTGAATTCCGCTTTCTCTATTGTTGCCAATCGAACAATATAGACTTTTGCGATGATGACACTATCCTGATCACATACTGTCAGTATCCGGTAGGTATGGTAACACTATACCAGTAGGATGGTGTCACTATGTTCAAACGCTCGTTATGACAAAAGTATGGAAGAGAAAGACTTGAAATAAAAAAGAGGAAATCCCGTTACCGGAACTTCCTCTTTTTTATTTCGAATCTCAGAGTTCAGCTTAGTTGTTAACTCTTTTTTCTTTGATTCTAGCTTTCTTACCAGTAAGAGCGCGCAGGTAATACAATTTAGCGCGACGAACTTTACCTACCTTGTTCACTTCGATGCTATCGATAGCCGGTGATTCGATTGGGAAAATTCTTTCTACGCCTATAGTTCCTGACATTTTACGTACAGTAAAACGTTTCTTGTCTCCGTGACCGGCGATTTTGATAACAACACCACGGTACAACTGTACACGTTCTTTGTTACCCTCGATGATACGATATGCTACGGTTACTGTGTCACCTGCTTTGAAGTTCGGATGCTGTTTACCGGTAGCAAATGCTTCTTCTGCAATTTTAATTAAATCCATTGTTGTTATTATTAAATTGTTTCATCGTTACAACGCAACATACCAAGTATCTCTTCTCTTGACAGCGATTGCGCGAAAGCGGTGCAAAGTAACGAATTATTTATCAGATAGCCAAATGTTTTGGAGAAAATGATCGGCTGTGAGCTGGTATCGAATGTTTTTGGGGTTACATCAAACAAATGTGGCAATAGATTTGTATCTTTATGATTGGGAATAGGAAAAAAGGCACTGCCGGGGAATGTGGAGAAGGGTTCACTTCTCTTTTGCAGCAGCCTTTATTGATCATTTTAAACAGTAAAAAATGGGGAATTTAATTTCATTTATGAAGAAGGTAGCCGACGGGCTACGGGAAAGTGGGAATTATGGGACCGCCCATATTTACAGGAGTAGCATGAGTGCAATCCTTGCATTCAATGAAAGCGGGAATCTGCCTTTCCGAAAAGTGACTCCGGAGTTTTTGAAAAGTTTTGAAGCGTATCTGCGTGGAAGAAATTGTAGCTGGAATACGGTTTCTACTTATATGCGTACGCTGAGAGCTGTGTACAATCGGGCAGTAGACCGACGCATTGCACCTTATGTACCGCATCATTTCCGGTATGTCTATACGGGGACACGTGCTGATAAAAAGCGTGCATTGGAAAAAGAGGATATGGAACGTCTTATGAAAGATATTCCGAAACAGCTGCACTCGGGAAACAGGGAATTGCAGCGTGCTCGTGGTTTTTTCATATTAATGTTTTTGCTGCGTGGTATGCCTTTCGTCGATCTTGCTTATCTGAAAAAACATGATATAGACGGAAATGTCCTTACTTATCGTCGGAGGAAAACAGGCAGAATGCTGACTGTGACTCTTTTGCCGGAAGCGGTGAAATTGATCAAACAGCATATGAATACCGATCCTGCTTCTCCTTATCTCTTTTCGTTGATTTCCAGCAAGGAAGGAACGGAGGAAGCATATAAGGAATACCAGTTGGCATTGCGCAACTTTAATTATCAGTTAATGATTTTGAAACAGGTTTTGGGACTGACATCTGAAGTAAGCTCGTACACTGCCCGTCATACCTGGGCTACGATGGCATACTATTGTGAGGTACATCCCGGTGTTATTTCCGAAGCGATGGGGCATTCTTCCATCACCGTGACGGAAACGTATCTGAAACCTTTCAAGAATAAGAAAATTGATGAAGCGAATGTAGCGGTTATTTCTTCCTTAAAGAAGGTCTATAGTGTAGGTAAGTTGTTGAATTAGAGAACTGTTACTTTGTAGGTAACGGGAAGAAAAGACGCTGCAAATATGGGTATATTTTGGAAAACATGCAAACAAAAATGATATTTTTTCTGATAAACTACTAAAAAAAGGAAACACACAGAATAAAACTGCGGATTTTTTGAGAAGAACACGGCTTGGTCTTTAATTTTTGCAAAAGATTTCCCTCCCCTCTGCCATCGTCTGAGAGCAGGGGTTAAAAATATTCTTTACTTATTCAATGAATGTAGTCCGCAGACGCCTCTGTCGGGGTGGAAAAGTACGCTTTCCCGTTACCTACAAAGTAACGGAAAGACAGACCACCAAGATGAGATGGATTATGAAATGACAGCAAACAAATTTTTTATTTATTAATTGTATAACATTTAATTTACTTTTATGAGAAAATGGACGTATTTGGTCGCAACCTTGCTAATGGCGGGTACGACAGCTACATTCACGGGATGTATTGATACCGATGAACCGGAAGGTATCGTTGATCTGTGGGGAGCAAAATCCGAACTGATTAAAGCACAGGCTGCGGTAAAACTGGTGGAAGTGGAATGGCAAAAAGCGCAAGTAGCTTATCAGGAACTGGTAAACAAATCTAAAGAATTGGATAATCAGTACAAAGAGTACGATGTTCAGATGCATGCTTTAGACGTGAAACTGAAAGAACTGGAAGTAGAACGCGCACAAGCTGCTACCGAACAAGCAAAAGCTGAGGCGGAAGCTAAGATTGCTGAAGCTAACAGAAACAAAGCTTACTGGGAAAATAAAATGGCTGAAGAAGCTGAAATCTTCAAAGCAGCTATGTTGAACTATCAGACTCAGACAGCACAGGCACAGGAAGCTTATGATAATGCAATGAAACTCATTGAAGCTGGAAAACTTCTGCTTTCTGATGGAGAAAAAGCAATTATTGATAAAGCACAGCAAAGACTTTATGTTGCTTCTGCTAGCCTGAACCAATATTACACTGCCTTAAAGACAGCTCAGGATAATTATTATGATGCATTGGTTAATCCTAATCTTCCGACATTAGCTAGCTTACAGGCTGAACTGAAGTTGGCACAGATTGCAGTTGAAAAGGCGGAAATCTTATTGGATGAGAAAAATAATATGTTAGCTTTGGCAGAAGACTTTGATGCAGCTGCATGGGATGATAAGATCCTGGATCTGAAGAAGAAGAAATCTGAATATGAAAGTGAAAAGAGCAAAGCTGATGTTGAGATTGCTACTATTAAGACTTCCGCTGATTATAAAGCTGCAGAACAAAAAGTAGCCGAAAAGATAAAAGCGCGTAAAGCTGCTAAAGAGGCATATGATAAAGCTGTAGCAGACTCTACAACACAGGTTGATACTCAGCTTGATATTGCAGCTTATAAATCTGAACCTATTAATGAAGGATTGAAGACATTATTTAGCAGTAGCAATGATTTTACATCTTTAGATGGATATACTGTTAGTACAGGTGTGTTTGATTATCCGGCTGTTCAGTATACGCAAACTGAGTACAATGATGATTTGAAGATAGAAGATGTAACAGCCAGAACTAGTCAGGCATCTCTTACTCTGATGAAAGTAAATGCCTGGATTGATGCTTTAGGTAAATATTCTGTAGACGAAAATGGAGTTGAATGGAATAAGTTGACTTTGGCAGAAAAAGAAAAGACAGCCAAAAATGCTAAAGAAAAATTTGAAAAGGATAAAGCTAACTGGGAAATTTCTGCAAAAGCGGTAAAAGGTACAGCAACTACAGTGCCAACTACTGATCTGAAAAAGGTGACAGATACTTATAATTCTTCTTATGCCGCAGTAGAATCTGCAGTAAAAGCTTATAATAGTGCATGGGATGCCGTATATCAAGCTGCTTATGATGATGCTGTAGAAAAAGAAAAAGCTTCGGTATTGGAGAAAACATACCGTGACAATATGATTACCGCATTGTCTCCTACTAGTAAGGCTGCATGGGAGGCATTGACTCCTGCTGAACAAACTACCAGTAAACTGGAAGCTATATTGGACGATACAGTGAAACAAGCTAAAGCAAAGGCTGATGCTAATGCTACTTTGGCTGAATGGCTGAAACTTGATCAGACTGTTGCTGATTTGGCTGCCAAAGGTGAAGCTGCAGGAAATCAAGCTCTTGCCGATGATAAAGATAAGAAAGTAGAAAAGGCTAAAGCTGCATTGGTTAAAGCTGCTGGGGACGCTGCTACTGCTGTTGCTAAGGTGGCTCCTGCAATTAGTACTTATTCTGCTCTTGCTGCTAATCCTTACGGTCAGATACTGGCTAATACAGTTAGTGTTGAAGATATGACAGGCAAAGATGCTTTCTATAAAGAAGAGGAAAAAGATGGTAAGAAAACTGGCCACATGCAGGCATTACGCTCTGATATTTCTGCAGATGAATTTACTAAATTAAGTGCAACTAAGTTAGATCGCAATACAGCTGAAGATGCTTTAGAGTATACTTCTGATGCTACTTTTGGTACTGTGATTCCTGGCGAAGACAGACTTGTTGAAGTAACAGAAGCAATGGTCCGCGCTTATATTAAGCAGAATAATAGTGCTGTTTTGACTGACTTTGGTACTTTGGGAGCTATGATGGCTGCTAATGACGATGTACAGACTTGCAAAGATATGATTGCTGCTGCCGACTTGATTAAACCATTGAAGGCTCAAATGGAAGGTGTACTTGCTGATCTGAATGCAGAAATAAATACGAATACTGCTTTAATGGATCCGTTTATTGCAAAAGCTGACGAAACTCGTATTGCTCTGAAGACTGCTAAAGAAGAGGTGAAGAAAGCACAAGAAGAACAAGATGCTTTGACTGCTGAAGCTGAGGCCAATAGTAAGAAGTTTGCTGAATTGATCCAAGATTACACTGGCTTGATCAGTGTTGTTCAAGATCAGATTGATGGTATCAACGGTGGTGTAGTCACTGGTACTGGTTCTGTGGTAACTGTAGAATCTGTTCTGAATTATTGGAAGAATCAAGTTGCTACTCAGGAAAAATCAGTTGAAGAAGCTAAACAGAAGGTTACTGCAGCAGAAAAGAGCATTGAACTGTTCAACAAGGGTGAATATAAGGAAGCTTATGTAATAGAACAGAAGAAACTTGCTTTGGAAACAGCTCAAGAAGCTTATGATGTAGCGAAAGCAATCTATGATACTGCTCTTGCACAAGTTAAGGCTGTATTGGAAACCTTGAGTAAGTAATTTCTTAATCACGTAAAAGTAACAAAATGATAAAGAAACTATGCACATTACTTTTGCTGACCTGTATAACAGCTGCGCCTTCATTGGCGCAGCGTTACAGCAGCAGTGATGATGCGTCGTTTGCTCCGAAGAAAGGACAGTGGCAGGTTTCAGTCCTGCTTGGTAGCGGAAAGTTCTTTAACGAGAATACTTCTTATCTGCTTCCCAAGTTCACCAACACCGAAGGAGTCGTCGGACTTCCCAATGGAGGAACGGATAACTCCGGTGACCTGAACCGCTATCTGAATATCGGTAGTCTGAATAATAATAGTCTGGTCAATATAGCCGGAATCGAAGGCAAGTATTTTCTGTCTGAGAACTGGGACATCAATTTCCAGTTTAGCATGAACATCAGCCTGACTCCCAAGAAAGACTATGTAGAAGGCGACAACAGTGTACCCGATATGATCATACCCGCGCAAAGTTATATCAATGCGCAGATGACTAATAACTGGTATACCTCTGTCGGCTCCAACTATTACTTCAAGACTCGCAACGAACGTATTCATCCATACGTAGGAGGCGCCCTTGGCTTCCAGATGGCACGCATTGAAACTACAGAACCATACACCGGTGATACCTATAAGGATAGCGATGATTCGGAAGAACTTCCTTCTCAGGTCTATACCGCAGGAAGCAAAGCCGGTCAGATGTATGGTATGAAAGTAGCTGCCGTAGCAGGTATCGAGTATAGCATTGCCAAAGGATTTATTTTCGGGTTCGAGATGCATCCTTTAGCTTATCGCTATGATCTGATACAAATTTGTCCGAAAGGATTTGATAGGTACAATGTCAGTCACCATAACATCAAAATTTTCGAAATGCCTGTGGTGAAACTTGGCTTCAGATTCTGACGAACAATGATTATACAAATGTATAAATGAAAAGTGAAAGCCGCTCTGCTGATATTGGCGGGCGGCTTTTCTTTCTTTTCAAGAAGAAATAAAAGTCCGATGAATAGATGTATAAGACTTTTGCCCTTTTTCATTGGGGTATTAGTATTGGGAGCTTGCTCTCAAATAAGAGGTTACAGAATTGACGGTAGTGCGCCTCTGCCGGAATTTGAGGGTAAAATGGTTTACATGAAAGATGTTTCGACGGATGCCCCTGTTGACAGCGCAAGGATAATAAATGGAAAGTTTGCTTTTGCAGACACGACAAAAATAGAAAATCCGGTCATAAAGATACTTTCGATCCATGCCAGTAAAATGGGACTGGAATACCGTTTGCCTGTTGTGATTGAAAACGGTACTATAAAAGCGAGTATTGCCGATGTCGTTTGTACGGAAGGAACGATGCTGAACGAACGGATGCAGGATTTTCTTCTGGCTATAGATGCATATTCTGCTGCTTGTACGGATAAGCCGGTGGAACAGATACAATCCGGATTCTCGGAATTACTAAAGAGATATATCGAGATGAATAATGACAATGTAATTGGTACTTATATTCAGACAGCTTACCAGTCATCACTATAATACGATAAATATTCTTTTTCATTTCTATAACAAATAAGATATACGAATACAGAGATAATTTAATAAACAAGAGCTCAATCATAATAATCCTTCTCCTGATATCTTCCGGATTAATGCACTACTTCTTTATGAAGGGGATATCCATAAGACGAGAAACAAAGATGCGCCCTTGCGAAAGTCCGGATTTTTGTATTATTATGTTTTTAAGGACGTTCCTGTTCCCACATTTCCCCTTTTTCCCCAGGAACGTCCTTTTATTTTTCAACTAGGTTTGTCTTTTTATTGTAAAGCACGGATACGTACTTCTATTTCTTTTTCGTTTTTTAATCCGTCCTTCACTTCATTGATATTCGTATCTCCGTAATGGTACGGATACAAAATATGCGGTTGAATGATTTTAGCAGATTGTATAGCTTGTTCCGGTATCATCGTATACGGTTGGTTGACAGGTAGAAAGGCTATATCGATATTCTTTATTTGTTTCATTTCCGGGATATCTTCCGTGTCTCCGGCAATGTAAATCCGGGTGTCGCCCACAGTGAGGATATATCCGTTGTCACGTCCCTTGGGATGGAATTTGTCTCTACCGGGAGTTGTATTATAAGCAGGTACTGCTTCCAGTTTGATTTCGGGTGTAATTTGCAGTATATCACCATTTTTCATGGCTTGTCCTTTGTCCAGCATCTTCTGGCAATTCGGATTGGCAATAATTTTTGTATCCGGAGTTTCGATAGCAGCAATCGCTTTGGTATCGAAATGATCATGGTGTTCATGTGTTATCAGGATATAGTCAGCTTTCGGTTGCTGTGTAAAGTCTGCGTAATCAGAGACTGGATCAATAAAAAACTTTTTTCCAGCATATTCTATTAACAAGCTGGCATGCTTAAAGAAAGTGATCTTCAGGCTTTTCCCGTTCTTGGTGGTAAACGAATCCGTTTCGAAGTTCTGCATCTTTGTGGTCAGATTAATTGAATGATTGAATAAACAGGAATAAGCAAATCCGTAAGAAAGGCACAGCGCGAGTGCTACTAATAAAATCTTTTTCATATCTATACAGAGTTTGGTTCCTTACAAAGATAAACATCTATAGCGATTTATCAGTTCATGATTAAACATATTCTGTTGGAAATTAACTTTCTTATTGAGAAGGAGGATAATAGGCAGTAAATAAGAAAGGGATGAGGCATTGGTGAAAAGAGAAAGGCACAGAGTCAAAATATCCTGTGCCTTTGCTGTTTGTTATCTGATAGTAATCAGCTTTTACGCATTCAATGCCTGCTCGATATCTGCAATGATATCATCCGCATTCTCGATACCTACGGACAAACGGATTAAGTCGGGACGTACACCTGCTTCCATCAGCTGTTCATCCGACAACTGGCGGTGAGTATGGCTGGCGGGGTGAAGCACACAACTACGGGCATCAGCTACGTGAGTCACAATAGCGATAAATTCTAATGAATCCATAAACTTGATAGATACATCACGTCCGCCTTTCAGTCCGAAGGAGATTACTCCGCAGGAGCCGTTCGGCATATATTTCTGTGCCAGTGCATAGTATTTGTTATCCGGCAGGCCGCAATAGTTAACCCAAGCCACTTTCTCGTTCTTAGAAAGATATTCTGCTACTTTCTGAGCGTTACGACAATGTTGAGGCATACGCAGGTGCAGTGTTTCAAGTCCAAGATTCAGTAAGAAAGAATTTTGCGGGCTTTGGATGCTGCCGAGGTCACGCATCAGTTGTGCGGTTGCTTTGGTGATGTAAGCGCCTTTGCCGAATGCTTTTGTATAGGTCAGACCATGATAAGATTCGTCCGGTGTACAGAGTCCGGGGAATTTGTCTGCATGGGCATCCCAGTCGAAGTTGCCGCTGTCGACGATACAGCCGCCTACGCTGGTGGCGTGTCCGTCCATGTACTTGGTAGTAGAATGAACGATGATGTCTGCTCCCCATTCGAAAGGACGGCAGTTGATAGGAGTCGGGAATGTATTGTCCACAATCAAAGGCACTCCGTGACTGTGTGCGATACGGGCAAACTTTTCGATATCCAGCACTTCGAGAGAAGGATTGGAGATCGTTTCTCCGAACAGTGCTTTCGTATTAGGCTGGAAAGCTGCCGAGATTTCTTCTTCGCTGGCATCCGGATTAACGAATGTAACGTCGATGCCGAGTTTCTTCATGGTGACACCGAATAAATTGAATGTTCCTCCATAGATGGCGGATGAACAAACGAAATGATCTCCTGCCTGGCAGATATTGAAAATGGCATAAAAGTTGGCTGCCTGACCGCTGGATGTAAGCATAGCAGCTACACCACCTTCAAGGGCGGCAATCTTGGCGGCAACCGCGTCATTGGTCGGGTTTTGCAGGCGGGTATAAAAATAACCACTGTCTTCCAAATCGAAAAGGCGTGCCATTTGTTCGCTGGTATCGTATTTGAAAGTTGTACTCTGATAGATGGGCAGCACACGCGGCTCACCCTTTTTAGGCGTCCATCCGGCCTGTACGCACAGGGTTTCGGGTTTGAATTGTTTTGCCATAATG
>OKRU01003653.1_pt1 | contig 12058 bp, 9 predicted proteins | sample 1601131 | NCBI WGS metagenome assembly OKRU01 (sample SAMEA3541558, study PRJEB24748) | human gut metagenome | biome: human gut; feature: human-associated habitat; material: faeces | place: China | collected 2012 | reverse complement strand
GAGAATGCGTACCATGTGGAGCATGAAATTGCAGAACTCGACGATGCGCTGCGGGAATCTGGCAGAAGCATACAGAATATGATTGCGCCGCGTGCTGTCTGCGCACAGATCCGCGAACTGGATGCCTCGGTGAATCTGCTTTACGGAGAGGATTTGATAGAGCGGATGATCGCACAGGATACTGTGACCGAAGATGAGACAGAGAAGCAGTTTATCGAGGACTGTGCAAGCATTGTGGCGGTGCCGGCGGCAGTCGACAACCAGATTGCCATGGCGGAAAAGTATAACAGCAACTGTGTGATCCTGGAAGCGGATTATGACGATCAGACGTTGATGGAGAGCGCCGGATACGACTGCTATGGCATAGCCGGTTCATATGTGATATACTTTAGGGAATAATAGCAAAGGAATCTAACTGAATGAGATTAAGAGAGCAATATAAGCATCTATTAAATTACGGAGCGAATCTGATCACACTGCTGGTGGAGGGAGTCTGCTTTGGCTACATCTGGTACAGTGTTTACGAGGAGCAGTTTGGTTTCTGGCGCCGTGGAAACTGGGCGGTCGTCGGACTGTATGTGCTGGTGATCTTCTTTTTTACGAAGGTATTTGGCGGGTATAATATCGGCTATATGCGGATGACGGATATTGCATTGTCCCATATTTTATCCATTTTACTGAGCGGGATCGTCGGATATCTGGAACTGTGTCTGATCTGCCGTGATTATGTGGATCCAGCACCTATGCTCGGCGTCATGGCAGTTGAGACGGTCTTCATCCTGCCGTGGATCTACATCATAAGAAAATTCTACGCCAAGCTGTATCCGCCGCGGCAGATGCTCGTGATCTATGGGCATTATGCGCCGGACGAGCTGATCTCGAAGATCAATACGCGCCGCGATAAGTACAATATCTGCAGATCAGTCAGCTATGAGATCGGTCATGAGAAGCTTTACCCGATGATCCGCGAATACAATGCGGTGGTGCTCTGCGATCTGCCGGCACAGGCGAGAAACCAGATCATGAAGTTTTGTTACCAGGAGTCGATCCGGACCTATGTGACACCGAAGATCTCAGACATCATTTTCCGCGGGGCGGACGACATCCATCTGTTCGACACGCCGCTGCTGTTATCGCGCAATCAGGGTCTGTCGATCGATCAGCGCATCATCAAGAGAACCTGCGATATTGTGCTGTCACTGGTCGGTATTGTGATCGCATCGCCGTTCATGTTAATCATTGCACTGGCAGTCAAGCTGTACGACGGAGGTCCCGTATTGTACAAGCAGGTACGCTGCACCATCGGTCAGAGGGAATTCTATATCATGAAGTTCCGCAGTATGCGTACCGATGCGGAAAAAGACGGTGTGGCGCGCCTGGCACAGAAAAATGACAATCGTATCACACCGGTAGGTAAGGTGATCCGCAAGTGCAGACTGGACGAGCTGCCCCAGCTGATCAATATCCTGCGGGGAGATATGTCCTTCATCGGTCCGAGACCGGAGCGGCCGGAGATCATTGCCCAGTATACCGAGGTCATGCCGGAATTCGCATTCCGTATGAAGGTGAAGGCAGGACTGGCGGGATTCGCCCAGGTATATGGAAAATATAACACTTCTCCTTATGATAAATTAAAACTGGATTTAACATATATCGAGAATTATTCGGTATGGCTGGATCTGAAGCTGATGCTTCTGACCCTGAAGGTACTGTTCTGGCCGGACAGCACGGAGGGTGTGGAGAGCGAACAGGTAACAGCCTTCAAGGCAGAGTATGATGGCCGTGCGGAAAAAGATGACAACTGAGAAGGAAAAAGGAGGCACCATGGAAGCAAGCTATGGGAAGGAACCCTTTGATCTGCGGCTGGAGGTCTTGTGCTTATGCCGTAATCTGTGGAAAATACTGGCGGTGACAGTACTGGGAGCGGTACTGTTCGGCGGCGGTTATTATGTCAAAAACGTGTTGCTGCAGCCTGATCCCGGGTATGCGGCTTCTTCCACTTATAAGGTAGAATATTTTGAGAACCCTAATGCGGCAGGAGCCTATTATATCAACGAGGCTACCTGGAACAGACTGATCCATACCGGAGAGTTTTTGGATGGTGTGGAGACTCATTTACAGGAGGCAGCTGATCGGGGAGAGACGAAGGCAGCAGAGGTCCTGGCGATGGAAAGAGAGAGCATCTCCGGCGCACTTTCCGCCACACTTCCTTCTGATTTCAGTATTCCGGTGACGAAAGCTACCTTGCAGGAGCCTGCGGAGAGCGTGGCACTGGCAGCAGCGGTGGAAGAGACCATGTGCAATGAATTTGCAGAGACCATAGCGGAGATCCGGCTGATCAAAGTACTGGATCATGCGAATCAGGCGGAAGCGGTAGTACCGGATGTGCGGACGATCCGCGCCGTAATACTGGCGGCGATACTTTCCCTTTTTTTCGCGGTGGTGATTTCCCTGTTGTGGGAACTGTCCTGCGACAGCATCTGGCTGCCGGCGACACTGCACAGACGTTACGGACTGAAGGATCTCGGCACGGTGCACAGTGCGGGATTTACTGAAAATGTGAAATATCTGTTGCAGAAGGCTACGGAGCGTAAGAATCTCGGGAATAAAGACAACGGGTACAAGAGCACCGGAAAGGTGGAACTTACTGCCATGGTGTGCGGAATATTGCCGGGAGAGGATCCTGCGGAAGTAATCTCGCAACTGCGTACGGCAGTGACTGCGGAGGATGTAAAGACTAGCGAAGAGTGGCAATTCACCGCGGTACCGAGTCCCCTGCTGTGCCCGGAGAGCGCGGAGACACTGCGCGGGGCGGATGCGGTGATCCTGGCGGTACCTGCAGGCCCCCACGTGGGAAAACAGCTCGAAGCAGTCCTGGAATATCTGGCAGCACAGGATTGCACCATAGACGGAGCACTTCTGTGGAATGCGGATGAAGAACTGATCCGCAGATATTATTTTCTTCCGGGAGGAACACAGGAATGAAGGTAGAAGTTCTGGCATCTGTGATGAATACCACACTCCCGGAGACAGTGGAGCATATGAACCTGCAGTCGGATGCGGTGATCATCAACCAGTGCGACCGAATGGCCTATGAAGAGATGAAGATCGCAGGGCATGGGGGAAGCGCGGAAGCAGATCCGCGGGAAGAATATCTGATACGGTATTATAGCTTCCCGGAGCGGGGCATCGGCAGAAGCCGCAACGAAGCAATCCTGCGCTCTGTGGGAGACATCTGTCTGTTCTCAGATGCTGACATTGTGTATGAGGACGGATACGAGGAGGCAATCCTTAGAGAATTTGAGAAGAATCCGGCGGCTGACATGATCATTTTCAATATCGAAGTGGAAGAAGACCGCCGGACATACCATATCACGGACAGGCACCGGGTACGCTGGTATAATTGCGGACGCTACGGGGCGGTAAGCTTTGCCATCCGAAGAGACAGATTACTGGAATCCGGGATCACGTTTTCCCTCCTGTTCGGCGGCGGTGCGAAATACAGCAACGGCGAGGACAGCCTGTTTTTGACAGAATTCATAAAAAAAGGATACCGCGTCTACACTGCGCCGGTGACCATCGGCAGGGAAGAAGCGGGAGAATCCAGCTGGTTTCGGGGCTATAATGAGAAGTTTTTCCATGACAGAGGCGTGCTGTATCATTACCTGTACGGCAGACTGGAGTGGATCCTGGCACTGCGTTTCCTGTATGCACATAAGAGCATACTATGCGCCGGTGTGCCCCTGAAGCAGGCAAAACGCTGGATGCGGGAAGGCATCCGCGAAGCGAAGCACCGATAGATCGATCGGATCGGGAGCGACACCGATAAAAATATCCTGAGAAAATATCCGGACAGGAAGAAAGGAGCCCCACATGGAGAAAAGTGCACTGGTATATATCGTACTGACCGCGGTAACGTTTGTCTTTGGCTGCTTTGTGAGTAACAGTGCCTACACAGCGGGATATCTGTCCGGCAGACGCCTGCCAGGTACCGGTGTGGGCTATGACAGGCAGCAGGCGAGGAACCTGGTGGCGGAGATCGCTATCTTCGGGCTGCTTTCCGGGGTATCCGCCTGTCGTATCGCAGTAGGCGGTGATTACTGGGTCTACTGGCTGAATTTCCAGCTGATCGATCAGGGGAGACATGTCTCTTATGAAAAGGGCTTCGTAGCTCTGGTGAAATTTGCCCACCTGATCTTCGGGGAAGGCTCGTATCTTCCGATCTTTGGCTTTTTCGCGTTGATCACGGTGTTTTTCTTCCTGAAATCCCTGCATGATCAGGCAGACTGGTATGTCATGTCGTTATTTTTGCTGCTGACGGAAGGGTTCTATTTTAACAGTATGAATTCCGTGCGCTACTATTTTGCACTGGCGCTGGCGATGTATGCACAGAAATACGTACTGCGGGGCGAATACGGCAAATTTATCCTGTGGGTGCTGCTTGGCGCTACGATCCATAAATCGGTGTTGTTAGTCATTCCGGCATACATCATTGCGGATCTGCTGTCGCGGGCAAGCTTAAAAAAATGGCATTACGGCGTGGGTGTGCTGCTGATCTTATCCCTGATCTTCGGGCAGGACATCTATCGCAGAATTATATTTTATTTCTATCCGTATTATGAGAATTCCATGTTTGACAACGGGCAGATCTCCTGGGCCAATATCGGCAAATGCGTCGGTACCCTGGTGCTGTGCCTGTTCTGCTATCGGAAGTGCATTCGCGAGGACCGCAGATACCGGTATTATTTTTACCTGAATCTGATGGGACTGGTGGTGTATTGCTGCGGATCCTTTATTCCCGAGGTGTCCAGAGTGGGTTATTATCTGATCGCGGCGCAGGTATTCCTGATTCCGGGAGCCTTACAGCGGATCGAAAAAAAGTGGTTCCGCCTGCTGTGCACGGCGGGCTGTGTGGCAGCATTTTTACTGTATTTTGTCCTGCTGCTACGGGGAATGTATGATGTGGAGGTGCGGCTGTTGCCGTATCTGAACTGGATTTTTAATTAAAAAGGTAACTGTTTTTTGAAATTTGATTCGTAATTCCTCCGACGAAAGGAATCGTCTGCGGAATGGAGATTAGCATGAAGGTATTGTGGCTGTGTAATATCATGCTGCCGGCGGTGGCAGAGCATTTTCATAGAGAGAGCTCCAACAAGGAGGGCTGGCTGTCGGGGCTGTTAACGGCAGTGTTAAGCCACGGCGACAGTAACGGCATCGAACTGGCAGTAGCGTTCCCGGTGGCTGAGAGACTGTCTTCTTCTGGGGACGGACATCGGGGCATACGTATCTTTTGTGGGGAGAACGCTCAAACCTCCTTTACTGCCTATGACTTTGTGGAAGATACAACCCGCCCGGATCTGTATGATCCTGCACTGGAACAGGAACTGCGGGAGATCTGTGAGGATTTCGCACCGGATGTGGTGCACTGCTTCGGAACGGAATACCCCCACACGTTAGCTATGTGTAGAGCATTCCCGAGAAAAGACCGGATACTGGTCGGAATACAGGGATTGTGCGCAGTGTATGCGAAGTGCTATTTTGCGGATCTGCCGGAAGAGGTTGTGAATTCCGTGACCTTCCGGGATCTGGTGAAAAAAGACACCTTGAAGCTCCAACAGGAGAAATTCGTCCGCCGCGGTGAGATGGAGATCGAAGCCATCCGCCTCGCCGGAAATGTCACCGGCAGAACGGCATGGGACAGACATTACACGGGAGAATGGCATCCCGGGGTGACCTATTATCCCATGAATGAGACGCTCCGGAGCAATTTTTACACCGGACAGTGGAGCAGAGAACAGTGCATTCCGCATTCTATTTTCTTAAGCCAGGGTGATTATCCAATCAAGGGCCTGCACTATATGCTCTTAGCCATGCCGCGGATCCTTAAGCAATTCCCGGACACGGAAGTCTATGTGGCAGGCAACAGCCTGACGGCTTACGGTACGCTGAAGGAGAAGCTTAAGATCTCCGCTTATGGACGATACCTCAGAAAGCTGTTAAAAGAGGGGCATCTGGAGAATAAGGTCCATTTCCTCGGCAGACTGTCCGCTCAGCAGATGAAGGTACAGTACTTAAAGAGCCATCTCTTCGTATGTCCGTCCAGTATTGAGAATTCGCCGAACTCCCTGGGGGAAGCGATGCTTTTAGGCATGCCCTGCGTCAGTGCCGAGGTGGGTGGAATCGCGAGCATCTTCGAGGACACTAAGGATGGCATATTGTACCCCGGATTCCGTGTAAGCACAGCTCCCGATACATCCCGGGATTCTGTCACAAATGTATCGTGCATTACAAAAGAGACAGACAACAATAAAAATAACGACTGTCACGATAAAAATAACACACTGGAAAATATAGCCAAATCCCTGGCTGACGCGTGTATCCGGATGTGGAGTGATCCTGTAAAAGAACAGGACTATTGCATAAATGCAAGAAAACATGCAGAGAAAAATCACGATCCGGAGCAAAATTATAAAAAAATGGTGGAAATCTATGCAAAAATTTGTAATGGTGTCTAATTATCTGAATCATCACCAGATTCCCTTCTGCAATGCCATGACATCACTGCTGGGAGGGAGCTTTGCTTTTCTCCAGACAGAACCGGTGGAAGAGGAGAGACTCCGCATGGGATGGAAGGAAGCGGACTACCCGTATCTGGTTCATTACTATACAGAACCGGAAAAGGGCAGAAAGCTCATAGAACAGGCGGATGTGGTATTGTTCGGCGGTACCGATGATGAAAGCTTCATTCAGGACAGACTGCATCAGGGGAAGCCTGTGATCCGTTACAGCGAACGATTGTATAAGGAAGCTCAGTGGAAAGCCATATCCCCCAGAGGTCTGGTACAAAAATACAAAGATCACACATGTTATCGAAACAAAGAAGTCTATCTATTGTGCGCCGGAGCCTATGTGCCGTCGGATTTCCATATCGTACGGGCATATCCGGAGAAAATGTTAAAATGGGGATATTTCCCCGAAAAAAAGGTCTATGATGTGGAGCATCTGATGGAAGAAAAGGAGCCTGCCACGATCCTGTGGGCAGCCCGGATGATCGACTGGAAGCATCCGGAACTGCCGCTTCGGCTGGCGAAGAGCCTGAAGGAGCAGGGAATCCCGTTCCACCTGGAGATGATCGGCGGAGGAGAACTGGAGCCGGAGGTACGTAGATTGCGTGCAGAATACGGACTGGAAGCAGAAGTAGATCTCCCGGGATTTAAAGAACCTGCCGAAGTGCGGAAAGCTATGGAGCGGGCAGAGATCTACCTGGTCACCAGCGACCGCAAGGAAGGCTGGGGAGCTGTCGTCAATGAAGCCATGAACAGCGGCTGTGCGGTGGTGGCGGATGCCATGATCGGGGCAGCGCCTTACCTCATCCATCCGGAGGAGAACGGCTATGCCTACGAGACCGGCAGAGAGGATCAGCTGCTTGCAAGTGTCAGAAGCCTCCTGCAGGACCGCGAGTTGTGCCATCGCATCGGCAGAAATGCCTATGCCACGATAGCGGAAGAATGGAATGCAGAGGTTGCAGCGAAGCGCCTTACGGAATTCTGTGTCGGAAAAGGCTTCCTGAAAGCAGCCGACACGACAGCCGTTACGACATTAGAAGGTGCGGTTTCGGATGAGACAGTCGGATATACACTGCCGACTTGCGGACCCTGTTCAGTGGCACCGGTGATTTCAGAACGGAAAATGTACCGGGAGATGCTGCAGGGGAAGATCTGATCCATCCGATGTGGCAAGAATGCCTGTGGTTACTTTGATGTATAAATCATGCCAATGTTATTACGAATGACAGACATTCTACGTACATTAAGTACATATGGACAGGATATGCCCGATCGAAATGAATGCATAAAGGAAGATATATGGAAACAGCAACAATAAGTATTATCGTGCCAGTATACAATATTATAGAATACCTGCCCCGTTGCGTGGAAAGCCTGCGGAAGCAGACGTATGACAAGATCGAGATCCTATTGGTGGACGACGGATCCACGGACGGCACCGCTGAACTATGCGATGCGCTGGCGGCGGAGGATGTCAGGATCCGGGTCTTCCATAAACAGAACGGCGGATCCTCTTCGGCCAGGAACCTGGGAATTCAGGAAGCAACGGGTGAATACCTCGGCTTCGTAGACAGCGATGACTATGTGGAACCGGATATGTATGAGAGATTGCTCCAAGCCATAGAGACGACACATCTGCCCATTGCCCAGACCGGCAGGGACGAGATCGACCCGGAAGGGAAGAAACTTCCGAATATCTGCGAACCGGTAACGGAGAGACAGGAGATTCCGGCGAAAGAGTTCCTGCGGGAGCTGTTAATGCACAGAGGAGACTGCTCCTTCTGTACCAAATTAGTACGCAGAGATCTGTTTGAGGAAGAGGGATTCCCCGTGGGAGTATTAAATGAAGACTTTCATCTGCTGGTGAAGCTGCTGACCCAGCGCAGCGGATCCGGTGCGGCGATCCCTGGCATTGTCTGCGTTCCCGGACAGTCTTACCATGTATTTTACCGCCCGGACAGCAACACCAGAAAGCAGACCGGATTTTCCAGAGTCTACGCAGATAATGTGGACAATGCGGATATGGTGCAGAAGCTGGTGGCGGATACCTGGCCGGAGGATGAGAAACTTGCAAAGATCGCATTTCGTTTTAGCATCTTCCAGAGACTGGATTACCTGCTGCATATCCCCACAGAGCAGATGACGAAGGATAACGTATTTTACCGGAATGTGGTAAAATACATGCGGAAAACCTGGCGCAGAGCCATGAAAAATCCTTATCTTACTAAGAAAAACAATTTTTACCATACCATATTTACCATAGCACCCAGGGAAATCCGGGTGCTGCATAAGAGAGTGAAGCATATAGAGTAAATGAAGAGAAAGTTGGCGATTCTGGGAGCGATACTCCTGGCGGCATTCATATTTACCTACGAGGGCAATACCTATCAGGCGCACGCACTGGATGAAGAGGATCTTGCGTGGATCGCGGAAGCGGGACAGGCACTTAGACAGATCGTGGAAGACAGAGAGGTCATGGCGTTAGTCTACCTGTGTGATGAATACGAGCTTCGCAGTGATGCATCGGAAGACAGCGTGGCAGTAGTGACGGTACCCAGCGGACAGATGGCAGAGATCCTGGATGTGACGGTAGACGAAGACGGACAGGTCTGGGAAAAAGTGTCCACGGACATGAGCGGTACCGATTACATAGGATATGTCCGCAGAGATTACCTGGCATGCTCCGATGAGCGATTCCTGGAATGGGAAGAATACTACGGGATGAATCCCGGCGGCGCAGCTATGCTTGCCGCAGACGGACAGGGGAATTATGCGGATATCGAACAGTTCCCTGCCGGATATCAGGCAGCACTTAAGGAACTTAAGAAAAAATACCCCAACTGGATATTCGTCAGATACAACACAAAACTGGACTGGAACACTGTAGTGACGAATGAAATGCAGGGAGGCAGGAGTCTGGTCAGTGCAAGCTCCCCAGACTGGGCGAAGGGAGATTTTTACGGTGCCGGATGGTATAATGCATCCAGACAGGCACTGGAAGCCTATATGGATCCCCGGAATGCCCTGCGGGAAGGCGCTATTTTCCAGTTCGAGCAGTTAACCTACAATGAGACCTATCATACGGAAGAGGCTGTTAAAGCATTCCTGGAAAATACCTTTATGAACAGCAGTGCTGATGCCCCCGGTACGAATATGAAGTTTTATCATATTTTTTATATGATCGGTCAAGAGGAGAATCGTAAGGTAAGTCCGTTCCATCTGGCAGCCAGAGTATTACAGGAGCAGGGAAAAGGAACTTCACCCATTATCTCCGGTACCGTGGAGGGATATGAAGGTTATTACAACTATTTTAATGTGGGAGCCAACGGCAAGACTACGGAAGATATTATCCATAATGGTCTGGAATATGCAAAAAATCATGAATGGAAAGGGGCTTACTTCTCCATTTTAGGTGGGGCGAATCTGCTGACGAATAGCTATATCCGGAATGGACAGGATACTCTGTACCTGCAGAAATTTAATGTCAATAAAAACAGTCCCTATGGGTTGTACCAGCATCAGTATATGCAGAATATTTCCGCCCCGACTTCGGAGGCGGCTAACGTGTTCAAACTATACAGTTCAGCGAATGCTCTGAACAATTCTTTCGTGTTCAAAATTCCGGTCTATCAAAATATGACCGGAGAGCCGGATCCGACACCGACGCCAACTGTGACACCGACACCGACGCCAACTGCGACGCCGACCGCAACCCCGACACCGACGCCAACCGCGACGCCGACCCCGACCGTGACCCCGGAACCTACCGTAACCCCGACTCCGGTGCCATCCACGAAGATCACCCTGGAGATCCCGGAAGGATACGATGACAAGGTTGTGTACATAGACGGCATAAAATACGCAGTACAGTCGAAGGACGGCACCGTGACACTGGAACTGCCGGATGATACGGCGGGAAGTGCCACTGTTATGCGCTATAATGCCAAGGGAGTTCCCGTGGGAATGTACGTATGGACCCTGGAATACTATGATGATGCCTATAAAGTGACAGCGCAGCCGGAGCTTACGGATCTGCTGACCTATCATGGATTCTCTATCCGTATCACTGACAAATCAGGAATCCGCTTTAAGACCGGCATCAGCGCGGATCTGCGCAAAAAGCTGTTACAGAGTGGTGGCGTGGACGGCTACCGGCTGAAGGAATACGGGACCCTGATCATGACCGATGCCAACCGTAAGACTTATCCTATGGTGGTGGGAGGTCAGAAGGTGCTGCAGGGTATGGCTTACGGAACCGATGCTTCCGGAACATTTAAGGACAGCATCTACGAGACCGTGGATAACAGATACCGCTATACCTCTGTACTGGTGGGAATGCCAGCCAGCCAGTACAAAGTGGACTATGCATTCCGGGGTTACGCGACCCTGACCAAGGACGGACAGGATATTACGATCTACGGACCGACTGTGGCAAAAAATATTTATTCTCTGGCGGAACAACTGTTACAGATGAAGATATATGAAGAAGGATCAGACGCAGACCTGTATCTGCGGAAACTGATCAAGGATGCGGACAAGCAATAGGATAGACAACAGGATAATAGGATAGGCAACAGGACAATAGGATAAGACAATAGGATAAGCAATAAAGGATAAGTAGGGTAACTAATTTTATGAAGCAATGGCAGAACAGACAGAAGAAAATAGCGATCCTGGCAGCGGGAATACTGTCCGGGGCGGCAATAGTGTTTACCGGCTGTGGCGATGGCAGCACACAGGAGGAACATGGGGTGGGAACCCTGGAAGCACAGCCGATCCTGTCCTCACTGGAAGTGGAGATCGTCAATATGGAGACCAAGTACCGCAAGGGCGAGCTGACCAGAGAGGAATATCTGACACTGGCAAAAGATTACGGCGAAATCGGCCGCGTGCGGGAAGAGAGAGATCTGTTGGAGCAGTCATACCGTCTCTACGACGATACAGAAGCGTTTGAATTGCTGCAGACCCTTACGGTAAATCTGGTGGAAGAAGAGCCGCAGATCCGTAAGGTGGCTGAGACTCTGACAGAGAATCTGACGCAGGATGATACTGTGGGAGAGGCAATACAAGCCCTGACCGGTGAAGAATGGTTCGATACACTGATGCCGAAGCTACGAGAAGGACAGAGAAGCTATTACCTGGATGGTGACGGAGAACTCTATTTTCAGGTGGGATACGGAGCAGATGGCGCGAAAGTAACAAAGGTGTGGTATACTGCCGGCGGGAGAAGTATTTTCCTGCAAAATACAGAAAATACCCTGAAGATCGTGATCTGCACGGGAGACGCGATAGCGTCTTACTACCTGGATGCCGGAACCGGCAGCATTACCAGGGAACAGGGTACGATGAAAAATGATGTCCTGACAGGAGAATATACCTGTGATATTTCTTCCGGTGAGAACGGTGTAGACCTTGCTTCTCTGTGGAACAGCCGTGGAGTTTCTATCGCATCATCTGAAATCTGCGGATAAAGGCAAGATCCACAATCATAA
>OKRU01003650.1_pt1 | contig 12064 bp, 9 predicted proteins | sample 1601131 | NCBI WGS metagenome assembly OKRU01 (sample SAMEA3541558, study PRJEB24748) | human gut metagenome | biome: human gut; feature: human-associated habitat; material: faeces | place: China | collected 2012 | reverse complement strand
GCCTCTCCCCAACCCTCTCCGTGGGAGAGGGGGTACAGATACTCTTGTCTATTAATTGGATACTTTTGTCTATTAATCAGTTGCAAAACTAACTTAGCTCCCTCTCCTACGGAGAGGGTTGGGGAGAGGCTTCGTTCCTATTGAATAATTATTAATCATGAATCGTTATTTATCTTTCTTTTTATTAAGTTGTTTCGGTTTGTCGGCCGGATGCGTGTGTGCGCAGAAGCCGGTAAAGCGAATCGGAGATTTTATAGAATCCACTTCTTATAATGATCATAAACGGGGAGCATCCCGCAGTTTGCAATATTATCCGGAGGGGGATGATTTTGTTTGTGTCAATGGTAAGAATCGTTATACACGTGCTTTATATGGCAGTTGGTCTCCTTTCCGGTTGGAAACGAGTGACCGGCCTGTATTTGCCACTTATGATAAACGGAACAGTAAGAATATCCGTTTCAGGATTTCCATGCCCGGTAGTTACTCGGCCATGCTCGATTCTGTAGGTTATTGTGAAGCCCGCTATACGCCCGGGCGCCGGAGTTATCATCTCACTGACCCGGCTTGGGGAAAAGGAGAACTTCGTATCTCTGCTTTGGCATTGCCGGATGTTGATGGGGCTATCTGGAAGCTGGAACCGGTCGGTTTCTCTTCTCAGTCGGTGCTTACGGCCGTTATGTCGGAGATCAAGGCACACCGTCTGAATCGTAATGGCGATATGGGTGCCGATCCGGCCGATAGCTTCGAAGCACCGGAGAATCCGCAGCAAGTGGAGACTTGTGATATGCGTCTGAAAAATGGGGTTGCTTATCTGGTGTTCCGGGATTTCTCTATTAAAATGCTTGGCAAGAAAGAGGGAAGCCGCTTGTATGAAAAGGCGGAAAAGGCCCGTGCGGAATTGGCTTCCCGTATCCGGATAGAAACGCCGGATGCTTATTTGAATACGCTGGGAGGGGCTCTTGCCCTTGCTGCCGATGGAATTTGGGATGGGCAAGTCTGGTTGCATGGTGCGGTAGGTTGGCGTATGCCGCTAAGTGGCTGGCGCGCTGCTTATACAGGGGATGCTTTAGGCTGGCACGATCGGGCCCGTACGCATTTTGATGCCTATGCGGCCAGCCAAGTCACAGAGGTTCCCAACACGATACCTCATCCGGCACAGGATTCCGTCCTTAATCTGGCCCGTTCGGGAAAGCGGTGGGGAACTCCCCAATACAGTAATGGGTATATTTGCCGTAATCCCCGCAACAATACCCAGATGCATCATTACGACATGAATCTTTGCTATATAGACGAACTGCTTTGGCATTTCAACTGGACGGGAGATTTGGAGTATGCCCGCCAGATGTGGCCGGTGCTCGTCCGCCATCTGGCATGGGAGAAGTTGAATTACGATCCCGATAATGACGGGCTTTATGATGCTTATGCATGTATCTGGGCCAGTGATGCCCTTTATTACAACAGTGGTGCCGTCACTCATTCTTCTGCCTATAATTACCGCGCCAATAAGATGGCGGCTGTTATTGCCGAAAAAATCGGTGAAGACCCTACGCCTTACCGGGAAGAAGCCGGGAAGATATTACGGGCCCTTAATGCACGTTTATGGTTGTCTGATAGGGGACATTGGGCCGAATATCAGGATTATATGGGGCATCGCCGTTTGCATGAGTCTGCCGGAGTGTGGACCATCTATCATGCCCTCGATAGTGAAGTGGCCGACCCTTTTCAAGCCTATCAGGCCACCCGTTATGTCGATACGGAAATTCCTCATATCCCTGTTCGTGCCAACGGCTTGGAAGAAAAAGGGTATGCCACCATTGCTACGACCAACTGGTTGCCTTACTCATGGAGCGTCAATAATGTAGCTTTTGCAGAGGTGATGCATACGGCACTGGCCTATTTCCAGGCAGGGCGTCCGGAAGCTGGATATAAGCTGATGAAGAGTTCTGTCCTCGACGGTATGTACATCGGTGATAGTCCGGGCAATTTCGGTCAGATTAGTTTTTATGATGCCGCCCGTGGGGAGTGTTATCGTGATTTCGGTGATCCGGTAGGGGTTGCTTCCCGGCTTCTGATTCAGGGATTATTCGGGATTCTGCCCGATGCTCTGAATGACAAGTTGGTGATTCGTCCCGGGTTTCCGGCAGAATGGGATAAAGCGTCTCTTGCCACTCCCGATTTATCTTACCGTTTCCGTCGTGAGGGAATGCGGGATATTTATACGGTCAAACAGCATTTTGCCAATCCGATGGAGCTGAGTTTACAGATAAATGCTTTTAAAGAGAGAATCGAGTCGGTGAAGGTAAACGGCGTTTCTGCCAAATGGGCATTTGTAGAATCCGCTTCGGGCTGTCCGGTGATGGCTGTCACGGCACCTGCTGCCGGGGAGACGGTTGTTGAAATTATTTGGAGCGGTGCTTCCCTTCGGAGGCTTTCTCAGGAGCCGTTGGAAGTACATCCCGGACAAGACTTTTCCTTGACGGCTTTGGAAGGCACTGTTTATGATAAATTTTATGATCCTCAAGGGATACTTGTTGATCCTACTGTAGATAAAAAACGGTTAGCGGCTCGGATTTCCGGTCAAACGGGGCATCATACTTTTTTTGTATTGGTAGAACAAGAGGAAATGAAATGGTGGCAACCGGTGAATGTAAATATAAAGCAGGAGATGATGCCGGCCGTTCTCCCGTTCACCCATGTAAAGGCGGATTCGTGCGAACCAATCGATATCACTTCGGCATTCAATGCTTCGGTTACCGATATCTATCGTAATGAGTATCTTTCTCCCCGTTCGCCTTACACTACTTTGCAACTTCCGAAACAGGGAATTGGAGAATGGTGTCATCCCACGTTGACGGCGGATATCGATGATTCCGGCATGAGAGCATTGGTACGTGACGGGCTGCTGTCTACTAATTTAGGAGTATCGTTCCGTACACCGGAAAAAGGAAATAACATCGCTTTCACCTCCTTGTGGGATAATTATCCGGATAGTCTGTCGATACCTCTTACGGGCAGAGCCTCCCGTGCCTATCTGTTGATGGCCGGTAGTACGAACCATATGCAATGTCATATTGTCAATGGGGTCGTTCGTGTGCATTATGCAGATGGAACCGCAGAGACTTTAGAACTTGTCAATCCGGAAAACTGGTGTCCGATCGAACAGGACTTTTATGTCGATGGTATGGCTTTCCGGCTCCAATCTCCTCGTCCGTATCGTCTACATCTTAAATCAGGATTGGTCAGTAATAATCTTGAAAAAGATTTGAATATAACTGGAGTATACGGACGCCCGATCGATGGGGGTGCGGGGATACTGCTCGATATGCCATTGAATCCGGATAAGGATTTGAAGCGTATAACCTTGGAGACCGTATCCAATGATGTCGTTATCGGCTTAATGGGAATTACCTTACAAAAATAAAAGAATGAATGAACCGCATTGTATTAAACGAAACATCCTATTTCGGTGCTGGCTGCCGTAGCGTGATCGCTGTGGAAGCCGCCCGTTGTGGATTCAAGAAAGCTTTCTTTGTGACCGACAAAGATCTCATCAGGTTTGGCGTAGCTGCCGAAGTAATGAAAGTATTCGAAGCTAATAATATCCCCTATGAGCTTTACAGTGATGTGAAAGCCAATCCGACCATTGCCAATGTGCAGAACGGAGTAGCTGCCTACAAGGCGTCGGGTGCCGATTTTATTGTAGCGTTAGGTGGAGGTTCTTCTATCCAATGCTTTGCTGTTACCGTATGTCATGGAGTATAACGCGGAATCTCCGGCTGCTTCGAAATACATCCGGATTGCCGGGGCGATGGGAGTAAATACGGATGGCATGACGGAGGCAGAAGGGTGCAGGCAGCTATCGATGCAGTGAGAACCCTTTCGGTAAGCATCGATATTCCTCAGAAACTGCATGAAATCAATGTCAAAGAAGAAGATATTCCGGCATTGGCCGTAGCTGCTTTTAATGATGTGTGTACCGGAGGTAATCCGCGTTCCACCTCTATAGAAGATATTGAAGCTATTTATCGGAAGGCTTTTTAAAGTTCCGGGTACCGGTATTCCGCTTAAAAAGAGTGTAACCAACATCTCTATTAAATTTAAAATCACCCATACCACAGTTTTAACTGCGCTGTAAAAGTTGGATATAAAACTTTAGGAGTGCAGTTCTATTTGACTGTGGCATGGGTGATTCTATTGAAAGGGGCATTTTCTTAGTTCCTGTTTTTGTGAAGTTTCACGGTTTTAGTTGCCGTCCGGTTTTTCTATTTCTGTAAACGGACTGTCATTCCAATGAAAGTTTTCCACAGCGTCCGGATGTGCCGGATCGTAAGGCTGGTAATCTTCCCTCAGGTATTGAATAAGGTCAATTTCTGCTTTCTTCATCCCTTCGATCACACATTTGGCAATCTGATATGCACCATAGGGGTTGAAATGGGTATTGTCTTCCAAAGCTTTATCTTGTCCCGGATAAGTACCTGCCGGATAGTGTACGAAAGCTTTCTTTGAGGCTTCTACTCCCATGGCTTCGTATAGGGTGCGGGTCATTTCGTTCAAGTCTATTAAAGGAACGTTCTCTTTGGCGGCCAGCCAACGCATGGCATCCGGATAATCCTCGTGTGTGTCTTGTATTTTACCGTCTGCTCCGAAACTGCGACGTTGGGTCGGGGTGACCAATACGGGATGTGCCCCGTGTGCACGGGTTTCGTCTATAAAGGTTTTCAGGCTGGTCATATAAGAATAGAATGCTCCTTTCCCGGGTCCTTTCTGCTTTTGGTCATTATGGCCGAACTCCATGAATACATAGTCTCCGGGCTTCATTTGGGTTAGTGCCTTTTTCAAGCGTTTGGCTGCAATGAATGTATTGGCGCTTTCTCCGGATTCGGCATAATTGGCAAAGCAGATATTTTCATTGAAAAAACGTGGAATCATTTGTCCCCAACTTCCCCAAGGCTCATTATCCTGGTCTACTACTGTAGAATTTCCGCATAAAAAGACAGTGGGGACATTGTCCGTTCTCTCTATCGTTAATTCCGATACGCAAGGTGATTTTCCATTAAATTCTAATGTCAGCTTATCGTCCCAGTTCAGTTTGCGTTTTTCACGAGGTTTGATGCGTACTTGCTCGGTGTCCGAAATACGGGTGTTTCGCTTATTGATGGTAAATATGCAAGGTATCATTTCTCCTTTCTCGCTTTTAATGTTCTCAAAGAACAAACGACGCGATTCGCCTCTTATGGTAGTTTCTCCTCTCTTCTTACCGGATCCTAACAGTACTGTTATTCTATAATTTCCATCGGGAATTTGTACGGAAAAGAAAAAAGGAGCTGTATCTGAGGAGGTCGATACTGGCTGCAAGTCATAGCCGTATCCTTTACTTTCCGAAAAGAGATCGGTAGGGGTAACTTTAATGTAACCTTCTTTTGTGCTTTTTTCTTGCCTGAAATCGAATTTATAGTTTTGTGCCGTACTTGTTAAGACAGTGAACAATCCAACTGTCAAAATAGAAATGTTTTTATGTATTCTCATGATAATATAATATTGAAAAAGACTTTCTGTAATGAAAGTGCTAATTTACAATATTTTATTGTTAAAAGGAATACTGAATTGCTGTAAAAAATAAGTTTCGAATATTGTACTATTCTATATGATGGAAAAAGTATTTAATGTGCTTTTTCAATGCAGGGATTTTCAAACTGAGCTGATGCTTTTTACGTTGATCCGGAATCAACGCACTCAGAACACAGTAAAAAAAGAAAAACGACAAACGATTTTGCTCGTTTGTCGTTTTCTGTCGGAATGAGGCGACTCGAACGCCCGACCCCTACGTCCCGAACGTAGTGCGCTACCAACTGCGCTACATTCCGCTCTTGAAAGTGGTGCCACCAGGAATCGAACCGGCGCTGATCTCGTCGTGCCCGCCGACCTCGGCGCGGTGGCTGTACGAGCCCTCGCGCATCTTGCGGATGGCGTCGGTCAGTACGCCGAAGCGCCGCGTCAGCACACGGGATAAGAGTACGCTGATCCCGCCGGCGAACACCAGCACGACCGCCGAAATCGTCAGGAGATTGCGCTGCAGGGACAGCAGCAGCTCCGCTTGCTCGGTGTCGTATTCGTAGGCATACACCGCGCCGATGGTCTGGCTGTGGTAGATGACCGGCGAGGCCGCGCGGCTTTTGAACGCCTTGTCCGAAAATTCGGTGTAAAAGACGTCTTCTCCGCGAAGCGCCTGCACAAGCTCTGTATAAAAGGCGTAGCGGCCGATCGCGCCGTCGGTTTCGCGCGTGTCATACAGCACGCGGCCCGAGGCGTCCGTCACAAGCACGCGGGAGATGCCCGTCTCCTCCACGAGCGTCATCGCACCCGCGACGTTTTCCTCGCTCAGCTCCTCAAGGCCGGAGAGCGCCGTCACCATCACCGAGACGCTGCCCTGCAGCGAGCTCTGCTTAGAGCGGAACGTCAGGTTTTCCGACGTGATGAGCGGATACGTGTTCAGCAGGATCAGCACCGCCAGAATGATGGCGATATAGCTGAAGCTGAATTTTCGCTGCAGGCTCGCATGCATCTGCACGGCGCTGCCCCCCTTCTCTTTCTTTTAGTGGGAAATCAGTCCTTCAAGTAGTACCCCACGCCCCATTTGGTCAGGATGTGCTGCGGCGCGGCGGGGTTTTCCTCGAGCTTTTCGCGAAGCCGCCGGATGTGCACATCCACTGTGCGGTAGTCGCCTGCGTAGGTGTAGCCCCAGACGAGGTCCATCAGATTTTCGCGCGAGTAAACGCGGCGCGGATTCTTGACAAGAAGCTCGATGAGGTCGTATTCCTTGGCCGTGAGCTCGACGATCTCGCCGTTTTTGACGGCGACGCGCTGCTCGGGGTCGAGCGTAATGCCGCCCGCGGTCAACAGGAGCGTTTCAGGCTGCTTTTGCTGCGGTGCGGCGTTCGCGCGGCGCAGCAGCGCGCGGATGCGCGCTTTGAGCTCTAAGATGTTGAACGGCTTTGTGATATAGTCGTCCGCGCCGGACTCAAGGCCGATGATCTTGTCGGCGTCCTCGCTGCGGGCGGTCAGCATGATGATGGGCACATTGGAAAATTCGCGGATGCGCATGCAGGCCGTCAGCCCGTCCACCTGCGGCATCATCAGATCGAGGATGATGAGGTCAAACCCGCCGCTTTTCGCCATGTCGATGGCGGTCGCGCCGTCGTAGGCGGTCTCGACCGTGTAGCCCTCGTTTTCCAGATTGAATTTCATGCCCTTGACGAGAAGCTGCTCGTCGTCAACCACCAGAATTTTCATCGCCATCCTCCTCCGTGAATGTGATCTCCGCGCGGAATCCCTCGAGCTTCGCCTCTCCGATGCCCTTGACGTTCAAAAGGTCCTCCGCCGCCGTAAAATCGCCGTGCTCTGCGCGGTAGTCGATGATCGCCTGCGCGAGCGACGGGCCGATGCCCGTCAGCGTTTCAAGCTCCTCCGCCGTCGCGGTATTGACGTTCACAAGCGTCACAACGCGCGTGGGCGCGGTGATCTCGTCGGTCTTGTCCTGCGTCGTCACAGTATAATTCCCGTGCGAGGCGCCCTCGTAGGCCGTTTTGTGCAGAAAAACGAGCGAAACGGCGAACAGCACCGTCAGCGCGGCGAGCACAAGGTAGACGCCGCTGACTTTGGTTTTCTTTTCTTGCTTTTCCACGGTTGCGCTCGCCTGCCTTTTTTGCTATACTGATGTCGAAGCGTGCCGAACGGCGCGCTCCTCTTCACTGTATTCTATTTGATTGTATCATACAACGAGGTATATTTCCATGAAAAAACGCCGCTGGTTTTCACTTTTTTTATCTTTTGCGCTCCTGCTCCCGCTCTTTTCGCTCACGAGTGCTGACGCCTATGAGGACTTCACACTCGACGCGAAGGCCGGCCTTCTCATTGAGGCCGACACGGGCGAAATTCTCTACGAGAAAAACGCCCATCAGGAGAACTTCCCCGCGTCGCTCACAAAGGTGATGGTCGCGCTGCTGGTGTTTGAAGCCATCGACGAGGGCAAGATCGCGCTGACCGACTCCGTCACTGCGACGGAATCGGCGTTCGAGGGGCTGTCGAGCGACGGCAGCACGGCGAACATCGTCCCCGGCGAAACGATGACGGTCGAGCAGCTGCTCAACTGCATGCTCATCGTCTCGGCGAACGAGGCGTGCAACATTTTGGGCGAAACGCTCTACGGCTCGGTCGACGCCTTTGTCGCGCGCATGAACGAGCGCGCGGCGGAGCTTGGCTGCGAGCACACGCACTTCGCCAACGCCACGGGTCTTCACAACTCCCAGCACTACACGACCGCGTGGGACCTCTACCTCATCACGCGCGAGGCGCTGAAGCACGACAAATTCATGGAGATCTGCAACTCCAAGAGCTACACCGTGCCCGCTACGAACATGACCGACAAGCCGCGTGAGCTGCATTCGACGAACTTTCTCATCTCCAACTGGCGCGCCCGCGGTTATGTGTACCGCGACGCGCAGGGCATCAAGACCGGCTCGACACCCGAGGCGGGCTACTGCCTCATTTCGTCCGCCCTGCGCGGCAGCCGCCACATGATCAGCGTGGTGCTGGGCGCAGAGCGCGTGACGCTCGAGGACGGTGTGACCATCCAGACGCGCAGCTTCTCCGAAACGTCGCGCATGTTCGACTGGGGCTTTGACAACTTTGTCCTCCGTGACATTCTCTCCTCCTCCGACCTTGTGCAGGAGGTGCCCGTCGCGCTTTCGAGCGAGGCGAGCTACGTTTCGACCCACGCGGCGGAGGATATCGCCTGCCTGCTGCCCGACAATGTCGAGCCCGACATGCTTGAGCGCACCGTGACGCTCACGAACGACACGGTCGACGCGCCCGTTTCCGCGGGCGACGTGCTCGGCAAGCTGACGCTCTCCTGCAATGGTAAGGTCTACGCCGAGACGGACCTCTTAGCGCTGAACGATGTATCGGCCTCGTGGTTCCTGACGGCGCAGCGCAGGGTGTCTGACTTTTTCGCAAAGCCGCTCGTCCGCATTCTGTTGATCGTGGTCGTACTGCTGATCGTCGCGCTCGTCGTCTATGTGACGATGTTCTCCCGCCGCCGTCGCTACGGCCACCGCCGCCGCGGCAGAGCCGGCAGCGGCTACCGCGGCCGGAGAAGAAGATTCTAAGTACTTCAAAAAAGCGGTAAAGCCGCTTTTTTGAGAAAGGCCACACTCCGCTTTGTGCCTTGCCGCCGCTGGCGGCTGCGACACGCGCGGAGCGAGAGGTGTCGATCGCCACGCGCTGGTCGCGGCGATCGACGATCAAAATTCTTTGCGTCTGCGAACGCAAAAGCAAAAATGAAGGGACGCGAAAGCGTCCCTTTTTAGTTGAGTGTGATCACGTTGTTCCCCTGCGGGAACTCCACGAAGCGGATGGAGTAGATGTCGGCGGTGATGTAGGCGCTGCGGCCGGGGTGGAACAGCGTGATATAGTCGTTTCCGACCTCCTGTAGCGTGCCGACCGCCACGACCGTGTTCTGCGAACCGACGAGGAAGCTCACGATGACTGCGCGGCCGATGTTGCGCGCGAGCATCCCCTTCCACGAATTGTAGGCCATCTTGTCGACCGTCCGAGACTCTTCGATCTCGTCGGGCGTGGGCTGGAACTGCCCGCTCGCGCCGCCCTGCGGCACGAGCGACATGCCTCCCGCCCCCGACGATCCTCCAAGCATTTCCTCATAGCTCTGGCTCACGTTGTTGTTACTGTTGTTATTACTGCTATTATTGCTGCTATTATTGCTGTTGCCGCTCTGCTGCGCGCTCGCCATGGCGGACACGGCAGCCATCTGCTCATAAAGGCACGGCATGCTTTTTCCCATCTGGATCATAAAAACGTCCTCTCCCTTTCCCGTTGCTGCTGATTTGCTTTTCTCAGGTGTCGTAATACGCGGCGGTGGGGTTATAAAAACAGTGGTCGCCGATACGCATGACGAACGTCCCCACATTTGAAGGAAAATTCGCGCGGCAGGACGGCGAAAACGGGTTAAAGAACCACAGCGCCGTTCCAAGGCCGTGCAATCGGTTGCCCGCGATGGCCCAATCCGCGATCTCGTAATGGATATCGGTCGGGCGCATGTTGTAGATGTTCTGCGGGTTGTAGCTGCCGCGCTCGGTCTCGCTCGCGCAGACGAACTGCCCCGGCTGAAAGATGATTTTGCGGATACTGCCCTGCCCCACGCGCGCGTATTCGCCGCCCGTCGAGCGCACACGGTTCATCACGACGCTCGCCACGGCTTTCATCCCATTCTCGCCCTCGCCGCCCGCTTCGCACTCGATGAGGCGCGCGAGCAGCTCCCTGTCGGAATAGGCCATGTCGATCTCCTCCCCCATTTCTTCTTCCCCGACAGTCTATGCGACTCCTGTGCGCGGGGAACCAAACACGCGCAAAAAAGCACCGCAGATGAATTTCATCTGCGGTGCTTTCGCTTTGTTCAGTTTTCCTCGTCCGGCGGCGGAAGCTCTTCCGCTTTCGGTGGCGCTGCTCCGTAGGCGCCCTTCATCTTGAGCTCCTGCCACTGCTCTTTCGTGATAAGCAGCTGGCGGGGCTTCGAGCCCTCGAACGGGCCCACGATGCCGCGCGTCTCCATCTCGTCGACGATGCGCGCCGCGCGCGAATAGCCGAGCTTCAAGCGGCGCTGGAGCATCGAGACGGACGCCTGACCCGTCTCCATAACCACGTCGATCGCGGCAGGGAGCAGCTCATCCACATCGTCGGCGGCGTTCTGATCAGGCGCGGCATTGCCGCCTCCCTTGGCGCTGCCCTTCTCCTTTTCGGCGACGGCGGCGTTGATCTTGTCGATAACGGATTCGTCGTAGTCCGTCTCGCCGTTTTCCTTGACGAAGTTGACCACGCGCTCGATCTCCTCGCTCGAGATGAAGCAGCCCTGCACGCGCTTGGGCTTGCCTTCGCCCAGCGGGGCATAGAGCATATCGCCGCGGCCCACGAGCTTTTCCGCGCCCGCGGTGTCGAGGATGATGCGCGATTCCATCGCGGAGGCGACCGCGAACGCGATGCGGCTCGGGATGTTGGCCTTCATCAGGCCCGTGATGACGTCCGCGGACGGACGCTGCGTCGCGATAACCAGGTGCATGCCCGCGGCGCGGCCCATCTGCGCTACGCGGCAGATCGACTCTTCGACCTCCTTCGCCGCGACGAGCATCAAGTCGGCCAGCTCGTCGATGACGACAACGACGCTCGGCAGTTTTTTGAGCGTTTCGTCCGTCTCTGCCACCTTATTGTAGGAGGCAAGGTCCTTGACGTTGTGCTCGGAGAACATCTTGTAGCGCTTCATCATCTCGTACACGGCCCATTGCAGCGCGCCCGCAGCCTTTTTCGGGTCGGTGACGACGGGGATGAGCAGGTGCGGGATGCCGTTGTAGGGCGCAAGCTCGACCATCTTCGGGTCGACCATGATAAAGCGCACCTCTTCGGGCGTCGACTTATAGAGCATCGAGACGATCAGCGAGTTCGTGCACACGGACTTACCGGAGCCTGTCGTACCGGCGATGAGCACGTGCGGAAGCTTCGAGATATTCCCGACGATGTTCTTGCCGCTGATGTCCTTGCCGACGGCGAAGGCCGTGGTGGAAGGATGGGTGGTGAACTCCGTGGATTCGAGCACCGTGCGGATGCTGACGGGCGAAACGAGCTTGTTCGGCACCTCGACACCCACGACGGAGATCTTGTCGGGGATGGGCGCGATGCGCACGCCGCTCGCGCCCAGCGCAAGGGCGATATACCCCAGCGCCATGACCGGGACCACCACCCCGCTCACGCGGGCGATGCGGTGTATGCCGCCGAAGATAACACCCAGCGTCAGCAGCGTCAGGGCGATGCCGACCCAATGGTGGTCGAAGCCGAAAGCGCCCTCCCATGCGGCGCAGATCGTGTTGCTCTGCACCGAATTGAAGGCGAAGCCGAACGTGACGGAGATCAGTACGGCGAAGACCACGCCCATCCAGCGCCGGCCCAGTCATAAAAAATGTAGCTTTTACGTTGTGCTTGTCAAGTGTCTCCATCATACTGT
>OKRU01003647.1_pt1 | contig 12066 bp, 6 predicted proteins | sample 1601131 | NCBI WGS metagenome assembly OKRU01 (sample SAMEA3541558, study PRJEB24748) | human gut metagenome | biome: human gut; feature: human-associated habitat; material: faeces | place: China | collected 2012 | reverse complement strand
CGCATCAGGCAAATCAGCGCATCATTGATTTCGCAAGCACAAAGCTGAAGGTGCCCAAGGAAAAATTTTATTTAAATATTCATAAATACGGCAATACTTCTTCCGCCAGCATTCCCATTGCCTTGGACGAACTGAACCGGGCAGGGAAGCTGCATAGAGGAGATTTATTATTACTGCCTGCCTTTGGCGGCGGTCTGGCAAGCGCCTGTTGTTTAGTAAGATGGTAAAAAAGAAAAGAAAACAAGAAAAAAGGTAAAAGAAAAGGAGAAAAAATTATGGTATTCGAAAAAATCGCAGCAATGTTGGCAGAAAAACTGGAATGTGACGCAGCAGAAATCAAGATGGACACAGAATTCAGCACACTGGGCATCGACTCTCTGGATGTTATGGAGCTTCTGATGAATCTGGAAGAAGAGCTGGGCACAGAAATTGAAATGGGCGAAAACAAAGTAAACACTGTTGGCGATCTGGTTAAGCTGATCGAAGAAAAACAGGCGTAAGAAAAAAACAAAGGAAAAGGAGGACGACGATATGATCGTTTCACCGATTTGTGAGATGCTGGGCATCAAATATCCTATTTTTCAGGGCGGTATGGCATGGATTGCTGACGGCAAGCTGGCGGCAGCGGTTTCCAATGGCGGCGGTCTTGGGATTATCTCTGCAATGAATGCAGGCGGCGATTATCTGAGAGAACAGATTCGCATTGCAAGAAGCCTGACAGATAAGCCCTTCGGCGTGAATATCATGCTACTCAATCCCAACGCAGAGGAAATAGCGAAGATCGTTGTGGAAGAAGGAGTACAAGCAGTAACGACAGGTGCGGGAAATCCGGTAAAATTCATGGAACTGTGGAAGAATGCCGGAGTGAAAGTCATCCCGGTGGTGGCCAGTGTGGCTATGGCGAAGATGATGGAGAGAGCCGGAGCAGACGCCGTAGTGGCGGAAGGCATGGAGAGCGGCGGACATATCGGTTCCACCACAACCATGGCACTGGTGCCGCAGGTGGTGGATGCTGTGTCTATCCCGGTGATCGCGGCCGGAGGTATCGCCGATGGCAGAGGAATGGCAGCGGTCTTCATGCTGGGAGCTGAGGGAATCCAGATGGGAACCCGGTTCGTAGCATCGAAGGAATCTATTGTCCATGAAAATTATAAGAATCAGATCATCAAGGCAAAGGATATCGATTCCGTGGTCACGGGAATGTCTACCGGACATCCGGTGCGTTCCTTGCGTAATCAGATGACCAGAGAGTATCTGAAGCTGGAAAAAGAGAATGCCGATTTCATGGAGCTGGAAAAGCTGACGTTGGGATCTCTTAGGAAGGCAGTGCAGGACGGGGATACCGTAAATGGAACCTTGATGGCGGGGCAGATCGCAGGACTGATCCACTCAGAGCAGACCTGTCGGGAGATTATCGAAGAGACAGTGCAGCAGGCGCAGGAGTGCATAGCGGCACAAGGACAGCATAAATAGGATATAGCGACAGGTAATCGCTGACAACAAATTTCGAACAGTGACAGGCAGCGTAGTTATATGGAAAACGTGCATTATAAAAAAGTGCTGTAACCGAGGGGAGCAATAGCCCACATAGTAATAGGAGATGACAAAATGAGCAAAATCGCATATTTATTCCCGGGACAGGGATCTCAGTACATAGGAATGGGAAAAGAATTCCATGATACTTACCCGGAAGCACAGGCGGTATGGAAACTGGCAGACAAGGTGCTTCAGAATCTATACTGGCAGGATAAACGGGAAAAGCAGGCGGATAGCGGACATCCGTACTCTATGGAGCAGCTGACCTTTGAGGAAAATCCTTATATCAACGTTACAGAATATACGCAGATCGCTATGCTTACCATGGAAGTCGCAATCCTGAAGGTACTGGAAGCCAAGGGCTTGAAAGCGGAGATGGCAGCAGGCTTAAGCCTAGGAGAATATGGGGCGCTGGCTGCCGCTGGTGTGATGGAATTGCCGGATCTGTTCCGGATCCATCTTGTAGGCTTTCGTCTCCAGCTCATGCTTTGCGGCAGCCTTGACAATATATTTTGCCAGGCTTCCATCCCTCGTCACATTGCAGTCAATCCTCATTTTCTCCAGGGGAATAAACCGCTTATAATACGCCAGTATCATTGCCAGCGATGCCGCGCCGCACTCAACGGCTTCCATCTGCAGCACCACCGGCACTCTCTTTACATTTTCCATTGCTTCCCCCTGTTATATTTTCTGAAGGATCAGCTCATACGGATGATATTCCTGCCGTATGATCCGGATCCGGCAACGGTCGCCGGATTTCATGTTCAACGCCTCGCCCTTCGTATTCGACCAGACATAGCCTCCATCTCCCGTCTCCTTCACACTGAGCTGAATGGTTACCTCCACACAATTCTGTGACGGCAGGATTTCCTCCACATAGTCCAATGTACCCATATGTTTCACAATATGATTTTCCGTCACAATGTTTTCATCAATGTTCGAAATAATTCCTTCGACATAGCCATATTCCTCTCTGGTCACATACGACGGCGTGATCTGCGCCTCCATACCTACCGCAAGCGCGCCGATCTGCTCCCTCGGAACATAGATATAAACCTCCTGATAGCTGTAATCATCCTGCGGAACGATCGATGCCACCACGTCTCCGGCATCGACTGCCTGCCCGTTTAAAAGAATCTTCTGCACAACGCCGTCCGAGGTGCTTCGCAGCATGTATTCTCCGCGCTGCCCGCGGATCTTCTCCTCCAGATCACGGTATCTTTGCGAAGTCTTCGCATAGCTTTTCTGGCGTTCCCGCAAGGTCTCAATCCTTTGCAAAGCAGCTTCGTTATAGATGACCGCAATCACATCGCCTCGCGATACCGTATCACCTTCCTCGACTAAAACGTCACCCAGAACACCGCCGGTCTGCGCCCGCAGACTGATCACATCGTTGTAGTCGAAAATAACACCGTGGTAGTCTGCCCCGCTGGACACTGTCCCAAAAAACGCCCACATCACCGCTGCCGCAATTCCTGTCAGAACCGCCGCAAATAAGATCCATGCACCGGATGGAATGATCCACACTCTCTGGTCGAGCTGTTCGGGTGCTGCCAGCTGCTGCATTGCTTTTTCCTGAAATAATCCCTGTTTCATCCCTCGATCCCTCTCATTTCATTCGCACAAACTTGCTGTTTCTGCACACAAACACCGGACAGTTTTCGGAAGAAAGACGTCCCTTTTCATCGAAATAAATCCTTCCTGCCACGCCCTCATATCCTTCCTTTTTCTTCAGCTCCCGCATCATACTCTGACTATCTCCGCCGCATCTGTCATACGCCTTTCCAAGCATCTGAAACAGATCATAATACTGCACCGCCGCAGTCGAAAAGCGAACCTGCTTTTCCACCTCGTAGCGCCGTATAAACCGTTCCATCTCCTCGCTTTCCTCGTACGGATAGACCGGAACGATCACGACCCCCTCCAGATCCTTTCCATACTTTTTCAGGATTTCAGAGCTGTCAAGGGCATAATCTCCAACCACGGTCAGATCCGGTCTTTTCTTTCGCAGTCTGCTAAGCAGCCATGCGCTGTCGGTCTGTGTATAAAAGTTGGCAACCACCGTATCAATTGAAAGCTTTTCGCATCTCGCCAGCAGCTGTGCCAGACCATCCTCATCAAACGGACCGGTCTGAGTATAATAAATATTCGTATTGTCACTGTCCCGGATTGCGGACTGTATCCCTTTTAGTTCGTCCTTTTCAAATGTTGTATCCGAATGACAGAGTGCGATGTTTTCCCGTTTTTCCTGTTTCAGAAATTCGCCGATACTGCTGCCGATCGTTCTGCCGCTTAAGAAATCCGTAATCAGATATTCATAGCCCCGTTCTGCCACCTCATCGTAGCAGCCCATTGTAATAATAAACGGCTTTTGTACCTGTTCAAAAAATCCGGCCTCCGCACCGATCGACTCGAAATTCTGAAAGCTGATGACCATGTCCACACTTTCATCCTCCGCCAGTGCCTTCGCCATGGAAATTCCATTGACATAATCGCCTCCGTCATCCACACGCTCCAGATCGATTGATATTCCGATTTCCTTTTCCAGAGCCTCCTGCGCAAGCATGATCCCGTTTTCAATTCCTTCATCGGAATAATAGTAATCACCACTGTCCAAAATAACTATTTTTAATGTGTCCGGTTTTGTGGACTTTGCTTTTTGGGGCTTTCGCTGTATTTTTCCTGCCACCATAACAATTCCTGCCACTACTGCCAGAATAACGATTCCGGCAATGATCCGTTTTTGACGTTTCACTTCATCCCTCCCTGCTCTCCTGCGGGCTGTCCGATATAATCCTTATATCCGGCAGTTGTCCGGTATATGGTGTTTTTGCCGTCTCTGCTTAAATATTCCGGATAGAGAAGCTGGATCGGTTCCCTGTCTTCTCCGTGAATCTTATTACACTTGCGCCCGGAGTCCGTCTCGTCCACGCTGTCCACCTGTACCACATACCGCGTCCCATACAGATAATACGGTAGTGCGAGCATTGTGATATAATCAACCACCGCCTCCTTGCGTGTATCCCTTCCGGTGATCTTCTGCATATAGGTTGATCCCTCAAGATACGGTCTTCTTTTTTCATAAAAAAGCTCCCGCAATTTCACCTCTCTGTCATGTACCACCAGATAGGAAAGCTTCGGATAATCCTCTGCGACATGACGGATCACATCCAGATAATGATCCGTGATCCGATAACATTCTTCGCGAAATTCTTCCATCACCTTCTCCCGGAGCGTTTCCTCCAGATTTTGAAGGATTGCCTCCATGTACTTAAAATAGGACAGATCCGGAAGCGGAATCACAATTTTCCCGTCAAACACCTCTGCCACACTGAACAGATAACGGATACTGTCATACTCCTGCCTTGTCACTCCCTTTTTACAGTTACGGACCCGGACAGCCTCGATCTTCTCCGGATGCCTTTCAATAAATTCTTCGATCGTCTCCTTTTCGTCATTTCCGACAAGGCAGCGTCTGTCACAGCTGCAGTCAAAAACCGCCCGCTCCCCATCGTCTGTCGTCATCTCCAGAAAAACCTCATCCACGCCAAACAGGCACGGTCCTCCCACCAGCCCGATCGGCTCCTTCTGTGCTAATGCCTTTCGAAGCTGTTCCAGATGCGACACAAAAAGAGGAATCTCCCGGATGTCTCCGGTCTTTATCTTTGCAAGCTGCGGAAACATTTTCTGCAGATCATAAAACCAGCTGAAATAGACCGTATTTTTGTACATCATTGTCCTGATCTCTCTGTAATCATAGCCGTAAATACCGCAAATCTCTTCCTCCTTTTCCCGCCGGATTTCCCTTTTTTGTTTCTGCAGACGTTTTCGTTTCTGTTTGAATATTGCCATTTCTTCCTGTGTAAAGCCTTCTCCCGCTTCGTTTTTCTTTCGCTTAAGCCATCTGCCAAGCTGCTCGGATATACGGTTGATACGTATATATTCCGGATCGTTTTCCAGCACATTCTTCAGCCTGCTTTTGTATTCCAGAAGCTCTGCAAACTGCTCGGCACTGTCCTCTCCGTTTTTTTCCTGAAGAAAATTTCCTATCGTGATCGGATAATCAAGCACCTTTCCGGGCATTTCCCGGTAGACGCTTTGTTCCGGTTCCATTCTGTCACATAGTATACTCCGGATGTCTGTCAGCATTTTCTTTTCCTGCCTTTCTAAGCAAACAGCCCGGCATAAAATTACCGGGCTGCCTGGCAGCAAACCTGAAATCGGTATACTGCTTTCCTTGTTTTTAACCTTAACAAATGTCATGGATCACTGCATTTGACCCCTGCATTATTTTTTGACTTTAACAACGGTTTTGCCGGAGTATCCCTTCTTCGTCACCGTCACTCTTACCGCCTGTTTCTTTTTCAGCTTTTTCTTCAGGCGGATCACCACTTTGCCCTTTTTGTTCGTCTGATATACCGGATACTTCCGGATCAATCCCTTTTTCTTGCCTTTTCCGGCTGTCTTTTTGTTCCGGTAAACGGTCACAGAGACCTTCGCCTTTGACAGCGTCTGAACGGTTATCTTATTCCCCTTTTTGTTGATCGTCACCTTTGCCGTCGTCTTTTTCACGGTCTGCTGTACGCCTGCGTCTGACGGTGCCGGTGATGCGGAAACTGATGGCGTACCGGATGGTGCTGCGGTCGGCTGTGAGCCGGCCGGTGTGGTACTTGACGGTGTATCTGTCGGCACCGGTGTCACGGTCGGTGTCGGCGTCGGCTTTACTTCTGCCTTTTTGACCGTTACCTTGATCGTATTTCTGGTGATCAGTGACTCCGGCACACGGTACATTTCCCGATTCTGTCTAAACCAGCCGGTTCCGTCGGTCTGGCTTAACGAGCCAAAGCTGCCATCGTATTCCTCCTCAATATTTCCGTTTGCGGCAAATGGATCTGCCTGCTGCATCTCGCCGCCCGGATAAGTGACTGCGGTAATTTCCGTCTCGCCCTCCCTGAGCGGGATCAGCACACCGTTGTCATTGACATAAGCCACACTTTCATCCGAAGAGGTCCATTTTGTATTCAGGATCGCCTTTGGATCAAGCCCCTGTTTCTGAAGCTCGGCTGCCTCACTGCTATCATCTTTCCAGTCAAAGACCGGCTCAAGCTTAAGCACCTGATCCTCGGAAACCTTCAGCGTATCCTTTACCGGCTGTACAGTCTGTGCCGCATCCATGATATCCGGAATACCCTGATCCTGAGCTGCTTCATTGCTAAGCTCACACTGTCCGATCCGGATACCGCTCAACGCATCCACTGCCTTTCCTTCCCATGCGGACACTTCTCTTGTCACATTAAACGGCTGTGAGATATCGCCATATTCCGCCGTCAGCGTCAGTGCATCGGACTTGCTTCCGTCCTCTGCGGTTGTAACTTCGCCGAACTTCGAATTGCTGATATCAACCGTCATGGTCAGATCGCAGCTCTCTCCATATGCCGCCTTAACCATCTTTTCCTGTGCCAAAACTTCTTCCTTATCCTTCACCTTTACCGTTCCTTCAAAATCCTGATTTCCCGTATTGACAACATGCAGCTTCACCGATGCTGTTTTTGCATCAACAAGCTCTGCACTGACCACGGAAATACTCAGCTCCGGCTGTTCATGAAGCACCTTTTCCACGGTAGTGATCTCATCCCCCTGCTTCAACTCGGTCACAAGCTTTGTTCCTTCTATCTGTCCCATATTCAGGACACCATCATACTGCAGTGTTACCGTATTTCCTCCGAGAAGCACTCCCTTTCCGCCATCCTCTGTGACGGTTCCAAGAGACGTCCATTCCACCTCGTCGGTCACGACTTCATTGTCCCCCCGGATATACATCCGATACTCCGCATTTTCGATCGGTTTTAAGCCATCGTTGGTGACATTCATCCGGAAGGAAATGTCCTCTCCCGGCGCATACAGCTCCTTCTCCGTCTGAATGCCATCATTCTGTAATTCACTTCCGATCACAAAAGTCTGCGCATACATCTGCATATTGCTTTCATCCATTTCGAAGACATTGTTGTCATCGAGTTTCTGTTTTCCTTTGATAAAGAAGGCGCGAATATTTCCGTCCTCATCCACCCGGAAGGAAAGATCCTCGTAGTTGTCTCCCTGTCCATCGGTAAGCTGAACCGGTTCTGACCATCCATAGCCGTCACAGGCACGGATCGTTTTAATCTTTGCCGGATCCCCTGCCGAAACGACACCGGTCTGACCGTTCAGATCCTCCTGCTTTTTGTAGTCGAACGTGAACACATCGCCCGCAGAAAGGGTCGAACCGTCCTCCAGTGTTGTGTCCTTCAATGCCGTGAAGCTTACCGGATACGTTGTTTTATCCTTGCCTGCCGCAAACTGGTACGTTTTCGTATCATCGTCCTCAAATGTGTATGCGGTAGAAACAGATTCCAGCTCCGGTTCACAATATGCTCCGTAAAGCTGTGTCTCGCGCACGACATTTTCGGCTCCCGACTTATCTTCATCCTTCTGGCTCGTTCCGAGTGCACTCCAGATCACATACATGCTATTGTCGTTTGCCTGCACATCGTATTCACTGATCTTGTTCTCCGCAACACTGCCATCCTCGCTGACCTCCTGCTGATGACGGATTGCTGTGACAACCGGATCATTTTCGTATTTGTTGATGATATACATCGGTCTTGTACTGCCATCCGGCATGGAGACCTGTGTTTCCTTCAGATAACTGCTGTCACTGTTTAAGGACGATACAATATCGCTGACATTCAGATACTGAATATCTCCGTCATGCAGCCAGTACAGATAGGTCATGCCCTTGCAGCGCACAAACTTCGGTCTGGAATCTCCGACAGAATCGCCCGTGATCTGGATCGGATGATGGAACTCATCCTGCCTGAAGTTGTAGATCTGCAGGTACAGTCTCTGATCGTCACTCGTCTCCAGATTGGCATCCGCATCGGTCGTGTACGCATAAAGAGACAGGCCGTTGTAGGAAATGCTGTCGGAATCTACGACACGCGGATCTATCATCTCATCTACGATCACGTCTGAGGTCTTCTTTGTCTCTGTGATCGTACGCGTAACCGTTTCTCCGTTTTCATCCTCGATCTCAACGGTTTCACCCGGTACCTCAGTCTCCGTTTCCTCGATCCTTGCCGGTACACCGAGATCTAACAGTCTCTGACCATATAACTCAGGATCCTCCGGATCTGCAGAATCCCATTCCAGTGCTCCGTTTTTCAATGTTGCCATACGACATGCGATCGCATTGTAGCCATTGATGATATCACCGTAGGTTGTCACCTCGGAATCACTGTCGGCATCCTCATCCACGATCACATCGCCATTGTTGCCATGCTCGTAGCTTTGCTCATCGTAATCAATCTTCGTATAGTAAACAACCAGCCTCTGTGATTCTTCATCAAAGGCGATCATCGGATCCATATCTGCCATCACTTCATCCTGTGTTGTCTTCGTGACCGCAAATTCGTCCGTCATCGTATTATCGTTAACATCAAACAATACACCACTGATATCAAGCTGCGACAGAACATCCTTGGTGCCGTCCTGATCGGTAAATTCCCTTGCGGCATCGGACCATGTGATCAGCACCTTGTCATCTGTCAGACGATAAAGAGCCGGTGCCTCATCCCAGGTTCCGTCATCGCTTACGCTGACCGGTCTGGACCATGTTGTGCCGCCATCTTTCGTGATCGTGTAGAACAGCTCGGCACGGTTGATCATGTCACGCTCTCCGCTGTCGCTGATAAATACCGTGAGCTGCTTTCCGTTTCCAAGATCTAACATCTTTGTCTGCTGATCCGGATAAGCTCCCTCCATCAGGAGAACCTCTTTGCCGGCATCCACTGACCGCTTCTTTAGCTTCACCGGCTGCCACTTGCTTCGGTTATTCAGATAATCTCTCGCAAATTCTTCCGAATTGGAGACATCGTCAATATCTTCATAGAGATAATTCTCCTCGAAGTCATTTAACATCTTTGCCACGCTGACTGCACCATACTGGAACAGATTCATCTGCTCACCCTTGTAAAGCGTCCATTTCTTTTTGATAAATAAAATTTTCAGCTTCAGTGCCGCACTCAATGTAACATTTCCATATCCGGAGGAGGATTCGTTCTGTCCCATAATTGGTACAGTGAATCCGAAGTTAAAATCGGCTGTTCCGGATACGACAACACTTGCCACCTTGCCAAGACCAACACCCGCGCCCACGGTAATGGTCGGTGCCAGCATGAATTTGGTGTACAGCGAGAAGTTATCCTTATTCAGGCTTAATGCCCCCTTCTCGTCGCCGGCCTTTGTCACATTGAATACATCATCGTACATTCTGCCGTTTGAGGATTCTGCGGCAAATGCTGCTACCGCCTTTCCTCCTACCTCGAGCTCTGCAAGGATCTCCACTCCGATCGGCGTCATGTAGCTGACCGTATACTGGAAATCTGCATCTGCCGCGGCGATCAGTGCCAGCGAATTAAAATAATACTGACCATCCGGCTTGCCCTGACCGGTAATTCCACTTTCCACCGTCAGGATCACCGCAACGCTGAAATTGTAATGGAAGGAGCTGCTTCCCATTGTACTGCTTGCCGGAGCAGCGCTTTCCTGCGCCTTCTCCGCCGCCTTCTTGCTCTCATTCAGATCCTTCTTCGGTGCCGGTGTGCTTGTTGCCTTCTCATCGTCACCGTCGTCATCCTCGCTGTCATCACTGCCCATCAGACTCTCCATGTACTGCTTAATATTGTCTCTTCCGGACAGTGCCTCCCCCTTATTCTCCGCACGATATTCCAACTGCTGTTTCTTAAGTTCCTCCATGACCTTGCTGTTATAGCCAAAGGCAACCTGGATCGTGTTGATCTGCGCATTTGTTTTCTTATCATTGTAATGCGTCTTGTTGCCCATAGATTCGACATCATAATCAAGAGGAAGATCAAACTTTGTGCTGACACTTCCGATCAGCTTGAGCACCTTGGTAAACGGTGTTTTAAAGCTTGCTGCAATGCCGATCGCCGTCAGTTTATTCTGGAAGGTCATACCTACATCCACTGCAGGATATACATGGTCAACCTCCTTGCCATCCTTCTTATCCGTAAAGATTCCCTGAATGGTCATCTGGTCGCCGCCCTTGACGCCTGCCTTTAAGGTATTTAAGTTCAACTCAAACGGCTGATCTGCCGATTGACGCGTTAAGGTCTTCGAATAAATCTCACGGTCGTCGCGAAGAATCTTCACCACAGCCTTATTTGCCTTAACACCAACGCTGGAGCTAAAGCCAAAGGTAAATGTCGTGTCATCGTTGACAACATCTAAGATGCTGTCGCTTCCGTTGGAACGGATCCCTGTGTCTGTTCCGCCGATTTTCACTGAGAAATTGGTCGGGAACATATACTTGGAAACATCGATCGTCTCCTCTTTATAGCCGGTTCCCTGTACGGCACCGACAAAGCTGATCGCACCCATGCGGACGTCCGCCATATAGGTTTTACCCTTCTCATAGTTGCCTTCTGCGATATAGTAGCCTTCGCTGTCTCCGGTCACAGCATCCTGACCGGCAAAAGTCACGGTCGCATCAGTCAGCGGTTTCTCGATCGAAACATCCGGATCCAGCACCGTGGATGATTTCTGCGTCAGCTTCATCAGCACGGTATTTTCATTTCCGGTCGATGTGTCGCGTCGCACAAAATCATAATAAACCTTACTGTTTGCATAAATGCTCGGGCTGTATTTGAATACATTTCCATAGAAAATGCTGACGCTTCCCGCAAGATCCCCGGAAAATCCAAGCTCTTCGAGACGTTTCTTCGCACTTTTCACATTTTCATCGGAAAGATTTCCATCGTTGTCGGTATCTGCGGAATAATCTCCCCATCTGCCGATAAACAGCGGAGAAATCATGGCATTCATGGTGTAATCCGTAAATGGATTCGCATTTTTGAAGGTCAGTCCGGTGTTTAAATTGCCAAAGGTGTTGCCGCTGCTGTCCTTCATCATGCCCTTGTCGTCAGACACGGACACATAGCCGCCGGAGTTTCCGAGGAAATCAATCTCTGTTTCCTGCGAGGTCAGATTTAATCCATTCACCTTGCGGCTTCCACTGATTGTAATGGTTGCCCCGGTTCCGTCCACCCAGCCAAGCTTCTTCCATGTTCCGCTCATGGAGAAACGGTATTTTCCGTTTACAACCGTCGGTGTCAGTTTATATGGTGCGCCCGGAACCAACGCACCGCTGTCATCATACACACACAGACTTGCGCTGACCGGTTTGCCGAACATCTGCGCCTGATCGCCCTTGCCGTTTTTGTATTTTGGATTAGCAAGATATTCAAAGGAAATGGATACCTGTGCATCCGTACCACTCTGATACAGCTTCTCCATCGCCGTCTGCATTACTTCCACATCAGAAGCCTTTGAACAGTTATACGTCTTTCCGGCGATCACATATTTCAGATTTGTGTAGGTGTTGCGGTACGTGTTCGGATCCGCCTCCACCTGCAGCTTCGTATCGCTGTAGTCAAGCTTGACGATATTGTATGGCAGCTGCAACGAGATATT
>OKRU01003642.1_pt1 | contig 12082 bp, 13 predicted proteins | sample 1601131 | NCBI WGS metagenome assembly OKRU01 (sample SAMEA3541558, study PRJEB24748) | human gut metagenome | biome: human gut; feature: human-associated habitat; material: faeces | place: China | collected 2012 | reverse complement strand
GTAGTACTGTCCCAGAATCTGTGCGGCGGGACGGCTGAAGTTCAAACCAACCTGTTGCTTTCGGACTCACCTTAAATCCAATGTTTGGGGCAGCAGCAATGAGCCTTTCCAGCTTCTGTGTGGTATCGAATGCACTGCGGTTAAATCTGTGCAGGGTGCATGACGGTTCCCATGACCGGCCGTTTCATAAGACAATGACTCCAAAAGTTAAAACAATCAAAACAGTCAGAATTAAAGGCATGATGTGTGAGCATTGTGAAAATCATGTAAAAACTGCTTTGGAGGCACTGCCGGGAGTTTTGGAAGCAGTTGTCAGCCATAAGGAAGGAACTGCAATTCTGACAACGGCAGGTCCCTTAAATGAAAAGCAGGTTAAAAAAGCGGTAGAAGAGGCCGGATACAAAGTGTTATCCATTAATTAACCAGGTAGGAGAAGCATTCGGAGAATATCGCGAGCATGGTAATTAAAAACAGTAACTGGAGGGTACCGGGCAGTTACAAGAAATTTAGCTAATAAGAAATCGGAGGAAAAGAAAATGACAAAGACAGTATTAAAAATTGACGGAATGATGTGTGGAATGTGCGAAGCCCATGTAAATGATGCAATCCGCAATGCATTTGCAGTAAAGAAGGTATCTTCTTCCCACGCAAAGGGCGAAACGGAGATTATCAGTGCAGAACCACTTGATGCAGAAAAGCTTGCTGAGGTAGTGAAGAATACCGGCTATACCTTAAATGGGATCAGCAGTGAACCCTGTCAAAAGGAAGGAATCTTCTCTTTCTTAAAGAAATAGACAGGGTAAGCTGAGCTATTATCTATATAATAATAGTAATTATTACTATATGAAACATCCGCATCCGATCAGCACGCCGACACCCACGATCACCATCAACACTGCGGTTCCGTACATCAACCGGTTTGCCCGGCGGATATCCTTCGGCTCGATCTGCCTTTTCGCATCGCCAATCGTTGGTTTCTCATATAACTTTCCAAAATAATATGCATTTCCGGCAAGCTGCAATCCAAGCGCACCCGCACACGCCGATTCCGTCTGTGCGGAGTTCGGACTTGCATGGTTTCGTCGATCCCGCAAATGAATCCGTGCCGCGCCAGCCATATCCATACCCAAAATGCCTGCCGCACCAACCATCAGCCACGCGGAAAGTCGTGCCGGAATGAAATTCACGACATCGTCCACACGCGCCGCACACGTTCCAAAATACCGGTATTTGTCGTTCTTATATCCAAGCATGGAGTCCATCGTATTAATTGCTTTGTACACCCACGCACCGACCGGACCGAACAAAAACATATAAAAAAGCGGGGCGATCACGCCGTCCGACGTATTTTCAGCGACCGTTTCCACCGCTGCCTTCGCGATGCCTTCCTCAGTGAGCGATGCTGTATCTCTGCCGACGATCATGGATACTGCCGTTCTCGCCTGTTCCACATCCCCGGCTTCAAGTGCTTTGCACACCTTCATGCTCTCCCGCCGAAGCGAGCAGGCTGCCAGCATCTGGTATGACATCCAGATTGCCACAACCAGATACAACGTATGGTGAATCTGGTTGCACCCATATAGGATTCCTGCCGCCACAAGCAGTGACACCGTTATCACGATCACAACTGTAAATGTTCCTGCCACCTGTTTTTTACGAATATCCGCGTCGCGATCTTCCCGTATCCGAAACCGCTTGCGCATCCACGTCTCCACATGATCGATCAGCCAGCCCATCCCCTGTACCGGGTGCCACAGCCAGTGTGGATCACCGAATACCAGATCAAGCAAACATGCAATTATAATGATAAATATACGTTCCTGTAACACGGTCACTTTTCATTTCCTTTCATAGCTACATTGCATATTTGTATTCCGTACTGTTAGTTACCTGACATACCTCACACGACCTTGCCTTTACATAGTGCCTCCATCACATCTATTTCATAGCATCAGGCACCGTTTTTCATACTGTGCGGCAATTTCATTTTCTCATAAGATACAATCTGCATCCCATCCGCTGTCGCTTCTAACCATCCTGCAATTCCCTCGCCCGGCTTCACCTGCCAGTCAAAATAATCCTTGTGTGGCTCTGACAACTGATCCATCAGTGCCATGATCGTGCCTCCGTGTGCGACGATAATGATCGTGTCTGACAGGGATGTGTGCGCCGTCTCTATTCTCAATGAAACGTCACATCGTAACCGTTTTTGTTCTTCCCTGCTTTCCGCATCCACAAACACCTTCTCAAATCCCCGCATCACACGGTCTGTAAACTCCGCTTTCGTCTCACCGCCCGGAAACGCCGTCGTACCGCCACTGTCGATGTAGCGCTGGTAATCGGGATTGCCATTTAATTCCGCATAATTCTTGTATTCGAATTCACCAAACCGGCACTCTGCAAATTCCGCGATTTCCACCTTTCCTGCATCGGGGAACAGAATATCCGCCGTCTGCTTTGCGCGCAGATACGGGCTGACGTAGACGATTTGCTCTTTACTACCGTTTTTTTGGCAGTGCTGCTCACATGTGATTTTCCCCGGTACAATTTCGATTTCGTCATATACACTATCTGCCACGGTTCTACCATTCATCGGCACCTGTTTCTGCCAGAACTCCTGCATACCTCGCAGATCTTCCACGCTCTCCGGAAGCAGTCCTTCATCCGTCGTACCGACATAGCGATGTTCCTTGTTTCCCTGCGTCATGCCATGACGGATTAATACAATTTTTGCTTTCATATCACTTAATCCTCGTTCCGATTCCTGCCGTCACGCGGATAACCTGCTCCGCCTGACTTGCCAGATAGCAGTTTACGCGCCCGTTCTTCTCGCGGAACTCCCGTTCAAATGCGTCAATCGGCACAATGCCGCTTCCGACCTCATCGCTGACCAAGACGAGCTTGTCTGCATTTCCGGCAAGAACCGCTTTGTTCATAAGCTGCTTTGTCTCTAATTCCGGATCGCCGCCCTGCTGCATCGTCTTCCGCACATATTTATGAAAATTATTGATAATCTGATGTCCTTCTTTGAAATTTGCTTTGGCATACTCGAACTTTCCCTGATATGCACCACCGATTATTAAGATCATAGCGTTCCCTCTTTATACTTTTTTATTTCTTTATACTTTTTCGATTATTTTATACTTCTTTATACTTTTTCTGCAAGATACATTTTCAAATTGCATAAATTTTTTTTATTTTTCCCAACCTTTTCCTCTTCTCGTCCGTCTATATATTGAACGGACGGATTGCAAAATTGTTCCGTATCATTTATATTCAATACATGATTATGTGCAGCAGACGATTCTGTCTGCGCATAACGCGTGTCTTATTATAAATGAAATCAAATATTTACTTAAAGGAGAGACTATCAAAATGAAGAAAAAACTTACAAAGACACTGGCACTTGGACTGTCACTGGCAGCCGCCCTTACACTGACAACCGGTTGTGGCAAGAAAGAAGATACCACGTCGGACACTCCTGCTCCGGCAGTAACAAGCGAAAGCAGTTCCGATAATTCCGGAAGCGAAACAGCAGCCGGTACGATCGACTACACCATCTGTCCATGGGTGTTCAGCCGTGCGCTTTCCGATGAAGAGACATTGGAATTGCCAGAGGGTGCCGGTCTGTACGGGCTGACATTCCCGGTTACGAAGGATACGCTTTTAAGCATGCCTTACAGCGCATCAAGCGTGCCACTTACGGATGCACTGGATGAATCTGCATATTCCGTATCATTTTATGAGGATAGTAACTTCCTTCCTACGCTGATGACAAAGGAAGACGATATGACTATCGGCGAAGCCCTTGACAAAAACCTCTGGGTACTGTTCAAAACCTATTTCGATTACGACGCTTTCGGGGTTTCCGAAGATGCCTACAACGATGTCTACAACTCCTACGACGATCCGAATCCTGCATATATCTATATGGATATGCTGACAACCATGTTTGGTGCCCCAAATTATGTGAGCTTCTTCAACGGATATGATGCAGAAAAGTCAGCCGAAGAAAATACCCAATACTTTGTTGACACGTTCCTGCATCCGGAAAAATCGGATAATCAGTTCTCAGGATTTCAAATGTACATCGGCTGGCAATTTGAAGATTTTGGAATTGTGCTAAACTTCTACGACACTTTACGTTACAGCGAGACAAGCGGATATTACGTATCTCCGCATAATGACCTTGGATTTACATACGTTCCAATCAAGAAAGGGACTTTAGAAGACTATTACTTAGACACCTTTGATGGTGTCTATGGAACAAACATTGTGAAGGAACTGATGGCAGAGAAAACGGCTTTGTTCGGCGATGTCGAATACCTGACACCTGAGGACAAGATCGTGAACCTTGTCAAGTCTGCCAACAGCACCGCTTCCACAACCGATGCAGAAACAACAAAAAGTACAACAGATTCTTCCAACTATGTGGATGTTGACCGTGATTTCAGTGAAGCTGCAAATGATGTCTATATGGCAATCACCGACTGCTTCAAGCTCGGCGGCGAAGATACACTCGTCTTAAATGGTACAACCAATAAGGGCATATTCAAGACAGGCGATCCTGTCTATGTACAGCTCACAAACGGCAAGGTTGTAGAAGGCACGATCAGCCGCATGGAGCAGCTCCGTCAGGATGTCACGGAATCTACCCTCGGCGAAAGCATTGGTATCATGGTCGATGGACTTAGCTTAAGCGATCGGGATTATGTGACTGGTGGTGTCATCGTTGTTAAATAACATGCACCAAAACGACGGTTCCAATTAACATCCAGAGCTCGCACATCTGCAGGAAATATCCAGCCAGATCGCCGGTGATCCCGCCAAAGGTGCGATACGACATGAACCGATAATAGAAAAACATCAGTATGGCGATGCCTGCGACCACAAGTGCTGCAACCGGCTGTATCACACAGCCTGCGGCAATGCAGGCAATAAGCCATACGAACATGATCACCTTTGAGCGATTATTTACAAGGCGTGCAGTATCTGCCAGCATGCCTTCTTTTTTTGCTTTCTGAAATGTGAGTACCGAAAGTCCGGACAAGGTACGTTCCAAGATGAATCCGATGGCAAAGACCGCCAGCATCCGCATAGGATTTCCATCCTTCCCGATCGTTGTCAAGCTGCCATTCACAGCAGCCTCCCCCGCTCCTGCCGTCTGCACTCCGGCAGCAAGCTTTACAGAACTTGCAGTTACAAGCTCATACATACATCCAAAATAAATCAGGAAATACAGACAGCCGCGGATGATTGCAAATGCCCCGGTATGCGGATCCTTCAGAATCTGCAGCTTCTCCTCCTTGGATTTATAAGAAGATTTCGCATCCACGGTATCTAAGAATCCATCCATGTGGATGCCGCCTGTGATCAGGATCGGGAATACCGTAAGAAGTGCCGCTGTGAAGACTTCCGACCACTGCAAGAGAAAACCAAAGAGATACCAGATTGCAAACTCGCCCGCACCAATCACAGCCCCAACCAGCGGGAACGCACACATGCTGTACTGCAAGGCTTTCGGGTCCCATTTGAAATGCGGCATTGGTATCTTGGAATAAGTTGAAAATGCAATTAAGATTGCTTTCATCATAGTTGCTTGTCTCCTCTGATCAATTTACTCGAACTTTTTGTTCTTATTTCTCCTACTTGCTGTTGTTCCTACATGGGGATTTTTTGATAATTCTAAACTTTTTACCCAATTTTGACTTACCCATTTCTCTGAAATTGGGGATGTTTTTCATATTCCAATTTTCTCCCCAATGATTTCTCATTTTTCTGCATTATGATTGGGGAATTTTCTTCCATTCACAATTTCTACCCAATTCCTACTCTTAACCTTACTTCCCCATTGGGTGATTTTTCTTGACTATGACCGGAATCCCACAGACAACCTCCGTCACGGTTTCTGCCACCCGTGCGAGTGCGCAGTTAATCTCTGCCAGATTCTTCACATACTCCCGCGTGCTTTCATCGTAGGTCAGACTTCCGCCATCGGAGAACACATCATTTGTGACAATCACCAGTTCCTGCACACGCGTAGATAAATCAATGAGCGCCTGTACAATTTTGTTACTTACAGGGGACATCGTCTCTGCCATATCGGAGCCTGCATTACTATCCGGCTCCAGATACATCTCATTTGCAAGCAGGTTCGACATACATTCAAGCAGCAGCACATCCTGCCGCTTCGCCACAATATGTTCCACATGCCGGTAACATTCGACCGTATCAAACCCTTTGTCGGCACGCATCGCGCGGTGGCGTTCAATCCGCTGCATCGTCTCCGGATCAATCTCCGTCGTATTCCATTTATACGGATACATCGTCGCAATGTAGAGCAGCCGTCCTTCGCCCTGCAAGGACATGGCGAAGCTTTCTGCATACGATGATTTCCCGCTGGCACTTCCGCCATACACAATATGTAACATCGTCTATTTACCTTTCTTTAGAAGCCCATATCCGCAAGGTCACTGCTTGTAGTCGTCCGATCCGGATCATAGGCTAAACTAATGTGCGAAACTGTCAGACTTTCATCAACCTGAACCTGCAGGTCATATGTAGCAAAATTAATAATGTATTGGATCGTATTTCCTGTCTTCAAATATTCCTCCGGCGTCTTATATTTCTCCAGTTCCTGCAATCCGGTAAACGGTTCTTCGTGAAACGTGATCACGCCAAGGTTACTGTCACATGTGTAATATTTCCGGTTATTTTTCTCCTCCAGTTCTCCATATTTCTTGATCTCATCTATATGAAGATACTCGTATACCTGCTCCAGCGAATCCCCGATCTGAATCGGTCCCTTATAATATGTATCATACTCCGGCTGCGATTTATCTATGCTCATGTGGATTCTTCTGTCATTTTCGCTCTCTTTCGAGACAATATACACGGAAGCTCTGTAGTTTCTATCCCCGTCAATCTCATACGGACACATCAGAACCTGCGCCTTCATATTATCAGCATAGTACACAAAATAATCCCTTGTATCATTCACGCTGTTTGCCATGCCAATATTGTTCTCCATCATAATCGCACTCATTCTGTCACCCTCGGACAGCGTATGCTTCATAAATGTAAACTCATCAAATCCAAACGTAAATTCAATCGAATGCGGTCCCGTATCCTTCGAATTCCAATTTTGTCTTACAAATACAACGCCGAGTACGCCAGCCACAATCAGTACTACACCCGCTATAATTATCCATATCTTTCTATGTTTCATGCGTTCCCCCTATTCTTCCGGCTTTCCATCCCGGCTGTATGCTTCAATCGACAGATCATCAAAGGTTCCCATATTTTTATAGACGGAAAATGCCATATCCAAAAGTGGAAATAACATCATCGCTCCGCTGCCTTCGCCCAGACACAGCTTGCCATGTATCACTGCCGGAAGTCCGAGTGCGTTCAGTGCCAACCTTCCACTCGCTTCCTCCGACGCATGTGATGCCAGAAGATAATCTACAACCTCCGGCTCCATCCGCATCGCAACGAGTGCCGCAACACAGGTGATTGCACCGTCCAGCACAACCGGAATCTGATATTGTCTGGCTCCTAAAAATACACCGACCATTCCGGCGATCTCCAGCCCGCCAAGTTCAGCGAGCAACTGCTTCGCCTCGGTCGTTCCCTGCACACGCGCAAGTGCCTGCGTGATCACCTGCACCTTTCTTGCAAGTCCGGCATTATTGAGTCCGGCGCCGCGCCCGGTCACCGTATCCGCTGGCAGATCAAGCAGTGCCGCAAGCAGGGCAGAGGTCGGAGTTGTATTTCCGATTCCCATCTCACCAACCGCTAATATCTCATAGCCTTTTTCTTTACATTCCCGTACAAGCTCTTTTCCTGCTTCAATTGCGCGGTCGCAGATTTCCATCAACATCGCAGGTTCCTTCGCAAGATTCCCGGTTCCAGCCTGTACCTTCCGGTTTATCATATGTCCCATACCGAATGTCGCATCCGGATATGCTTCTCCCCGCATACCGATATCGACGGCATACACATCCACGCCTGCCATCTGCGCCATATAATTGACACCGGAACAGCCGTGTGCAATATTCTCCGCTACGACCTTTGTCACGCTGGCATCAGTCTGCGTCACGCCCTCTGCCACAACACCGTGATCTGCGCACAGCGTCAGCAGTGCCCGCCGCTTATAATCACCGGGATTCACTGTCCCGGCAATCGCACAAAGTCTGGCAACCATATCCTCGAACACGCCGAGACTGTCGATTGGCTTCGCGATCGCATCCCATTTTCCCTTTGCCTGTGTATAGATTTTCTGCTGTGTTTTATTCATAATTTCTTACTTCTCCATATCCCGCAGCTCATAGAGCAGCGCATTGCAGATTGCCGCGGCAATGTTGCTGCCGCCCTTCCTGCCGCGCGCCACAATATATGGCACAGGTGCCCGCATGATGAGTTCTTTCGCTTCCACCACATTCACGAAGCCAACCGGCACACCAATAATGCCGCATGGATGCAGCTTTCCTTCGTCGATCAGCTCATACAGACGCACCAGCGCGGTCGGTGCATTTCCAATCGCGAAAATAAGCGGCTTGTCTAACATGCACGCCTTCTCCATACTTGCTACTGCCCGCGTGGAACCTTGTTTCTTCGCGATCTCTGCCACGTCGTCATCGCTCATAAAGCAGTAGACCTCACCACCGTATTTCGCAAGTTCTTTCTTGTTGATGCCGGATTTCGCCATCTGCGTATCCGTGACAATACAGGCTCCATTTTTTATCGCCGTATGGAACTGTTCCACTGCCAGCTCAGAAAATGTCAGATTCTTCAAATAATCAAAATCCGCCGACGTATGGATTGCCCGCTTGATAATCGGTGCCTGAAGCGGATCTAATTCAACATTCCCTAGCTCCTCTGTGATAATCTCGAAGCTTCGTTTTTCAATTTCCTGTGGCAGCACCTGCTGTAACTGTATCTCTTCTAACATAATACCCTCTTACTCTTCTCTTCCCTCATTACTAACCAAAAACTATATTATCTATTTTCATTCTCTGTACTATTTAAAAATAGATGATAGAAAAAATTCTCCGCACCCGCGTAATACAGGTGTGGGAATCCGGCAAACGTTCCTTTCTTCTTCACCATACACGGATAGGTCTTCTGCTTGGAAAGGGGCTTCCACGCCAAACAGGCATCGCCACAATCCGTGCTATCCCAGTAGTGAAACTCATGTCCGCGCAAAACCGTATTCACGGCAAATGCATCCGCTTCCTGCGGTGCCAGCTCCACATACCCAAATCGCTGTAGCCGCTCTGTCCGGAATCCTGCACCATCCAAGAAACCGACCATCTCATATACATTTCCCTCTGCATCGGCAAGTGATTTGCCAAGATATAAGAAACCGCCACATTCTGCATGGCACGGCATGCCTGCTTCCAATGCCTGCCAGACAGACGCACGCATCGACTGATTCTCGTACAACTGCTTTGCATAAAGCTCTGGGTAACCGCCGCCAAAGATCAGTGCGTCCACCTCCGACACATGCGCATCTGTCAGCGGAGAAAAGTACACAAGTGTCGCTCCCATATCCTCTAACATGCGCAGATTCTCCCGATAATAAAAGGAAAATGCCGCGTCTCTTGCCACGCCAATGCGATAACCGGCTGGGAACTTGCTTTTTTCTGTCTCACCTGTCGCCTTCTGTATCTGCAACATCTCTGCTTGTGCCGCGATCTCCAGAATCCCGTCAATATCAATCGTTTTTCTGGCAGCTTCCGCAACTGTTTCCACCCAGTCTCTCTGCTTCTGCATTTCATCCGGTTGCAGCAGTCCAAGGTGTCTGGATGGTACCACAAATGATGCATCTTCCGGCAGATATCCAAGCACTGGAATCCCACATTCCGTCTCGATCACATGCTTGATCCGGCTGTAAAACATCGGTGATACACGGTTTAATATCACCCCTACAATCCGGCTGTCCTTCTTATATTCCATAATTCCGCGGATGATCGCCGCAAGCGTGACACTCGCGCTCTTCGCATCCACGATTAGAACGACCGGTGTCTTCGTAACCTTGCTTAATTCATAAGAGCTTGCCATCGTCGTTGTTCCACCAACACCGTCGTAATATCCCATGACGCCTTCCATCACGATCAATTCTGCATCCTTCGTGTCTCGCGCCAGGATGCGTCCAATCGCATCAGCATCCGCAAAGAAGGTATCCAGATTTCCAGTGTCGATTCCGAGCACCGTCCGGTGAAACATCGGATCGATATAATCCGGACCGCATTTATACGCCTGTACCTTTATATTCTGTTTTTTTAATGCTGCCAGCACACCACACGTCACGGTTGTTTTTCCGCTGCCACTCCGTGTCGCTGCGAACATCACGCGTGGGGTATTTACCTGGATATTATTCTTGTGTTGCATTGTTTCTCCCCGACTGTAACTGTACATGTTATACCATTGATTCTTACCAGCTGTTCCTGTCCATTTTCCATACTATTGTTTCTTCTCGGCTGTTTCTGTGCATTTTCTATACTATTGTTTCTTCCGGTCGCTCCTGTGCATTTTCTATACTATTGTTTCTTCCGGTCGCTCCTGTACATTTTCTATCCCATCGTCACGATCCACACCGGATTTTGTGCTTGCATCATATGATACGGGCCAGCTTCGCGGCTGCGCGTCACCGCCATCTGTACCATATTAAAATCCACGTTATGCCGCTTCGTTATGTCTGCCAATGTAAGCATTTCTGCCTGCGTCTCCAATGTGACCGCAGTCAGAACAATGCGCGCGTTCGGATTTTTCGCATAGATCTGATCCATGATCTTGAACAGATTTCCGCCATTTCCTCCGATAAATACATGCGTCGGTGCAGGAAGCGTTGGAATCACTTCCGATGCTTCGCCCGCAAGGATCTCCATATTTCCCACATGAAACTTCTCTCGGTTCGCATGCAACAATTCCACAGCTTCTGGCTTTTTCTCAATCGCATATACCGTTCCCTGCTCAGTCAGGAGTGACAACTCAATGGATACTGAACCCGTTCCCGCTCCTACATCGTAAATGACTGGTGCAGGATTGCTTGTTATGCATTGCCCGCTGTTCTGATCATATTTCACCAGTCCTGTGTCTTCCTGAATTCCAAGCTTTGCGATTACAACCATCCGCACTTCTTCCTTCGTCATCGGCACCTTACCCCGGATAAACATTTCATCTTTGATTCCCGGAGCTAAACGCCTTGGCTGCGGATGATCATTTATAAATATCGCAACCGCCAGCTTATCAAATGTTTCCTCACATAGATTTTTGGCATACTTCTTTGTAATTTTCTCATCAGGATATGACAACCGCTCTCCAACGACTACCGCGATTTCTCCCAATCCCACTTCGGTAAGCCGCTTACAGACCTCTGCCACCTGATTTTCACCGCCAAGCAATGTACCAACCTTCGCATGATGCAGCACCTTCGCTGGAATATTTGCAGAGACGCCATGATTGCTGATAAGCTCTGCATCCTCCCATGCCCAGCCAATTTTGTCAAACAAATACTGAACAGACGAGAGTCCCGGAATATAACAAAGCTCATAAATTGTTTTATCTGCCTGTATCTGTTCGGTTGTTCCTGTCGTGTCATCCACCATATTGCAGACTTTCCCCACAGCCTTCCGCAACATCATGGAAAGCTTCTTCGCGCCAGAATAAAAGCCAATATCCCCGGAGAACACTACCGCAATCGTCTCTCCGACATGATTTTGAATCAGTTCTGCAATTTCTTCTGCCTTATACGCATTATAAAATGTCTGCTCCGCGTCGCGTCCATCTTCTTCACAGAGGCTCTTCCAGATCGCAAGCATGCGGGAAGCACCGATACATACGGTCGCCCGCGATAATGCCTGTACCGCTTCCCGCGTCAGGCAATCCGAATTTCCCGGTCCCATACCGATCAAATATACGATTGTGTGTTCATTATTCCCCATTCTTTTGATTCTCCTTTCTGCCCCTTATCATATCAGACAAATATTTTTCTGCCTGTGCAAGTGACATCACCGGTTCTACCTGCTCCTTCGGACGCCCGATCACAACCAGATGCACTCCCGCGGCAAGCGCAGCC
>OKRU01003635.1_pt1 | contig 12097 bp, 9 predicted proteins | sample 1601131 | NCBI WGS metagenome assembly OKRU01 (sample SAMEA3541558, study PRJEB24748) | human gut metagenome | biome: human gut; feature: human-associated habitat; material: faeces | place: China | collected 2012 | reverse complement strand
ACTATCTGTAACATATTTTGCAAAAAAACAACCTGCATCCGGCTGCGGTTCGGCAGGGAATGCAGGTTGTTTCATCATTTTTATACGCACTCTGAATTCTGAGTTCTTGGAAAACCAGTCTGTGACATCCAGCAAAATCGCTTTGCTCTTTGCCTACGACCGCAATTCGCCTGCAGCGTTTAAAGAGAAAGCGTAATGTCTTTTTGCATCGGCTGATATTCCCGACAGGTCACCCCTGCCAGCCGGAACATCTGTACCGACGCTTTGGTACTCTCTGTATCTGCATACTTGTTATCCAGATAAATCACTTCCCGAATACCGCTTTGAATGATTGCCTTCGCACATTCATTGCACGGAAACAGCGATACATACAGCCGACAGTCTTGCAAGCTGGCTGCGTTGCGGTTCAAAATGGCATTCAATTCCGCATGGCAGACGTAAGCATACTTTGTATCCAAAAATCCGCCATCCCGTTCCCACGGCATCACGTCATCATTGCAGCCTGTCGGCATACCGTTATAGCCAACCGAAACCACTTTGTTTTCTGCGTTGACGATACAAGCACCAACTTGTGTATGATTGTCCTTGCTCCGTTGAGCGGAGAGCAAGGCAACCCCCATAAAATATGCATCCCATGAGAGATAATCGGTTCGTTTCATAAAGGGAAATTCCTTTCTATTACCCATTCGGGTTTATTCTGCCGGAAATTTCTTCAGTGTTCCCAGCAAATGTTGCCGATAAAGCGTTGCATCGACCACATTTAAGATTTTATCCCCGTTAACATCGCCACGGTCGAATGCATATGCTGCATCTGTTCCGTCAATCTTTCGGAGCAAGTAGCGATTCAGCAATACCAAATCAGAAATGGTAACGTTCTGGTCATCGTTAATATCGCCGAGAACATCTGTCTTCGGTGCTTCTGTTGTCGTTGCAGCTACTGTAGTTGTGGTAGTAATTGTGGTGGTTGTTGTAGATGGCTTTGTTGTGTCTGTGGTTGGCTTGGTGGTGTTGCCGTCTACAATCGTTCCGCCGTCCAAGTTGCTGCCCTCAGTCGATGCATAGGATGCATAAAATTCTGACAGGGACAGACCTGTTCCATTGTTACCCAATGCTTTCTGATGGTCTAAGCCGATGTATTTTCCGGTTTCCAGCGTCTGCCACAGGGATTTTTCAAACAATGCATACTTATCTGCATCCCAAGTCAGATTGGTCTTGCTGGCAGCCTGGTCATATCCAATGCCTGCCCAAAGTCCGCCCGTATCGCCGGAGTTGGTATTCAAGCACCAGAAGGTATGGTTGATATGATGGTTAATCATGTAATCCCGCAGCAGTTCCATCCACTGTTGGTTCTTGCCGCCGTCCATATGACCGCCCCATTCGCCAATCAGCAGCGGTGCAATATCTTCGGCATTGACATATGCCCAAGTATCATACCAATAATCATCCAGCAAAGTCTGTTCCGTGAAATCCTTATCAAACCAAGTCTGGTTATAAACAGACGGGCCATAGTCATGCGGAGAATAGACAATCTGGCTTGTACCGGAATCCGGCTGAATCGGATAATCCCGAACGCCACGCAGATTGCCGCCCCACCATGCCGGAATATACGGTGGGTCAGTCTTAGAATCCGGCTGCCCCCAAGTATAGGCATCACTCTTCACCGACTGTTCCACGCCTTCAATGAAAATCAAAGCATTCGGGTTGACATCCAAAATCGAATTTGCACATTTTGTTGCTGCATATGCCCAGTTGTTTTCATCGGTCGAGCCATCCCACTTTGCAGCAGTTGCACCCTCTTGACCTTTTCCGTGCGGTTCGTTTTTCAGGTCGTAGCCAATCAACGTATCATCATTTTTGTACTTATCTGCCAGCCATGTCAGCGTTTCAATCCACAAATCCGTGGTAACCATTGTCCCATCTGCGGTTTCCTTGCCATACCATAAATTATAGTTATGGCCAGAATTGTCTGTATGCGGGCTGTGAATGTCAATAAACGCTTTCAAGCCGTATTTCTTGCACTTTTGCATGATAATGTCGAAGATTTCCATGCTGTTTTTCATGGTTTTATCTGCATTCAAAAAATCTGGATTGATGACATAATACGGCGGATTGTTTTCAGCAGACACACTGGAAACAGGGTTTGGTGTGTCATTCATCCAAGAAATCAGCAGTTCTGTAGAAATCGGCATCCGAATAACATTGATGCCGCGGTCGGCAACTTCGGAAAGCATATCATCCACGTCACCGCTCCACAGATAGTGCAAGCAGTTTTCTCCGCAGTTGAAGCCGAACCAGTTTGCACCCGTCAGCCAGACTTCATTGCCATCCTTGTCATAGAGGCGGCTGCCGACTGCGTGCAACCAGTCGTCATTGTTCGTATCCTCTGCCTGTGCAGAGATGGTGGTAAAGCTGGGGATTGCAGCAGCTGTTGCAGTCAATGCCATCATTCCTGCCAGCAAAATTGCCTGTAATCTTCTTTTCAATTTCATGACAAAAACTCCCTTCCAACGCCATTAAAGTTCCGGCGGAGCGATATTCCCCAATAAATATTGTTTATAGGCAATCGCATCCACAATATTCAAAACACCATCCTTATTCAGGTCGCCCCGTTCAAAGGTATATGCTGCATCTTTTCCGTCTATTTTCCGGAGCAAATACCGATTCAGCAAAACGGCATCCGAAACCGTCAATTTCTTGTCGCCGTCAATATCGCCAATCACTTCCGTAATCGGTGCTTCTGTTGTAGTTGCAGCCGTTGTAGTAATGGTTGTCGTTGTGGTTGTAGATGGCTTTGTTGGTTCGGTAGTTGGTTTGGTGGTGTTGCCGTCTACAATCGTTCCGCCATCCAAGTTGCTGCCCTCGGTCGATGCATAGGACTTGTAGAATTCTGATACGGAAATACCAGAACCGTCCGTGCCAAGTGCTTTCTGATGGTCTAAGCCGATAAACTTTCCGGTTTTCTGTGTCTGCCACAGAGATTCCTTAAACATATCATACTTTTCTGCATCCCATGTCATAAAATCATAGCTCAGCAATCCGCCTGTATCGCCGGAGTTCGGGTTCAAGCCCCAGAATGTATGGTTGATGTGGTGGTTAATCATGTAATCCCGCAGCAGCGTCATCCACTTTTCATTCTTTCCGCCATCCATATGACCGCCCCATTCGCCAATCAGCAGCGGTGCAATATCTTCGGCATTGACATATGCCCAAGTATCATACCAATAATCATCCAGCAAAGTCTGTTCCGTGAAATCCTTATCAAACCAAGTCTGGTTATAAACAGACGGGCCATAGTCATGCGGAGAATAGACAATCTGGCTTGTACCGGAATCCGGCTGAATCGGATAATCCCGAACGCCACGCAGATTGCCGCCCCACCATGCACCATACCACGGGGAAACATCTGCCGGAGCTTGCCAGATGTCAGCGGTATCATAAGTATAGCCCTTTTCCGTCTTTGGATACTGTTCTACGCCCTCTACAAAAATCAGAGCATTCGGGTTGACATCCAAAATCGAATTTGCACATTCCGTTGCAGAATATGCCCAGTTGTTCAAATCGGTGGAATCATCCCACTTTGCAATGTCTGTCGGGCAAGTTGTACCATTATAGCCACGCTTTCCGTGCGGTTCGTTCTTCAAGTCATAGCCAATCAAGGTATCATCATTCTTATACTTATCTGCCAGCCAGGTGATGGAATCTTTCCACATATCCCATGTAATCTGTTCGCCGGAATATGCACCCACTGCCATGTTATCTGCATCGGCTGCCGAAGCATCATAGTACCACAAATTATAGTTATGACCGGAGTTGTGGGCTGCCGGACTGTGTACGTCCACCATGACCTTAATGCCATATTTCTTCATCTTCTGCATAATGATGTCGAAGATTTCCATACTGTTCTTTGCCGGATCTTTTCCATCTCCGTTTTTGGAGAGTTCCGGATTGGCGTAGCAGTTCATGCTCTTTACTTCCAGCGGTTCGCCGTTCATCCAGGAGCAAAGCAGTTCTGTAGAAATCGGCATTCTTACAATATTAATGCCGTGGTTTGCAATATTTTCTACAAAGACATTGATGTCTGCTGCATACAAACCGTGCGGGCTGTTTTCGGTGCAGTTCATGCCGAACCAGTTTGCACCTGTCAGCCAGACTTCATTGCCATCTTTATCATAGAGGCGGCTGCCCACTGCGTGCAGCCAGTCATCGTTGTTCGTATCCTCTTCTGCCTGTGCATTTAGTGTTCCAATTGCCGGAACAGAAGCTGCAACAGCGGTGCAAGCCATCATGCCAGCCAACAAAACCGCTTTCCAGCGTTTCCACATTTTCATAAAAAGCTCCTCCCTTTTTCGTCAAAACAAACAAAAAATATGTTTGTCCATACAATTTCATTATATCGGATACCAGAAAAAAAGTCAAGCACTTTTGGGAAAAATTTACGAAATGCGTAAAATGACTGGCTTGCATTTTTGACTGTATTGTGTTATAATAAAAATGTTCAATTTTTACAGGCTGCCAGAGGCAAGGAGGGCTTTTCTATGAAAAAAATATGGAAACATCTGTTCAATCAAAACATGCTCTACATTTTGCTGATGCTGGTGCAGATTGCCTTTCTGGTGCTCTCTGTTCTGTTTCTGAACCGGAATTATGCGTGGGTTTATGGTGCATTGCTGCTGCTGAACGGGCTGCTTATCATCTATATCACCAATTCCCGAAAAAATCCAACCTATAAAAATGCATGGCTGGTGGTCATTGCAGTCTTGCCGATTTTCGGCGGATTGTCCTATCTGTTCCTAAAGACCCGAAAAGATACCCGCATTTTTTTCCGCAACTACAAGCAACAGATGGAACAGACCAAACATCTTCTGGCACAGGAACCGGACGCTGCCCGACATCTGTTAAATGACAGTCATCAGGTTTACAACCTATCCACCTACTTGCAGCATACAGGTTTTCCGGTCTATGAACAGACCAATGTCACCTATTTTCCACTGGGTGAAGAACAGTTTGCAGAAATGAAAAACCGCCTGCGAGAAGCAAAACGCTTTATCTTCATTGAATATTTCATCATTGCACCGGGGAAAATGTGGAATGAATTTCTGGAAATCCTCATTGAACGGGCACGAGCAGGCGTAGAAGTTCGCCTGATGTATGATGGATTCGGCACGAAATTCTTTTCAACAGGTGATTTCCTGAAAATTGCCAAGCAACACCACATTCAATGCCGATGCTTCAACCCGTTTCGTCCGCTGCTTTCCTCCGCCCAGAACAACCGTGACCACCGCAAAATTCTGGTCATTGATGGAAACATTGCGTTCAATGGCGGTACGAATCTGGCAGATGAATACATCAACGAAAAGGTACGGTTTGGGCACTGGAAAGATACCGCTATCATGCTCGAAGGGGCAGCCGTCTGGAGTTATACCATGATGTTCCTGCAACTCTGGAACATGAACAACCCCAACAAAAAAGAAGCCTACGACCAATACCGCCCAACTTACCTGCCAAAGCAGACCAATGGCGGATTCATTCAGCCTTACGGGGACAGCCCCGTGCAGGACGATGTAAAGGGTGTTATGGTTTATCTGGATTTGATTTCCAATGCAAAGCGATATGTCTACATTGAAACGCCATATCTGATTCCCGATCACGACTTATTGACTGCCCTGAAACTCGCAGCAGAAAAAGGCGTTGATGTCCGGATTATCACGCCACATATTCCGGATAAATGGTATGTTTACCAGCTGGCGTGGAATGCTTATCAAGAGTTGCTGGAATCTGGTGTCAAAATCTTTGAATATACCCCCGGTTTCATCCATGCAAAATGTTTTGTGGTAGATGATGAACTAGCGGTTCTGGGCACAATCAACATGGATTACCGCAGCTTATACCTGCACTTTGAATGTGCAACGCTGATTTATCACTGCAATGTGATTCAAACCATGCTGGCAGATTTTTTGAAAACACAGCGGAAATCGCAACCCATCACATTAGAGGACTGCAAAAACCGAAAGTGGTATCAGAAATGCAATAGTTATGTACTGGGGCTACTCGCTCCATTGCTATAATCGGCTCGCTGTTCGGAGATTCCAACAGCAGCCCCAACAAACAAAAAGGAGGATTGCAACATGGGAGAAGCATGCAATCATCAGTGCGATTCCTGCGGCAGCAATGGCAATTGCAGCACACAGGATCTGGAACACGAAAAGAGAGTGAAAGAACACACCAGCGGTGTCAAGAATGTCATTGCGGTTGTTGGCGGAAAAGGCGGGGTCGGAAAATCTCTGGTTACCAGCCTGCTCGCCATTCAGACCCAGCGGCTGGGCTATCACGCAGCTATTTTGGATGCGGATATTACGGGCCCATCCATTCCGAAAATCTTCGGCATCAACAAGCCGGCAGAAGCAGTCGATAATTCTCTGCTGCCGCACGTCACCGAAAGCGGCGTTAAGATTATGTCTATGAATATGCTGCTGCCGAACGCAACTGACCCAGTACTCTGGAGAGGTCCAGTCATTTCTGGCGTTGTCAAGCAGTTCTGGGAAGATGTTCAGTGGGGCGATGTGGACTTTTTATTTGTCGATATGCCTCCGGGGACGGGTGACGTTCCGCTGACCGTCTTTCAGTCCCTGCCCATCAACGGCATTCTAATCGTATCCACACCGCAGTCTTTGGTTTCCATGATTGTGGACAAGGCAATGAACATGGCACAGATGATGCAAGTTCCGGTTTTGGGTATGGTGGAAAATATGCGGTTTCTGCGATGTCCAGACTGCGGAAAGGAAATTCCGCTGTTCGGCTCAGATGACCATGTAGACAGCCACGCTGTTCCAGTTCTGGAACGGATTCCGCTCGACCCGACTGTAGCAGCGGCTTGCGATGCCGGAAAGCTGGAGCAGGCGGAAATTGACTATTTGGCAAAAACCGCAGTAATGCTGACGGAAACCTTTGGCAAAAAGCAATAAATCTTGTGTTGGCAATGTGAATGCCCCGTGAGGTTTGCATAAAATCGACAAAATTTCAAGAAAAAGCAGCCGGAAATTTGTATCAGATTTCCGGTTGACAAATGACCATTTCTGTGCTATCATAATAGCATAAACAGCAAAGGTGCTGAATCGGAACAAGAGCCGATTCAGCACCTTTTTTGTTTCTCACATCATCTTGTGTTCCGGTGGAAGAAGGAGCTCGCTTCTCCGAAACAAATTTACAACACGGAAGGATGTATCAGAATGGACGAAACAAAATTGTTAGACCTCGTTGGCGGTCAGGTATTTGGCGTATGGTTCTTGGTCGGTGCGGCATTGGTATTCTTTATGCAGTGCGGATTTGCAATGGTGGAAACTGGTTTTACCAGAGCAAAGAATGCCGGCAACATTATCATGAAAAATTTAATGGACTTCTGTATTGGTACAGTTGTTTTCATTTTAATCGGATTTAGTTTGCTGCTGGGCGAAGACTGAGATCGGAAGAGCGAAGACTGGCTTGGTTTGATTGGCAAGCCGGGCTTCGATATTTTCTCCGATTATGCAAACTTCAATTGGTCTGGTTTTGTATTTAACTTGGTTTTCTGTGCAACGGCAGCAACGATTGTTTCCGGTGCGATGGCAGAACGAACCAAATTTATTTCCTATTGTATTTATTCCGCAGTCATTTCTGCATTGATTTATCCGGTAGAAGCCCACTGGGTATGGGGCGGCGGCTGGCTGTCCACACTGGATACCCCGTTCCATGATTTCGCTGGTTCTGGTGTCATTCACTTTGTCGGCGGTCTGTGTGCCTTGATCGGTGCATCCATCCTCGGCCCTCGTATTGGTAAATTCACCAAAGATGAAAACGGCAACATCAAAGTCAATGCCATTCCGGGTCACTCCCTGACGATCGGTGCTTTGGGCTGCTTCATTCTTTGGTTTGGCTGGTATGGATTCAACGGTGCTGCTGCAACCTCTGTTGAACAGCTGGGTTCGATTTTCGTAACCACAACCATTGCTCCGGCAATTGCAACTTTTGTTTGCATGGTCTTTACTTGGCTGAAATATGGTAAGCCAGATGTTTCCATGTGCTTGAACGCTTCTCTGGCTGGTCTGGTTGGTATCACTGCTGGCTGTGATGTTATGGATTCTACTGGTGCAATCATCGTTGGTATTGTTTCCGGTCTGCTGGTATGCTTCGGCGTATGGCTCTTAGACCATGTATTGCACGTTGATGACCCGGTTGGTGCTGTTGCAGTTCACTTCTTCAACGGTCTGTGGGGCATCATTGCCGTTGGTCTGTTCGCAACACCGGATGCACCGCTTTCCAGCTGTACAGGTTTGTTCTACGGCGGCGGCTTCAGCCTGCTTGGCTCTCAGCTGTTGGGTCTGCTCTGCATCGCTGCATGGACAGCTGTTCTGATTACCATTACATTCCTGATTATCAAGCACACCATTGGCTTGCGTGCTTCTGCAGAAGAAGAAGTCATTGGTTTGGACGCAACCGAACACAACCTGCCTTCCGCTTATGCAGACTTTATGCCGTCTGCTGCAACCGTTTCTATGGATACAGAAAATGCATCGGTTGCAGGGGTTGACCTGCCAGAACCGCAGCTGATTGTAAAGCCAGCTACGGGAACTGCAAAGATGTCCAAGATTGTTGTCATCTGCAAGCAAGAAAAGCTGGCAGTTCTGCAATCCGCTTTGAACAAGATTGGTGTCAACGGTATGACTGTTACACAGGTACAGGGCTACGGTACACAAAAGGGCAACTCGCAGTATTATCGTGGTGTTCGGGTCGATGGGCCGAAGCTCCTGCCAAAGGTTAAGATTGAAATTGTTGTCACCAGCATTCCGGTAGAAACGATTGTAGATGTCTGCAAGAAGGTTCTGTACACGGGTCAGATTGGTGATGGTAAGATTTTCGTTTACGACGTCGAAGAAGTTGTAAAGGTTCGTACGGGCGAAACAGGTTACGATGCTTTACAGGGCGACGACTAATATTTGATAAACAACCTCCTATTGAAACGGCAAGCCGGAAATTGCAAAACAAGCAGTTTCCGGCTTGTTGTTTTATGATTTCTGCAAAATTCTTTTTTATTTTTACTTTTTTCTGTTTTTTCTTTCGTTTCTTAAAAAAGTAAAAAAACAGTTGACAAATAGGTGTGTCTATGCTATAATAATAAAGCTGATTCTGATAGGAACGAGCAAGCCATCTGACATCAGGAGAGGTGTCCGAGTGGTTTAAGGAGCTGGTCTTGAAAACCAGTGATTCCGCAAGGAACCGTGGGTTCGAATCCCACCCTCTCCGCCAATATTTTTATCATTCACAACTTGCAGAAATACCCAAGTGGTGAAGGGGCTCCCCTGCTAAGGGAGTAGGTCGGGAAACCGGCGCGAGGGTTCAAATCCCTCTTTCTGCGCCAAATTTATTTTGGAAAAAGCAGTGTCATTTCGGAGGATTCTGAAATGACACTGCTTTTATTTTTACACTCTTTTTTCATCATACAAACAGCAACCCCATCCGGCACTGTTCGCACCAGATGGGGCTTTTTGTTGCTGTTTTGCAAAGCATTTCTTTTTTGCTGTCATGGAACAGAGTCTGCTTGTTCGCATGGTCGGTCAGACGCTACAGAAAAGAAAGGACAATGCTGTGCAAATCGTGGGGGCAATGAAAAGAATCGTTCGGTTACTGCATCTTATAAGCGTCGATCATCTTCTTGACCATCATACCGCCAATCGAACCAGCCTGTCTTGCAGTCAGGTCGCCGTTATAGCCCTGCTTCAGGTTTACGCCAACTTCGTTGGCAGATTCAACCTTAAACCGTTCCATTGCTTCTTTGCCCTTCTGTGTGAATTCGCCCTTCATATTAAAAACACCTTTCTCATTTTAGAATGTTGTTCCAGCAGAGTTTCTGCCGGTTTGTGTGCGGCGTTTTCGTCGCAATAGTAGTATCTCACCACAATGGCATTCTATCACAGGAAATTTTCAGCGGTATTTTTACATGAAATTGGGTGTTTTTCTGCTTATAAATGCTTTACTCTGTCTTGCACTTCTGCCCGCTTCGCATCGTTGAACCGGTCGAGTGTTCCCACCAGATAACCTGTAATCCGGCGAATCCGTTCAAAATTCTCCGGTGCAAACTGACATCGCAGGTCTACAAAATCTCCGTCCACCTGAATGGAAAGCTGTTCAATCTTCCGGTTCGGATAGGTTTTCTTGCTGTGCTTCACATATGCGGCAATCTCTGCATCTGAGAGCGTTCCGCCCGTAACGGTTACAGGAATTGAATCATATACTGTCATTGTTCCATACCTCCAAAATCGACCAGATAAAAATGAATGGTTTCTGATTCTATTATAAACCATCTCCGGCAATTTTGCAAGCACTATCAAGAATTATTTTCATTTGATAATAATTCTTATTTATCATGACAGAATGATGTCCAGCACAAAAAATTCTTGACAGAAAAAAGAAAACATGATAAGATAAAATTAGTGAATTCGCAAAAAAATGAAGGGGGTTTTCTCATGAAAAAACGGACATTTCTACAAAAATTATGTGCCATCTTTACGGTTTCCGCCCTGCTGCTGGGAACAGGTTCTGCCATCGCTCCGGCGGTATCTGCCGCCGCAGAGCCAGATGCTTGGCACGATGACTGGCTGCACGTCAATGACAATGCGGAAATCGTTGACCGGAACGGGAATCCGGTTTGGCTGACGGGCTGCAACTGGTTCGGCTATAATGTCGGCAGTCAGGTATTTGATGGCGTGTGGTCGCAAAATATGCACGAAATGCTGACGCAAATCGCCGACCACGGCTTTAACCTGCTGCGGATTCCGGTTTCTACGGAACTGCTGCTGCAATGGAAAAACGGCGACCCTGACCCAGCAACGCCAAAGGTCAACGAATGGACAAACCCAGAACTGACCAAAGAAGGTGTTGTCGGCGGAACGGTAAAATACAGCTTCGATATCTGGAATCAGGCAATTGCTTGGTGTCGAGAGCTGGGCATTAAAATTATGATTGATATTCACAGTGCAGAAACTGCCTCCGCTGGGCATCAAGTCAATCTCTGGTATACCGATAAATTCAGCACGGAGGACTGGTTCGAGGCACTGTCTTGGTTCGCAGATTATTACAAAGATGATGATACGATTTTAGCCATCGACCTGAAAAATGAACCGCACGGAAAAGCGGATGTCCCTGATAAAATGGCAAAATGGGACGACACCACCGACCCGAACAACTGGAAATATGCAGCGGAACAGGCTGCCGCACACGTTCTGAAAGAAAATCCAAACTTGCTGGTTATGGTAGAAGGGGTCGAAGTCTATCCGAAAGAGGGATACGACTGGACAGCTCCGGCAATCGACTGGACAACCAACACTGAATATTATTACGGCACTTGGTGGGGCGGAAATTTCCGAGGAGCAAAGGAAAATCCAATTGACCTAGGCGAATATCAAAGCCAGCTGGTTTATTCTCCGCACGACTATGGCCCGTTGGTTTACCAGCAGAAATGGTTCTATGAGGGCTTCACAAAAGAAACCTTGCTCAAAGACTGCTGGTATGACAACTGGTTCTATCTGTTGGATGAAAAAGTTGCACCGCTGTTGATGGGCGAATGGGGCGGATTTATCGACTCCCAGCATGACCCAGACGGTTCTAATCAAAAATGGATGCTCGCACTGCGGGATTTGATGATTGAAAACCATATTCACCACACATTCTGGTGCTTCAATGAAAACTCCGGCGACACTGGCGGACTGGTTTATGACAACTTCGGAAAATGGGATGAAGATAAATATGCTCTTGTAGAGCCTGCTCTCTGGCAAACAGATAGCGGAAAATTCATCAGCTTAGACCATCAGACTGCTTTAGGAGCAAATGGCATTTCTTTAGGCGACTATTATGGCGGTTCTACCAACCCAACAGACCCTACAACCCCGACAGAATCCCCCATCAAGGGCGATGCAAACGGAGATGAAATAACCAATATTTTAGACTCCATGCTGATTCGGCGGTATCTGTTAAACCCGAAAACGATTCTTGTCACAGAAAATGCAGACTGGAACGAAAACAACACGGTCGATTTAACCGACTTGATTTCCTTGAATCGGTTCTTGCT
>OKRU01003622.1_pt1 | contig 12129 bp, 9 predicted proteins | sample 1601131 | NCBI WGS metagenome assembly OKRU01 (sample SAMEA3541558, study PRJEB24748) | human gut metagenome | biome: human gut; feature: human-associated habitat; material: faeces | place: China | collected 2012 | reverse complement strand
ATAAAGTCTGACAAACTTACATCAAAATCATTTCTGGCTTCAAAGGATTATAAAGAAAAACTTGCACAGGAGATGAATGATACTTCAGATGATACAATAAAAGAAGTACAGGAGTATCTGCAGGAAGTTAAAGATAATGCCTACTCATTCGAGACAGATAGTGCAAAGGCAGATATGATTACCGGAAAAGTTGTTGCAGGTTATCAGTGGTCGGGTGATGCCGTGTATACAATGGATCAGGCTGATAAAGATGATTTTACACTTAATTTTGCAGTGCCAAAGGAAAGTACCAATATTTATTTTGATGGATGGGTAATGCTGAAATCAGGAATTGGCGGAAATGATGAGAAAAAGCAGGCAGCACAGAGCTTTATTAATTTCCTCTCAATGCCGGAAAATGCTGTCAGAAACATGTATTACATCGGTTATACTTCTGTTATATCAGGAGGGAACAGCGATGTGGTTTTTGATTATTTAAAGTGGAATTACGAGGCTGATGACGATGAAGCAGATACTGTAGAATATCCGCTTGGCTATTTCTTTTCAGGTGATTCAGATGATGAAAAATATATACTAACAATTCCAAGAGACCAGATGGATAGACAGATTCTTGCCCAGTATCCAAGTGAGGATGTCATGGAAAGAAGTGCTGTAATGCAATATTTTGATAATGATAAAAATGCAAAAATTAATCAGATGTGGATTAATGTAAGATGTTACAATATTGCAAATGTTCCGCCATGGGTATGGATAATGGTAGATGTGGTCATAATAATATTGGCCGCTGCATATATTTATAACAGGACAAAAAAATAGATTGTTAAAAAACAGACAATATTCAGGCAGTGCATAAATTTTAGGCACTGCCTGTTTTTTGCCTGTTTAATAAAATCATTAAACGGGTTATATTATAGAAAACAACTCAGAAAGGATGATTTGTATGGGTAAAAAATCAACAAAATTAGGCGTGGCATCTTTGATAGCAGCAGGAGCAGGAATTGCAGCAGTTGCAGCAAAGAGCAAAAAAACTGAGGAGAAAAAAAGAGTAAAAGAAATTCAGAAAGAAGAACATGATACATTCAGGAACACAGAGCGTGGCAAATATACAAAGAACAGTAAAGGTATTTACTATTCAAACGGTAATTATGAAGCATTTGCAAGACCTGAAAAACCTGAAGGTGTTGATAACAAGAGTGCATATCTTGTAGGAAGTGGACTTGCTTCACTTGCAGCTGCATGTTTTCTTGTAAGAGATGGACAGATGAAGGGCGAAAATATTCATATTCTTGAAGCTATGGATATCGCCGGTGGTGCGTGCGACGGAATTAATGACCCAACAAGAGGTTATGTAATGCGTGGCGGACGTGAGATGGAAAACCACTTTGAATGTCTCTGGGATTTGTTCAGAAGTATTCCTTCAATTGAAATACCTGGAGCATCTGTACTTGATGAATATTACTGGCTTAACAAGCATGATCCTAACTATTCACTCTGCCGTGCAACTGTAAACAGAGGCGAAGATGCCCATACTGACGGCAAGTTCAATCTTAGCCAGAAGGGCTGTATGGAGATAATGAAACTTTTCTTCACAAAAGATGAAGATTTGTATGATAAGACAATAGAAGATTTCTTTGATGAAGAAGTTTTTGATTCTGATTTCTGGCTTTACTGGAGAACAATGTTTGCATTTGAAAACTGGCACAGTGCACTTGAAATGAAGCTTTATATCCAGAGATTCATTCATCATATCGGTGGACTTCCTGACTTCTCTGCTTTGAAGTTTACAAAATACAACCAGTACGAATCACTTATTCTTCCTATGCAGAAATATCTTGAGGCAGCAGGTGTCAAATTCCAGTTCAATACAAGAGTTGATAATGTTGAATTTGAATTTAAAGATGGCAAAAAGATTGCTAAAAAGATTGTTTGCACTGTAGATGGTAAAGAAAAATCAATAGATTTAACGGAAAATGACCTTGTGTTTGTAACAAACGGAAGCTGTACAGAAGGTACAATTTACGGTGATCACACACATGCACCTGTTGGCGATGCAGAAGTAAGGACAAGCGGATGCTGGAGTCTCTGGAAAAATATTGCAAAACAGGACAAATCATTTGGTCATCCGGAAAAATTCTGCAGTGATATTGAAAAGACAAACTGGGAGTCAGCAACGGTTACAACTAGCGATGAAAAGATTATTTCTTATATTAAAAATATATGTAAGAGAGACCCAAGAACAGGAAAAGTTGTTACAGGCGGTATCGTAAGCTGTAAAGATTCAAGATGGCTTTTGAGCTGGACTATTAACAGACAGGGACAGTTTAAGGAGCAGAAGAAAGGTGAAGTCTGCGTATGGGTATACAGTCTCTTTACAGATGTAGCAGGTGATTATATCAAGAAGCCTATGAAAGAATGTACAGGTGAAGAAATCACAGCTGAATGGCTGTATCATCTCGGTGTTCCTGTAGATGAGATAGACGAGCTTGCAAAGAATCATTGCAATACAACACCTACAATGATGCCATTTATCACAGCATTCTTCATGCCACGTACAAAAGGTGACCGCCCGGATGTTATCCCAGATGGATGTGTCAACTTAGCTTTCCTCGGACAGTTTGCCGAAACTCCAAGAGATACTGTTTTCACAACAGAGTATTCTGTACGTACTGCTATGGAAGCTGTTTATGGACTGCTTGGTGTAGACAGAGGTGTTCCGGAGGTATGGGGCAGTGTATATGATATTCGTGAACTGCTTGACAGTTCTGTAAAGCTCATGGATGGCAAGTCTCCGCTTGATATCCAGCTGCCAGGACCGCTGAATGCATTAAAGAAGCCTCTGCTTCATGTCATTCATGGAACGGTAGTTGAGAAAGTGCTTCAGGATCATGATATTATAAGATGAGTTATTGCAAAATAGCAGCATCGAAGATGTGATTTTGCAAATGGCGCGGGTGAACTGTAACTGCAGGAAAGCAAATAGAACAAAAGGTGACAGTTTCATGGCAAACAAAGAGTATTTTATTTTGGGTTAATATAGATTTGCATAGTCCTAACATATATTTTCTAGGATGAAATTGTGCTTGATTTTCAAATTTTATTGCTCCTTTTATTTGGATTGGAAAATATTTTATCTTATTTACATATTCTGCTTTTTTGCCTAATTTGTTTACAGCATTTACTTCTTTTTCTATATCTAAAACTTCATCTTCTTTTTGAGCAAATACATATGCAGGTTTTATTTCAAAATCACAATCTATTTGTTCTTCATCAACTATTCTTTTTATATTTTTGATTGCTTTTTCGTTTGCTTCTAAATATTTTTTTGCATATTCTTCTCCGTAATCATTAATTAAATAATTATAAAATAATTCATGTTGACTTGTAATTTTTCCTGTTGTATTTCCACTTACTTTCTCACCAATTTTATCTTTATCTATTACAATAACTTTCTTTCCATATTTGCTTAGATAATAGGCTGTTGTTAATCCAAATAGTCCTGCTCCTATAACACATATTTCTGTTTTTTCATCTTTTATTAATGAACTTGTTTGAATTTCGTCTTTTGTAGTCTCTATCCATAATGAACTCATTTTATCATCATTCCTTCCTTTTTTCTATAATTATAGGCTCTGTATTCAAGTTTTAATCATTTTCATATAATAGAATTATGAACTATTCTATTATAATTAAAGACTTTAAATGTAAGTTTTTTATTTCATTCAAAACTTACATTTAAAGTCTTATAAAAAATAAATTAATCACATAATTTTTTGGTATAATTTTGATAATTTTATGGAAAAATATGTTTCAAAGTGATATACTAACTTTGATTAAAAAAATTCAAAAGAAAGGAATATATATTATGGAAGAAAATGCAAAAGAATTAAAAGAAAAATTATTTAACAAAAAAGAACTTGGTTGGAATTCAATTAATGACAGAGAAAAAGAAGCTATTTATACTTTTTCAAATGGATACATGAATTTCTTAAACAAAGCAAAAATAGAAAGAGAATTTATTATTTCTGCAAAAGAAATGTCTGAACAAAATGGTTTTAGAGATATTACAAAATGCGAATTTTTAAAACCTGGTGATAAAGTTTATTATATAAATAGAGATAAAAGTATGTATTTAGCAGTAATAGGTACAGAAAAATTAGAAAATGGTCTTCAAATTGTTGGAGCACATATCGATTCACCTAGACTTGACTTAAAACCAAATCCCCTTTATGAAGATACAGGTTTTGCATATTTTAAAACACATTATTATGGTGGAATAAAAAAATATCAATGGACAACAATTCCATTAAGTATTCATGGTGTTATCGCTAAAGCAAATGGTGAAAAAATATTAGTAAATATTGGTGAAGACGAAAATGATCCTATATTTGTAATTACTGATTTATTACCACATTTAGCTCAAGACCAAATGGAGAAAAAATTAAAAAATGGAATAGATGGTGAAGATTTAAATTTATTATTAGGAAATATTCCTTATGGAAACAAATCTGAAGCAGAAGCTGTAAAATTAAACATTTTAAACATCCTAAATCAAAAATATGATATTACAGAAGCTGATTTATTAAGTTCAGAACTTGAAGTTGTTCCTGCATTTAAAGCCCGTTCATTAGGTTTTGATGGTAGTATGGTTGCTGCTTATGGTCAAGATGATAAAGTTTGTGCTTACACATCTTTAAAAGCTATGATGTCTCTTGAAAATGTAAAAACAACAGCTATTTGCATTTTATCTGACAAAGAGGAAATTGGAAGTATGGGAAATACAGGTATGGAATCACATGTATTTGATTATTTCATTTCTGAATTATTAAATAAAACAGGTGAAAATAGAACAAATCTATTAGATAAAGTATTCTGTTTCTCAAAAATGCTTTCTGCAGATGTTGATGCAGGTTTTGATCCATTATATGCTAGTGTTTCAGACAGACACAATGCTGGATATTTAGGAAAAGGTATCAGTTTAAATAAATATACTGGTGCTCGTGGAAAATCTGGTGCTTCTGATGCTAATGCAGAATATGTTGCATGGGTAAGAAATGTTTTAGAAAAAAATGATATAAAATATCAAGTTGCCGAACTTGGAAAAGTTGATGTTGGTGGCGGTGGTACAATCGCTTATATATTAGCTAATAAAGGTGTAGATGTAATAGATTGTGGTATTCCTCTACTTTCAATGCATTCTCCTTATGAAGTTACAAGTAAATTTGATATATATTCTGCTTATAGAACATATAAATCTTTCTGGGAAGAATAAATAAAAATAACACTGAACTAATTAAAGTTCAGTGCTTTTTTTAATCTTCTTTTATTGAAATATGTACATCATCTAACTGTTGTTTTGTAACAACTGATGGTGCTCTCATTAATAAATCTCTCGCTTTTTTATTTTTAGGAAATGCTATAACTTCTCTTATATTTGTTGAATCTGCTATAAGCATTACCATTCTATCTACACCAGGTGCAGCTCCAGCATGTGGAGGTGTTCCATATTGGAATGCATTATATAATGCCCCAAATCTATTTTTTACATCTTCTTCTGTATATCCTGCAATTTCAAATGCTTTAACCATTATTTCTGGATCATGATTTCTTACTGCTCCTGACATTGTTTCATATCCATTACATACTAAATCAAATTGATATGCCAATATATCTAATGGATCTTTTGATTCTAATGCATCTAATCCTCCTTGTGGCATTGAGAATGGATTATGGCAGAAATCTATTGTTCCTTCATCTGATAATTCATACATTGGAAAATCTACTATAAAACAAAATCTATATGTATCTTTTTCTAGTAAGTTTAATCTCTTTCCAAGCTCAATTCTTACAAGTCCTGCAATTTTTTGTGCTTTATGGAATTCATCTGCTATAAAAAATATACTGTCTCCTGCTTTTACTCCATATTCATTTTCTAATTTAGCTTTTGCTTCATCTGTTATAAATTTAGCAATTCCCCCTTGTACTGTTCCATCTTTTTCAAATTTAGTCCAAGCTAATCCTTTTGCTCCAACTTCATCTGTTGTAGCAAATTCTGTCATCTTATCAAAGAATTTTCTTCCTTGCTCAGCACCATCTGGTACAACTATGGCTTTTACTGTTTTATCTTTAAATGCATTAAATTCTATATTTTCAAATACTTTTGTTACATCTTGAATAATTAATGGATTTCTTAAATCTGGTTTATCTATTCCGTATTTTTCCATTGCTTCTCTATATGGAATACGTATAAATGGACCTTCATCAACTTTCCAGTTTGTGAACTTTTTAAATGTATATGGTATAACATCTTCTACTACTTTAAATACATCTTCTTGTGTTGCAAAACTCATTTCAAAATCTAATTGATAAAATTCGCCTGGTGCTCTATCCGCACGAGGATCTTCATCTCTAAAACATGGTGCTATTTGAAAATATTTATCAAAGCCACTTACCATTAATAATTGTTTAAATTGTTGTGGTGCTTGTGGTAATGCATAAAATTCTCCAGGATGTAATCTACTTGGTACTAAAAAGTCTCTTGCTCCTTCTGGTGATGAATTTGCAAGTATTGGTGTTTGTATTTCTGCAAACCCTAATTCATCCATTTTATCTCTTAATGTTTTTAAGATTTTTGATCTTAATAAAATTATATTGTGTAATTTTTCATTTCTTAGGTCTAAAAATCTATATTCAAGTCTTAAATCTTCTCTTACTTCTTGGTCTGTATTTATTTCAAATGGCAATACATTTTTGCATTTTCCTAATATCTCGAATTTATTTGCTACAACTTCTATATCTCCTGTTGGCATTTTAGGATTTTTGCTACTTCTTTCAACAACATTACCACATATGTGAATACAACTTTCTGTTGGAACATTTTTTACTTGTTCTTGCATTTTTTCATCATTTATTACTATTTGTGTTATTCCAAATTGATCTCTTAAATCTATAAATATCATTCCACCTAAATTACGTATTTTTTGTACCCATCCAGATAGTTCTACTTCTTGATTTACATTTTCTATTCTAAGTTCTCCTAAATTATGTGTTCTGTACATTTCAATTACCTCTCTTTTTATTGGTTATATTTAGTTTATTATTATTTATAAAATGTCGTTTCTATTTTACTACAAAATAAAGAAAATAGCAAGTTTTACTTGCTATTTTTGTTTTTATTGTTGCCATGTTAATATTGGATATCCCGAATTGAGACTACTATTTTTATCTTCTTTATATGCATCACCTAAAACACTTGCTAAATTTCTTAATTCAGATGGTTTTTTTGCATTTCCCACTATTGGAGCATATCCATTTTTTCCATCATATCCATTTGAACCAACTGCTGTTAAACTATTTACTGTTGTCTCTGACACATAATAGCAATTTATATAATTACTCTCATTTCCATTCAAATAATTACATCCACATATAGCAGCTCTTCTAGTTGTCTTTATATCTGTTCTAGTTTCATTAACTGTTATATTTCCTACATTATAACAATTTTCTACATTTCCACCTTGATTTTGTCCTAATATTCCTGCTGCAACAGGGCAAACATCTTCAGCAATTTTTGTTGTAAGTGTTATATTTCCCATATTATAGCAATTAATGATCTTGGACTGAGTATCAATTTCATCTGCAATTCCACAAGCTCTATTATTTCCGTCAATCCATTTATTTTTACTCAAACTATATTGTGCTATTCCACTTATATTTCCTATATTATAACATTCCTCAATTCTGGTATTAGATGCAATCCCTACTATTCCACATACAGCAGAAAATCTTTTACTAAAATTTGCAGTTATCGTTCCACTATTATAACATTGACTAATTATTCCTCCTGTTGATTGTCCACATATTCCTGCAGATGCACCAAATTCTATATTAGTAATATTATATACTGCATCTGCTTTATTATAACAATTTATTATTGAACCTCCAGCATTTTTAGAAACAATCGCACCAGATATTCCATTGGCTACTATCTTTCCAGATTCAATTCCTAAATTTTGAATTGTTCCTTTATTTACTCCAAAAATACCTCCAGAAACAGTAGAATTAATTTTAAAATTTTCTATGGCATATCCTGCGCCATTATATTCCCCCTCAAATGGATGTGCATCTGTTCCAATTGGCTCATTCCACTCTTCTCCATTCATTTTAATATTTTGTGTTTGAATTAATATCCAATCTTTGTATGTTTGAGATCCTTCATTCACATTTTTTCTTACTTCTTTCAAATCTGTAAGATCTTTTATATACTTTATTGATTTATATAAAGGTATTTCTACATTTTCTCCAACTGTATAATAAACTTTTCCATTACTCAAACTTCCGTCGGCCGCTCTTTCTATGCCCATATCAATTCCTTTAACATAATAAATCCTATGACTTTGTTGATTTATTACATATAAATCAGGACAATACGCTAAGTTTTTATAAGCTTGATCTATTTTATAAAAATCAGCACCATAATTCAAAGAAATTCCATCTATCTTATTTAAATCTAATATAAAATACTTATCATTATCATTTTGATGTTTATCTTCTTTAAATTTATTGTATTTTGGTTCTTCTTCTGTCCTATTATCATTATATTCTATATAAGTTCGATCACTTGTCATACATATTGGCAATTCTCCATTTTTCAAATAATACATTCCAACTTTATTATTTAAAACATCTATATCATTTTCTAATTTTTTATATTGTTTTATCATTATATTATTTTTAGAATTATATACAACAATTGAAGTTACTATTGCAAGTACTAATATTGTTGTTGTTAAAGCAATCAATGATATTCCTTTTTGACTTCTTGTTAGTTTTCGTTTTCTATTTCTTTTTTTCATTTGCAACACTCTTTCTTTTATAGAATTCTTATAATATCATTATATGTTACAATCAATGATAGAGCAAGTAAAATTGAAAAACCTATCATTTGAATTTTTGCTTCTGTTTCAATTTTCATTTGTTTTCTTCTAATTATTTCTATAATCAATATCAAAATTTTTCCACCATCTAAAGCTGGTATTGGTAATAAATTTGTTATTCCCAATGATATTGAAATCAATGCCATCAAATTTATATAATTAGCAATTCCTGTTGTTTTAACAACTATTTCAGAAATTCCAACAATTCCAACCATTTGATCAACAGATGTTCCTCCTGTAAATAATGTTTTTACACTATCTAAAATTGCAATTATAAATTCTCCAGTTGCTTTACCACTATATGTTAATCTATTAATAACTGTATCATCTGCTGGATTTGCAAATTGTATTCCAATACTTGCAACTAGTATATAATATACAACTAATCCAAAAACAATATTTACAATAGGTCCTGCTAAAACTATTGCCATTCTTTTCCATACACTTGCTTTTGAAAATGCTCTATCATCATCTGATTCTTCATCTTCGCCTTCCATACTGCAAAAACCACCTAATGGTATTAATCTTAATGTATATTTGGTTTCTCTTCCTTGTTTCTGCCATATTATTTTTCCAAATCCTATAGCAAATTCTTTTACTTTTATCTTGCACAATTTTGCAACACAAAAATGTCCCCCTTCATGAATAAATATTAAAAATCCTAATAAAAATATAATTTTTAATGCATTAACTATAAAATTAATCAATTTTACCTCCAATTAAATCATTGTTAAAAATACATATGCAAATGGTGCTAAAAACATTAAGCTATCTATTCTATCTAACATTCCACCATGTCCTGGTATCAAATTACTATAATCTTTTACATCAACATATCTTTTTATACTAGATGCTGCAAAATCTCCAATCTGTCCAATTATACTTAATATTATTGTAAATATGGTTATATAAATATATGAATATTCGAATCCTTTTATACTATTTATAGCATATGTATATATTAAAGCAATTATTACTGCTCCTACAATTCCAGCAATACATCCCTCAATTGATTTTTTAGGACTTACCTCACTAAACTTATGTTTTCCAAATCTTTTTCCTATTATATATGCAAAAGTATCTGTTCCCCATGCTGCTATTATAGCAAACCAAACTAAATATCTTCCATTTTCCATTCCTCTAATTTGTGCTATAAATGAAATACAAGTTATTACATATATAATTCCAAATAAAGTATATGAAATATCTTTAAAATTGATTTTCATGTCTGTGACTATTATTGTAGTAAATAAGATTAATAATAAAATTGGTATTATTAACATATTAAAATTTTCAATTACTAATGAATCTAACTTTTCTGGTCCAATATGTATTAAAGCAATTAGAATACATGAAATATATCCAATCCATCTTATAGGTTTTGAATCTTTTGATATTGCATTTAAATATTCTTGCATTGCAATTGCTGCAATAATAGCTAAAAATACATCTACTACATATTTATTTCCAAGCGTTAGAACTAATACAACCAATGGAAAACCAAGTAAGGCTGAGGTAATTCTCTTTATATCTATTTTTTTCTTAATTTTTTCCATACTAATTCGCCCCAAATTTCCTTGTTCTTTTTTGATATTCGATAATTGCTTCATCTAAGTCATTCTCAGTAAAATCTGGCCAGTTTTTGTTAACAAATAATAATTCTGAATATACAGATTGCCATGGTAAAAACCCACTCAATCTAATTTCACCACTTGTTCTTATAACCAAATCTGGATCTGGTTCGCCTGCTGTATAAAGATTATCAGATACCATTTTTTCATTTATTTCATCCACATCTATTTTCCCTTGTTTTACCTGTTCTGCTATTTTTCTTGTAGCTTTTACAATTTCATCTCTTCCACCATAATTTAAAGCAATATTAAATGTTACACCTGTATTATTTTTGGTTCTTTCCATACATTCTCTTATACTTTTTTGCATTCCTTTAGAAAGAGCTGTTATGTCCCCCAAAATTTTTACTTTGATGTTTTCTGAATCTGCTCTTTTAGCATAATCATCTAAATAAGCTTGAAGTAGTAACATTAATGTTTTTACTTCATCTTCAGCTCTTTTCCAATTTTCTGTTGAAAATGCATATACAGTTATATATTCTAAACCAATTTTATTTGCATATCTTACTATTTTTTCAAGAGTTTTTGCTCCTTCTTTATGTCCAAAACTAACAGGTTTTCCTTGGGCTTTTGCCCATCTTCTATTTCCATCCATAATAATTGCAATATGTGCTGGATAATTATTTTGTTCGGAACTTATATTATTCATACTTTTCTCCTTTTATTTATTTCTATTTGCGATATATAATGCTAATTCTTTTAAAAATTCATCTTCTGTTTTATAATTATCTATAATATTTATTGCTTCTTTTGTTATGTTCTCAAGCATTTTTTCGGCTTCTTTTAATCCATATTTGCTAACATATGTACACTTTCCTCTTTCTTTATCATTTCCTACTGGTTTTCCTAAAATTTTTTTTGTTTCGTTAATCATTTTTTCTTCTTCTTTAGTATAGCCATTATCTAGAAATGTATCTATTTGTGGTAAACAATTGTTAAAAATTGGATAAGAAAATTTTTGAAGATGATAAGATTGATTTTTATTAGAATAGCACATAATACCATTTTTTAAATCATTAATACCTTTTAGGCCAGCACCAGAAACTGCTTGGTATGTAGAGTAGACTACTCTTTTTATAGTATATTTGTCATCTAAAGGTTTTAGGGCTACAACAGCTTGAATAGTAGAACAGTTCGGATTAGCAATAATGCCTTTATTATTATATACTTCATTGCCATTTACTTCAGGAACAACAAGAGGAACTTTTTTGTCCATTCTAAAAGCATTACTATTATCTATAACAGTACATCCTTTAGAAACTGCAATTGGTGAAAATTTTTTGGATGTATCTCCTCCAGCAGAGAATATTGCAAAATCAAAACCTTCATCAAATGAATTTTCAGTTAATTCTTTAACAATATATTCGTTTCCTTTAAAGTTAATTTTTTTTCCACTAGAACGATATGATGAAAAAAAAGTGTAATTAGAAATTGGTAAATTCTTTTCTTCTAATATTTTTAAAGCTTCAGTACCAACAACGCCAGTAGCACCAACAATAGCTAATTTATAAGTTTTCATAATTCAACCTCCTAAAAAAAAATTAGTATATTTAAAGATTTTATAT
>OKRU01003617.1_pt1 | contig 12141 bp, 9 predicted proteins | sample 1601131 | NCBI WGS metagenome assembly OKRU01 (sample SAMEA3541558, study PRJEB24748) | human gut metagenome | biome: human gut; feature: human-associated habitat; material: faeces | place: China | collected 2012 | reverse complement strand
TTAATGTATTAATGTACATTCATAACGCAAACCGGCAGAAACACAGGTAAATTCGCATGTAAACACATGGACGGACAAACGTTTCCAAAAACGTATTGCTCCACCCAAATTCCATCCATTGGTATCATACTCTGCCATCAGCTTTAACTCACGGCAAAAAGCGGGAGTATAACGAATACCACCAAAAGGGCCTTTCTTAAAAGCCGGTTGATTGCCCTGATGAAAATACCAGCCTGCTGTAACAGCCAACTGATGCCCCTTGCAGAAACCAAATGTCTTAGTTAAGACACCATAATAATCTCCCCAATACTGAGTAGCCTTTTCTGTAAAAAGGTCATCTGCACCAATTACCACAGCAGGGAAATAACGGCTTTCTTTCAATGGACGGATACGGATAGTATTGGAACGATCTTGGTTGTGATAACCGACTCTGCCATTATACGTTCGCATTTTGAGTAACGTCATACGGTAAGTCAGTTCAACAAAAGAAAACAAAGACATATCTACCGAGTAGTTCATGGTAGGATAGTTAAACTTATTAGGCGTAACCTCTTCAGGTAGGAAGTTTGCGCTTCCCATAAAGGTTCCTGTTTCCTGCATCTCGGCTGTAGGTATCATCATCTGCCCAGTTGCCCCAAGAGCATATTGTGCATGAATCCGGCTTGTTGTCAAGATTAGAATCAGAATTAATACAACACCCTTTAATGGAATAAATCGCATATCCCCCAAAATAGCTTCAGTTTGTTTCATTTTTTATCTATGTATATTCCTAAATAGAGACCTTACCCCAATTTGATTCATAAATCCTCTATTTTTACCATTCTTTTTTCTGTTACTTCTTAGGTAACGGAAAACACAGGGAAAGGGGGAAAATTTCTTAAAATACGAAAAATAGGACATATTAAACTACCAAAGGAAGCTCAGTCTAAGCGTAGGGTGAAATTTCTTTGATTATGGGACGTAAAAATCTTAGAATATGAAAAAAAGGGTTCTTTCATGTTCCAGGCTATTTTTATCTTATTTTTGAATCAAAAAAGAAAAAAAGGATAGTTTATTTGCTTGTTATTTATTTTTTTGTCTATCTTTGTGCCATTATTATTTCCGTTACCTAAGAAGTAACTCGCATACATTTATACTGATTATTAATACTTTATATCATTTACATATTTTACCAAGCAATTCTTTACGTAAGACAAATTCATTCTATTTACTTCAGTACGTTCTTTCAAAGCAAAGCCTTTAAGGTAGATTTGTGTTGTTTTGATTGATTTGTGTCCCAATGATTCGCTGATCATTTCAATAGGAACTCCGCAATATTTCGCAGTAGTAGCCCACGAATGGCGAATGGTATAAGAAGTGACAGGAGAAGTCAGATGCAAAGCCTTTGCCAGTCCTCTCAAATGGTTATTGAAATTCCGGAGGGCAGACTGGTATTCTCGATAAGCACTTTCATCTTTCCGCTTTTTATCACCATTCAGAATACTAAATAGATAATCAGGGCAATCCGGATAAGCAGGCTGTCTGTTCCAAAGCTGATCAATCATATCTTTAGCGGTATCCAATATTTCCACACTCATCGGAGTCTTCGTTTTAACACGATTATAATGAAGAACATTCCTGTCTAAAGACGACTTCTCCAAATGCGCCAAATCAGCAAACGACATACCACAGAATTGGAACATCAAAGCAGCAATCGCCTGTGTACGTCGCAAAATATCCGATTTCGGATCTCCGTATAAAAGCTTATGTAACTCAGTTGCCGGCAAAGCCTTCTTTTGACGGACATCCACTCCCGTATACACCCCGTGAAACAATCGGTGAACATAAGGAGCCCTTCCCGATTCTACTCCACGATTATAAATACTACGCAGCATACGCATATACGTCGAAACCGTATTAAGCTTCAAGCCACGTTCATAAAGATACTGCCCGTAACACCGTAAGTGTTCGCGGGTTACTTGTCCGAATGACACGGTAGGAGTGCCACAAAACCCTCTAAAAGAAAGAAGTGCATTTTCATACACATGCGCAGTAGAATAGCGCCCCTCTTTTCGTAAACGACCGATGTACATCTCAGCGCATCGGCTAAACCCATTTTTTTTCATCATTTATACACTAGTTAATTATATAAATCACCTTCTCAGATGAGAGAACAAATATACTTCCTCTTAGGATTTTAACCATCACAAGAATTATTTTATTTCGAACGAAAATCAGAAAGCGACCCTCACTCACGTGAAAGTCGCTTTCTGATTTTCATAACTTAATGAACAAACTAATAAATAATTAACCTTTTCTTAAAAATCCCAAACATTATATCTTAAACGGTTGCATCTTCAAATATACCTTATAGTCTTTAATCATCCCCGTTTTACCGGCTTCAGCCCTGGGTAAATAAGAGAATCCCGTAATAACTTTATCTTCACCAAGATCTATCACAATCTGATGAGGAAATGCAGGTTTGGAAGAGGAATAATTGGTATGCCAGAATGTTGATTCCTGCAAATCAAAAACATTTGTTGCAATATTGTTCGCGGCATCCGTTTCCTCACTATCGGCATAAATCACTTTCCAATGCTGACGGGATACCGGTTTGCCATCTTCGCCCAACAACTCCAATTCTGCAATAGCCGCGAAATCTTTCCCATCATGGGCGTTCAAAGCCTCCAGACAGAAGAAACGAGTCTCCACCTTCTTACCGAATTTCACATGTTGCCAACCATTGCCTGACTTAAATATCCCTTGATAAACAGGAGTTTCATTTGTTAAGTCCAAGTTCTCACCCATCTTACGATGAGCATAAGCTCCGTTACCACGTTGTACATCCAGAATTGGTTGACGCAGACCTTCAGTTTCGGCTTTTGAAGGACCAGCCATATCCAATATAATGATTTCATTCTCTCCTTTCTTCAACCAGCAGCCCGGCACATATAAGGTCTGTTGAGGTCCGATTTCCCAATAACGACCAATCGCATGACCATTCACCCATACCATACCTTTACTCCAGTTCATCATATTCAAGAATGTATCCCCTAACTCATTGAGGTTAAACGTCGACCGGTAATAAGCCGGTTGATTGCCAGCATTCTCCTGTTGTTTATACTGCTTATCACGGGCAAAACTATAATCTACCGGAATAGCATATACCTTCCAGTCCTTCACCAGTTCAACTCCTTTATCAGATTGCAGTTCTACTTTCTCGGTAATACCTTTCCAGTCATAAATACCTTTGCCGAAATTCATTCTTCCCATTGCTTCCACCAGAATATCCAGTCGGTCACCTTCTTTCAGTGGTGGTAACTTTACTACACCTTCCCCCTTCAAACGGCTCAGAGTAGCGAGTTTCTTACCATTCAAAAAGACTTGTGCCCAGTCATGAGCTTCTGTGATCAGTAATGTCTGTTCTTTATCAGAAGCGGATAATGAAGTCCGATACAGAATACTACCCCATCCCTGATCAAAAGCTTCCATTGTCCGGATATCCTCACTCTCTTTGGGGTGAGGCAGATTATCAAATAAGACTGCCACTTCAGTCATTTTAATAGCAGGAATAGCTATAGTCGGTATCGAATCCGGAATTTCCGGCAAGGTTTCACCTTCCGGCAGGTAGTTACCAAGCAGATTCCGTACTTCCAGATATTTAGGAGTCACTTTACCGGATTCATTGATAGGAGCATCATAATCATACGATGTGCAAGTCGGTGAAAAGTTCGGGAAATTCGCGCCTCCCCAATGCCCGAAACTAGTCCCTCCATGAGTCATATATAAGCTGAAAGAAATATTGCGGTCCAGCATTTCCTTCATACCTTTTACCAATTCTTCGGCACTTCTTGTTTCATGCTTGGCTCCCCAATGGTCAAACCATCCGGACCAAAATTCACTGCACATCAATGGAGTGTCCGGCCGTAGTTCTTTCAACCGTTTAAACTGCTCGTCGATGTTAGCACCCGTACCGAAATTAATAGTCCAGAGCAAATCATCCAGTGCATTATTCTCAAAATTCGAGTTCCAGTCACACTGGAATAAAGGAACACCTGTAAAACCGGCTTGTTTTACCATGTCACGGATTTCGGATATATACGGCTTATCGATTCCAAATGCTCCATACTCATTCTCCACCTGTACCATAATGATATTCCCTCCTTTACTAATCTGAAGATCAGCCAGCTGTTTGCCCACTTCGTTCAAAAAGAGTTTCACACGTTCCATGTAGTATGGGTCTTGCTCGCGAAGTTTGATATCCTTCTTCTTCAGCAGCCACCAAGGCAAGCCGCCCATTTCCCATTCCGCACAGACATAAGGTCCGGGACGCACTATGACATACATTCCATTCTCTTGAGCCAAACGGCAAAACGCAGCTATATCTTTCTGTCCGGCAAAATCATACCTTCCTTCTTCCGGTTCATGAAAATTCCAGAACACATACAAGCAAATCGTATTCATACCCAGTGCCTTGCACATTTTAATACGATGTTCCCAATATTCTTTCGGGATACGCGGATAATGAATCTCTGCCGCTTTTACAACAAACGGTTTTCCATTCAGCAAGAAAGTATTCTTCCCCACTTCAAATGTGCCCTCCGAAGATTGAGAGCATGAGCTGCCAAGAACAGCCACTACTAAAATAAGTAAATACAATAAAGGTTTCTTCATTTTCTATCTATTGTTTTCATGATATATCTCATACTTAATAAAGAGAATTCACTATCGGCTAATGTTTCCATTAAACCGACAGCGAATTTGAAAATAATCCAAGTGTTCCTAAAAACTAAAATAATACCTATTGAAAACTGAGTACGGTGCAAAGATGAGGTATTATGCGCAAACAAAGGTCCTCAAATAAGTCAAAAGGGTATGAATATCGTTCAAATGAACTTTATTTATCATTTTATGAACTCTTTTTACAGAAAAAATCAAGATATTTGCAAGAAATACCATAAACACTAAAACACCTCATAACGGGAGACCTTATGAATAAAACGACTTTTATACTACTAATAACATTAATTATATCATACATAAATACTGCTTATATTCAAGCACAGACTCAACGTGTCACAGTACAGGGGAGTATTCTGGAAAAAGACACACAGTTCCCTGTTGAGCAAGCTACCATACAACTGTTATCCTTGCCCGACAGTAATTATGTAAAAGGCATTTCCAGCTTGGAACAGGGAAAATTTTCACTCACAACTCTCCCGGGACGTTTTTTGCTAAAAATTTCTTTCATAGGCTTCGCTACCGAATATAAGCCCCTGCAAATAAACACAACCCAGACTATTGTTCAACTAGGCAAAATAGAGTTGAAACCTGATGCTGTACTTCTTAACGAAACCGTCATTGTAGCCCAAGCCCCGCCTGTTGTCGTCACAGGTGATACAACCGCATATAATACTTCCGCTTACCGCGTCAGTGAAGGTGCTGCATTGGAAGAACTAGTCAAAAAGCTACCCGGAGCCGAAATAAACGAAGAAGGGAAATTAATCATTAATGGTCAGGAAGTCAAAAAAATCATGATGAACGGAGAAGAATTCTTCCTTAACGACCCCAATACGGTTTTAAAAGAACTGCCAGCCGATATGATAGATCAACTAAAAACTTACCAAAAGAAATCAGACATGGCACGTATTACCGGAGTAGATGACGGTAAAGAAGAAATGGTACTCGACTTACGCGTAAAACCAAGTATGAGAAAAGGATGGAATGGTAACTTTGAAGCAGGATATGGAAATGACGACCATTATAGGGCAAAAGGAATGGCCAATCGTTTCAAAAACAAAATGAACTTATCAATCAATGGTACCGCCAACGACAATGGAATTAATTCCAATCAAAGAATAGGTGCCAACTATTCTCAGAATACTCAGAAACTCAAATATGGAGGTAGTATTGAAGTCCGGGAAAATAAACGCGATTCATGGAGCAAGCGTCATACAGAATCTTTTTTGTCAGACAACACTTCTCAGTTTTCCCTGCAGAACAACCAATCCGATGGAAAGACAAGTGCTATTTCCGCTAATTTTCGTTTCGAATGGAAATTAGACAGTCTCACCACTATTATGTATCGACCGACATTTAATTTTTCCAAAGGAAACTCCAATTCAGGCAACTTCTCAGAAACGCTCAACAACGAGTCAACTCCTATCAACCGGAAAGAAGCCACAAACCACCAAACGAATGACAGATTCTCCACCAATGGCTCTTTGCAGTTGAACCGCAAATTAAACAGCAAAGGAAGAAACATCGCCTTACGTCTTTATTACGATCTGGATGACGGCAATTCCGATCGATATAGTCTTTCGAATACTTATTACTTGAAGTATGGTGATAGTATAAAAACTTTGAACCAATGGATTGAAAAACTTGACAAAAACAATAAATATCAAGTTCAGATAACATATATGGAACCTGTATTTACCAATCGGTTTATCGAAATTAATTATAGCTATCAACACCGTTCCTCACTCTCTGAAAAATATGCCTATGACTGGGATAAACAAGAAGATACATACAGTCAATATCCTGACACAGCGCACAGTGATTGCTACAAAAATAAATATTCCACCCACCAAACCGGCATATTTTTCCGTACTATCCGCACCAACTATTTTTATAATATAGGTATAGAAGTTGAGGCACAAAAAACGACAAATAAAAGCTATATGCGGGACACGACCTTTGAGTATTTATCCAGAAATGCAATAAACTACTCCCCCACCATAAACTTTAAGTATACCTTCTCTAAACAAACAACCTTAAAAATAAACTATCGTGGGAGAACGGCACAACCCGGTATGACCGACTTATATAGAAAAAAAGATATTTCTGATCCTTTAAACATACGGCTAGCTAACCCCGAACTTAAACCATCATTCAATAACAACATATCAGCTACATTTAATACTTACTTTACTGAAACATCCCGCAGTTTGAATGCTAACCTCTCCTATAATAATACAATGAATAGTACAACACGTATTGTCACATATGACGAAAATACCGGAGGACAGACTACCCAACCGACTAATGTGAACGGGAACTGGCGAATAAACGGTTCGCTTACCTTCAGTACTCCATTATCCAACAAAAAATTCACAGTAAATACACACACCAATACAAATTACGGCAACTCTGTCGGTTTCACTGTGCTCAACAAAGAGTCAGATGCAGTTAAAAGTAATACGACTAACCTCTTTTTATCAGAACGCTTAAAAGGGAGCTACCGTAGCGATCTGATTGACTTTGAGTTATCTGCAGAAGTCAGATATCGAAAATCAGAACATTCTATCAAAAAAGAGAACCGACGGGAAACATTTGATTATACATTCGGAACTGAAGCAAACTTAAACTTACCTTGGGATATAAAAATCTCATCCAATATCAATTGTAGATTAAAAAGAGGATATGGCGGTAAAAATGATACTAACCGCACCCTATGGAACGCACAAATATCGAAAAGCTTCCTCAAGAAGAAAAAGGCAACCGTCCGATTTCACCTATATGATATACTTCGTGAGAATGAAAGTTCGGAACGTTCCATTTCCGAGAATTCTATCACCGACAGAGAATCCAGTACTTCTAACGTATATTTTATGGCATATATTGCGTATCGGTTCAATACCTTCGGACAAAAAAGAAAACGACAATCGGTACAAAACTAAAATTATAAAAGAGAAGGAAATGATGTATCCACAACTACATCATTTCCTTTTTGTTCTTTAAACACGCTGAGTAACATTGAAAGAAGTCATATTGCAAGATATCAGAAATTCGCAAAAGGAGTTCGGTATCAATACTTGATTTCCTGAAAATTTTATACACATTGGTCCGCGCGCAACAAAGCTGTTCTGCAAACCAAGTGACAGACAATCCTTGTCGATGTAGTTCATCTTCTATAAGCCGGCCAACGTGTGTCATCTTACTCTTGTGGAATAATTAAGAAACTGAAACCACACGCTCCTCCTCCGCCATTTTCCAATCGCACAAGAATACGGTTCCACCCTTGACGGAACTGGAAAGGAGTAATATGTTCGTCAATATTATACCAACTGGTACCATAATCGCGCCATACATCCTTACCATTTATCCATACCCGGCCACTATCATCCGTACCGATGGCAACCAGCATGGTAGTAGCCTCATCAAAATAAAGTTCCGTATAAGCATAATAAGTAGAATGTCCGGTAGTGACAGGAACCGTATTATGCATTGATTCACTTTGCATAAACTTCCATCGCAGCGTACCATCCAAATACACTTCTTCCCCTATGACCTTTATCGGATGAGAATCCGTTTCCATCACCCCTGTACCTACTTGTCCGTCAGTATATACCGCATCAAAGTCCACAGATATCTCAGGCGGATGGACAATCGAAAAGTCCTCTCGCCCAAAACTTTCCCACGGTCCTATCATATACCATGTGTTAATATATAACCACCCTTTACGATCCGCGCTTTTTGAGAAACGCCGTCCGGGCAATGCCTGAGCTTTTACCATTTCCTGATTAAGCCGGGGACCTGCATAAGCATTCATCGGACGTCTGTTTCCACTGCCCTGAGCTGCCTCCCCCATGCCACCGAAACCGTTCCCATTGCCACTGCCTTCACCTCCGCCCGGCTGACCATTGCCAATTCCAAAGCCGCCACCGGGCTTTCCGACCTGCTTCACTACTCCAAAGAGATTTTCCAACCGAGATTGAGCAAGTCCGGCTTGTCGGGTCGCTTGTCCCAACAGACCACGGTAATTGTTCAAGTCTGCCGTACTTTTTATTTCCAGACCTGCGCTGGCATTACTTCCCGCTGAAGTAGCCCATTCCCCCCCTTTAGTCTGCATTCGAATCAGTTCATCAAAACTTGGCATACGGGAAGAACCTGTCTTCAGAGAACTATAAACCTCGGGAAACGAAAGTCCCTTGGAAAGCGCCTGTTTAGCTGCATTGGCAGCCAAATGGTTCTGCTGTATTTCAGCCTCATATTCTCTTAAAAGAGCATACATATCATCTACCGACGGATTCACAGATAACTTGCCCGCCTGCGGAATATTCCTTGCTTTCGAAGTATCATTAGCATCATCCGGTGCCGTACGTGGTAACTTTCTTTGCTCTACTTTAGTCAACAATTCATTTTTCCGCTGCCTCATCTTCTTAGCCATTTCCTGAAATTTACGAAGCTGATCTTCCAAATTTTTCTTGACCAATACTTCCGACTGCTTCACTAATTGCTCAGAATAATTAGCGGGAAGCTCCCGCTGAGCCTGCTCCTGCTTTATTTTATCACTGATACTTTTCGGAGATTTCTGTTTTTTCGCTTGCAAGTCAATAGCTCCCTGTCCTGGTGATGGCATCAGCCAGATAAACAACGCTCCTCCTACCAGGCAGACCAGCGCAATAACCCATGATAGGATAACCGTTAGACGGCTACTCCCTGTTGTAGTTTTCGTCATATGTTCGTATTCCTATATTCGTTAAATTATAAAACTGACAAGCATCCATTACTTCCACAAAACGTCCGAATGGAGTGTTTTTATCCATATCAATGCGGATACGCCGACCCGGATCAGAGATACAGGTCTCCCGCAATTGTTCCATCATAAAATTAGTCGAACAAGGTTGTCCGTCCCAATAGAAGTTACCTTCAGCATCCAGTCCTACAATAGCCTGTTTATCATCCGGTTTCAATTTTATAGCTGATTCCGAAGTCGGCAGATCCACTGAAATATCCCTGTTTTTCACCTTCGTCATTGTAGAGACAAGAAAGAAGATCAATAGCAGAAACACACAGTCGATCAAGGGCGACATAGACACTTCCGGTTCATCTTCGTTATTAAATAGTGATAGTCTCATAAGCTTAATAAGGTTTACTACCCAAACGGACACGCGTACGCGTGAATCCTTGTATTTGACATTGATCGAATATCTCTATTACCGTATTTACGGGTACAGTCCGGTAAGCCGCCACATCAATAGCAATTTCCGTACCTTCACTGTTGCGGAGTTCTGTAAGGAAAGTATTCAGATCAGAAATCGGCACATAGTGGTTCTCACCAGTATACGCATCATGTCCTACTACCTGATACACATTTTTCTCCTCATCCACTGCTATGATAACAGCTTCCTCTCCGGCGCGGGTGGTAGACAAACTGGAAGTCATTGAAGGAAGTGATAAAGGTATTTGCATTTCCCACTTCTTCATCATAGTAGTCACAAGGAAGAAGATCAGTAGCAGAAAGACGCAGTCTATCAAGGGCGACATCTGCACCTCTACTTTGTCTTCTTCATCATAGTTTAGTCTCATGCTTCTCCTCCTTACTCCCCGGTATGTTCATATCCGTCGAATCTCCTTCCAGATAGAGAGTAGTAATCACATTTTCAACTTCTACTTCTACCAAAGAAGCCAATTTCATAATACGATTTTTAATAATGAAATACAAAGCAATGGCAGGAGCTGCGATGATCAAACCGGCAGCAGTCGTAATCAAAGCTTTTGAAATAGAATCGGACAATATAGAAGCGCCGCCTTCGTCACCATACAATGCTACCAGACCAAACGCTTCGATCATACCGACAACTGTTCCCAGCAAACCGATAAGGGGCGACAGGGAAGCTATGACTGACAAAGGATATATGCGTGACAAATGTGTACGGATATCACGTGCGGCCATATCACCAGCTGTCTGGCTGACAACTTCTCTTCCGGCTTTCACATGCTCGAAAATAAAACGCAGCGAATTTCCTAATGTGGAAGGGTATTTATCACAGGCTGCAATCGCACCTTTCAAATCTCCTTGTGCAAGGCATTCGCTGACTGTTTTACGCAGTCCTTTTGGTGCCAGTCTTCCTTCTCTTGAAGTTAGCAAGCGTTGCAAAGCTATTACTAAGGCAAGCAATCCAAGCAAATACAACGGATACATCATGAATCCTCCCGCTTTAATCTGTGCAGCCCAGTCAATCTGTACCCCTTGCGGTTGTTCATCCTCATTAGTTGTTCCCTCTTCATATACCAGCCCTTCCTCTTCTCCATCAACGGGTACCGGAGTTGCAATTTCGCTCGGAAGTACTTTCGGAGCATTCTTTATATCATCCTGTGTCTTAGCGAGAAAGATTTCATCAAATCCCGCATCACGTCTCTCCGGGCAGATAAAAGAAATACCAGTCAACGTAATATTACCAAAATCTTTCCATAAGTCCCTGGTCATCACCATCCAGTGTCCCGGTAGTTCACCGAGATTAAGACCCTCCATCGGATTTATCAAATCCTTGGACTTGCCGGCTATATAAGTAAAATCATATTTCTTGCCTTTTTGATTTGCAGACTTTTCGGAAACATGAAATTTCATTCCAATTTGATCACCTCCCCATTTTACCCAGGCAAAAGTGATATAGCGAAACTCACCCGGTCCCGGATTCTCGCGAATAGGAATGGATAGCCCGGTCAACTCTGCCGGACTTTTAGAGGCTCCTACATATATATAATTTTCTGATTTTTTAAAGGTTTCTATCTCTTTGCTTGAAAAATATCCATTTTGTCCTAATGCAACTAAATAATCATTCCATTCTTTGTTTTTTTCTATTTCATCAAATCCAAATAGTTGTCTTAATGTAGTTTTTATATTCTTTAATACACTATTCATAATTTTTATTCTAATTTCTTAGAATCTCCTCTCTTTATAAAATTACTATACCTTATTATACCACCGTTTCCAAAGAAAATCAAGCATTTTAATTGTATTTTAGTCCAAGATTAAGAAATTTATAAAAAAATTGTCACATTTTATTATATAAATTAGGAGTAGAGCACCTACTAGGTGCCCTACTCCTGTCTAAGTTCTTTTTACTTAATGTCTCTTTACACTATACACTGCCCTTCTTCTTTTACTATGAAGATTTCTTAAACCACACTTTTTCTCGTGTAAGTTTTCTTTTTTAGGAGTCTTAACTTTGTACAGTTTTGCTCCCATCATTTTAAGAATTCCCCAATGTCCAATTGTAATTGTATGTTCGCTAAGGACTTCCACCCTCTTTCCAATTTTTTCTGCGACAATCTTGTCTTTTAGCATGTACTGAGATTCAATTTGACCATGATTAATCATAATCGTATTGACAATTCCCAGATTTCTCAAAAGAGTAATTAATTCATCACTCT
>OKRU01003613.1_pt1 | contig 12150 bp, 10 predicted proteins | sample 1601131 | NCBI WGS metagenome assembly OKRU01 (sample SAMEA3541558, study PRJEB24748) | human gut metagenome | biome: human gut; feature: human-associated habitat; material: faeces | place: China | collected 2012 | reverse complement strand
GGCCACGGGGACAGGCGTGCCGCCGGAGAGGAAGTCCGGGTCGGCCACGGTGCCGAAAATGCCGCCGCTGCTGTTGACGGTGACGGTGCCCACATCGCGCTGGACGGAGAAGTCGCCCTTGAGCTCGCCGGGATCGCCCTTGGCACCCTTTTTCACCGCTTTGACGGTGGTCTCCATGATGGCGCCGAAGGCCAGAGGCATGAGCTGGGCGGTATCCACATCGGTGATGCCGTGGCCGAGGGCACCGTACTGACCGGTGGCGGGGTCGTAGTAGGTCAGGGTGCCGATGCCGGCCATGCTGTCGCGTATCCAGGCACCCAGCTGCCAGACACCGTTATTTTCGCGGGCACAGGCGGTGAGGGCCAGAGCGTCTGCGCCGCGGCGGACGGAGAGGACAATGGGCGCGCCGGCCGTATCGGCCAGAAGGTCCTGGACCTGCTCGGTGGAGCCGACAGCGGCGCCGTCCATGGCGGTGATGATATCGCCCTGACGAAGGCCGCAGGCGCGGGCGGGCGTGGGGCCATCGGCCAGAGCCACCACCAGGACGCCGTCCGCAAAGAGTTTGATGCCCACCGCCTGACCCAGGGGGATCACGGTGCGCTCCGCCGGGGCGGCCCAAGCCTGCTGCACGCAGAGGGAGAGGGCAAACAGCGCCGAGAGCAGCCAGGCGGAGAGACGATGGGAGGCGGGGATATGCCGTGGTTCATACAAGCGTCTCACCCCTTATTTTATTGTGATGTTTCCCGTTTTTTCCGTTGAACGGGCGAAAACGGGGTTTGTTTTGTCGCCGGTGACAGGGTTACTTTGTGTCAAAAGGGCGCAGAACATGAGGTGCAAATTCAGGGTGAAATGTGTATTTTTTTCTTTTGTTTTTTTGCGGGGGCTTTTTATGCGCCTGCGGGCGCGGAGAAATGGCAAAGGCACCCACGAGGGGTGCCTTTGCTGTATATTCGCCCGGTGCCGGGGTCAGAAACACCGGGGGAATACCTTTTTAATGCCGCTTTTTGGCGGTGCAGGCCAGACCGGTGAGGGACGCGAGAGCCAGACCGGCGTAGAGGAGGACACCGGGGTCGGCGGTCTTGGGAGAGTTCTTCTTATCCTCGGCTGCGGAGGGGGCGTAGTAGTAGGAACCGCTGCCCGTGGGCTGCTGCGAGCTGCCGCTGAACTGGACAACACCGCTGTTCACCGTACTCTTGCCCTCCCATGTGACCTGGCAAATATAGTCGCCGGCGGACAGGCCGGTGGTGGCAAGCACCGCCGTTGTTCCACCCATGGGCTTGGTCGTATCCGGGACAAGCGTTCGCAAGGCCGCCTTGAAGTTCAAGTAAGGATCACCAGGATAATCACCAGGATAATCATTACGCCCCGTAGCGCTGATTTTCAGCGTATACTCGCCGGCCGCGGGTGCGGTGAATGTATATTCCCGCTCGTCCTCTGTAACCTCGGTGCCGGAAATTGAAACTTTACTAACCCTTCCATCAGAAATATCGCTCAGCGTCAGCACATCTCCCTTGTTCATGTAGAGTGTGAAGCAGTCAATCTCATTACCACATTTTACTTGCCACTCGTTCCACGCATTACTGTAGCGGGCATCCGCGCTTTTCTTCGCAACCGCGTCTGTTACGGTGATCTCGCCTTTTTTGGCCGCATACCACTGATAGCTCAGCTTGCTATCGGGCGCGTTGCCCTTGACCGTATAGCTGTTGCCGCTGGTGGGCTGCTGGGTGATGGCACAGGTGGTAAGATTTAGGGTATTGGCCGCGCTGTCGTACGCCACGAACTTTCCGTTCTCAAAGGATGTGAAGTACTGCGCCTTGTCTGCCAAGGATGCTCCTCCCTCCACAGGTTCGGCAAAGGTATCGTTATCGCCTGATTTACTTACAGATATGCAACGTGCAGGGGCAAAACTATCCGCTATTTTGATAATGTCCGCACCCGCATCGATCACCGCAGAATCCGTTCCGGTAGAGGTGATCGTCGGCTGGCCGGAGAGAGTCAGATCAACACCAGAAAGGGCTATTGCCTCTTCCCCAGCGGAAATCCTACCTCCCGCAACGAGGAGATTTATACGATTATTCCAAGTATATGTGTCGATTCCGCGGCCATTTGTGCAGGTAATTTCGCCGCCGTAGATATTCGCGTCATTCTCCAACCATAAAGCGGCCTCCGTTCCGTCATTGCTGACGGTTCCGCCGTACATATTAAATTCAGACCCACTTCTCGTCCTTATGGCATGACCGTTATCATTAGCATTCATCCTGCTGATGGTACCGCCGTACAGGTTCAGTGTCCCCCAGCTATGAATCGTTGAAATTTGGATGTATTTCTGAGTTTTTTCGTACTTAATGCAGCCCGTGTTTTCACAGTCACAAATCGTCGCCGCACCGTTAATGTAAATCAGGCCACCACCATTATTGTAAATAATACCTTCGCCATTGTAGCTTATCGTTTTGCCATTGAGGCAGAGGTAGAGGGTATGGCCTTGGGGAATTGTGAGTGCATCCTCTATTTCCACGTTATTGGCCAGGTAGATGTAGGCGGTTTTTGTGTTGGAATCGTAAGGAATATTGTCTCCCGACGCGCTTGGCGGGCCGGTCCAAGGCTGCCACTCGGTCACAGGTGTGTGGCCGTGGTTGTTATTCTGGCAGTCTGCCACACCACAGCTGAAATGGTTGGTGTGCACCGGCATTTCCGACGCGGAGGCGGTGACCACCATGCAGAGCAGGGCACACAGGCACAGGGTCAGGGGCAGGAGTAGTTTTTTGTGGTTCATGATGTACGCTCCTCTCAAATATCGGGGGTCTTTCCAGTGGGGACAGCGGGTATCTGTCTTCGCCTTGGCGAAGACAGAGGCGCACATGTGCGCCTCCGGTGTTGACTTTAGTGGGTTTTTCCTTATAATGGAAGTATAACCCGTTCACCTGTGAACGAAGCAAGGGGTCAGGAGGGATTTTTTTATGGCGGAGAACACAAAACAGTTTTTTCAGATCACGGAGGCGGCCCGGGCCTGCGGGCTGTCGCGGAGCACGCTGATGCGGATGGAGGAGCGCGGGCTGCTGACGCCGGTGTTCACCGCGCCGGACAGCGGGAGGCGGTACTACGACAACCACAACGTGGCGCGGATCATGCAGATCGAGAAATTCAAGGCCATGGGGCTGGGGTCGAAGGAGATCGCGGACTATTTCGCGCAGGGCGGCGAGGCCGAGGTGCTGCTGGAGGCGCTGGAAACGCGGCTGCGGGACCTGCAGCGGAGCGTGGAGGAGATGCGGCTGCGGGCGGCGGAGGGCGAGAGCCTGTCGGTGCAGATGATGGAGCTGCCGGCGGTTACGTGCCGGATACGGTGGTGCGAGGGGCTGACCACGGCGGAGCGATACCGGGATATGTACGACTTCTATGGGGCGTGCGTGCGGAAGGGGTGCGTGCTGTCGGACGAGCCGCTGTTCACCATATCGGAGCGCACGGACTATCTGGAGGGATACATCGGGCAGGAGCCGTGCCGCTACGGGGTGTGCGTGCCGGTGCGGAAGAACCGGGCGGCGGCGGACGCGGTGACGCTGGAGGCGTGCCGGGTGCTGTCGGTGCTGTACTACGGCGATTACAGCGGCGTGGGCGAGGCGTGGCTGACGCTGGGGCGGGAGGTAAAGGCGCGGGGGCTGAAGCCCGCCGGCGCGCCGCGGGTGCTGGGCATCGTGGCGCCGTACACGGGGCGGGAGATCGAGACGCGGCGGTACTGCTCGCGGCTGGCGCTACCGGTGGAGGAATAATGGGAAGCGGGAGGCCTGCTGTGCAGGTCTCCCGCTTCTGTTATACCAATTTGTGAGGAAACAAATAGGAGAATTACTGGTTCAGGTACTCCATGGCGATGGCGGCCAGGCCGGTGACGCCGTGCTTCATGACCTCCTCGTTGAACACGATCTTGCCGTTGTGGAGCGAGACAGCGTTCTCGCCGCGGCCGGCATCGACCATCATAAAGGCGGAGGGGGTGCCGGTGAGCTTGCCGAAGAAGCTGAAGTCCTCGCTGCCGGAGAAGGGCTTGTCGATGAACTCCGCCTTGCCGCCGGCAGCGGTGACGGCCTTGTTGACCAGGTCGATCATGGCGGGGTCGTTGTACTGGAGCGCGTAGCCCTCCTCCAAATTGACCTCGATGTCGCAGTCGAAGGCGATGCCGATGCCCTTGCAGATGCGCCGGACCTCCTGAATGGCGGTGTCGCGGCCGGCGTCGCTGAAGCTGCGGAGGACAGCCACCATCCGCGCTTCGCCGGCGGTGATGTTGACGGCGTCGCCGCCGGACATGGTGCCCACGGTGAGGACCGCGGTGTCCATGGGGTCGATGCGGCGGGAGACCACGGTTTGCAGCACGGTGATGAGATACCCGGCGCAGGCGATGGCATCCCGTGCGGTGTGGGGTGCAGCGCCGTGGCCGCTCTTGCCGTGAACGCTGATGTGGAACAGGTCCACCGCGCTGGTGAAGTAGCCCTTATAGAGCTGCATACGGCCCACGGAGTCATTCTCAGAGGGGCAGACGTGCTGACCGAAGATGGCGTCCACATGGGGGTTCTCCATGACCCCGGCTGCCACCAGTGCCCGTGCGCCGCCGGGCATCAGATCCTCGCTGGGCTCGAAAATCAGCTTGACGGTGCCAGTGAACTGGTCGCGCATATGGCACAGCGTCTTTGCGGCGCCCAGAAGCATGGTGGTGTGCAGGTCGTGGCCGCAGGCGTGCATAATGCCCTCGGTCTCGCTGGCAAAGGGCAGACCGGTTTCCTCGTGAACGGGCAGGGCGTCGATATCGGCGCGGAGCGCCACGCACTTGCCGGGACCCTTCTTGCCGTGGATCAAAGCCACCACGGCGGTGGGCAGAGGCTGCCGGATCTCGTCCACGCCCATTTTCTCCAGCTCGCTGCGGATGAGGGCGGAGGTGCGGACCTCGTGCATACCCAGCTCCGGATGGGCATGGATATCGCGGCGGATAGAGATTAACTCGTCGAAGATGGTATCGACGAAGGAACGAATATCAGACATGGAAAAGCACTCCTTTCAAATGAGCCGGGCTCACAGCCAGCTGCTCATAACGCCGGCCACCAGCACAGAGGTGATGGACACGGTGACCATGCCGGCCACCAGCATCTTGGGCATGATCTGGGCGTTGATGGCGGCCTTTTCCTCGGCGGTGGTGCCGGTGGACTCAGAGACCTCGTTGGAGATGATGACCGTTCCGGGGAAGCCGAACAGGCAGGAGCTGCCGATGGCCACGGACATCTGCCAGCTGTAGCCGAAGATCTTACCCACAAGGATGGAGACGACGGCGAAGGCTGCGGTGCCGATCAGCACGCAGACCAGCAGGGGCTTGACCATGCCGCCCACCATCTCGGGGGTCGCGGAGGCCAGATTGGTGAAGATGGACAGGGTGATGATGGGCATCACGATGCCGGTGGCGTGGGCCTTGCCCAGGGCGTCCTCATCCAGGAAGCCCAACTCCTTGCAGAGCACACCGAAGATCAGGCACCAGACCAGCTTGTTAACGGCATCGTGGAACAGGCTGGACACCCACACGGACAGCAGCGCCACCAGAATGACCTTGGCGATAATGGCGTTGGGGGTGTTGTACTTATCGGGCAGGGCGGGGATCAGCTTCTTGCGGGCAGCGGCGGCGTTCTGGGCCGCGGCGGCACCGGCGTCCACCTGGAGCGTGCCTGCGTCGATCTGGGCCTTGATGCGCTTGGCCTCGCTCTTGAGGCACAGGGAGGCCACGGGGTAGCCCACGAAGCCCTGGGCGCACATGACCAGGGTGGCGAACACCGCCAGGTCAGGCAGGTTGGCTTTGTTGGCCATGTCCTGCATGGTCAGGGTGGCGACAACGCCACCGGAGAGAATGGGCGCGCCCACCAGAGCGAAGCCGCGGTCGATGATCAGCTGGCCGATGAAGAACACGGCAGCAGAGATGGCGACGCAGGCCACGGCGGAGATGATGACGGTGCGCCACTGGGCGCCGAAGTCGCGGAGCCGGATGGTGGTGCCCAGGTGCACCAGCAGCATGGTGACCAGCAGGCCGGCCATGCTCAGAAGGGTGGAGTCAGCAAACAGGGTGGTGGGGAAAACGCCGGTCCAGAAGCCTGCCAGGAATACGACGGAGGCCACCAGCAGCATGGATACGATAGCCTTTGTTTTCGCGGAGATCATGTCTCCTACGGCGAACACCACGAAGATGACAGCCGCTGAAATGATTGCAGTCATGATTTTCTTCTCCTTTGATTTTGAAAAATGGGTGGGAAGGTAAAATGAAAAGCGGCTCCGTCTGAAAGACGAAGCCGCTCAACAAACATTTTCGGGATGAAAATGGATGAAACGGTATCAGTTCTTTGCAGCCGGTGATTGGTATCGGTAGCTAAAATAGGCGTACCAATAAAAGCCCCAAAAGAGGGAGCTGGTACCGGCATAATAGGAGACAGCGGCATGGTTGTCGGCCATGTCGTTATGAAGCATATCGCGCTGCATCATGTGACGTGCCATGTGGGGTCTCCTTTCCGCCGGTGGTCGGCTGTTTTTTATGTTGGCGTTATCTTAACGCCGCGGGGCACAGAAGTCAACCGTTAGATAGACCATACTTTCGCAATTAAAAGCGCTAAATTTTTGTGAAAAACTGACAGCCGCCGACATGGCGGAACCGGATGGCGGCGGGAATATGCAAAATTCCCACCGGTATGGTATGGTTTTTGTGAAAGGTGACAATGGACTTTGCGCGGGACGGGACAGTATAATGTTATGTAAGATTTCCGGAGAAGGAGAAAACGCATGAACAGCACGCTGCTCACCATAAACTGCGCCTGTTGTACGTCCGCCTGCTGCGCGGGCGTGTGTTGTCGTGCCCATGGGCGCTGTGCGTTTTCTGCTGAGAAGGCCCTGTAAAGGGTTTCGTGATACCTGTACACACAGGCGGCGGAGGATGCGGGCGCATCCTTCGCCGTTTTATTTTGAGAGGAGACAAGGACTATGACTTCCAACGCGGAGATCGCCAAGGCGATGGCGGAAAATATGACACACGCGGCGGTGCCGTTGTACGGCAAAAAGCTGCGGCTGCCGGACAGGGGTGCCATCATCGGCATCATCAAGGAGTTTCGGCGGCTGCTGTTCCCGGCATATTTCGGTGACGCGCAGCTGATGGCGCTACCGCCGGAGAACTACGCCGCACTGCTGCTGGAGCGTATCGAGACGGCGCTGACGGCACAGGTGGCGCTGGCGCTGCCGGAGGGCCAGGCCTTTGCCGCGGCGGCGCTGACCCATGAGATACTGGAGCAGCTGCCCCGCATACAGCAGACACTGATGACGGACATTGAGGCCACGTTTGACGGCGATCCGGCAGCGGCGGACAAGGAGGAGATCATTTTCGCCTATCCGGGGCTGTTCGCCATCTTCGTATACCGCATTGCCCACGAGCTGTACCTGCGGCAGGTTCCCATGATCCCCCGGATGATGACGGAGTACGCCCACAGTCGGACGGGTATCGACATCCACCCCGGCGCGCAGATCGGGCCGTGGTTCTTCATTGACCACGGCACAGGCATCGTTATCGGCGAGACGACGGTGATCGGCAGCCATGTGAAGCTGTATCAGGGTGTGACGCTGGGCGCACTGTCCCCCCGGGCGGGCCATGCCAGCCTGCCGGGAAAGCGGCACCCCACAGTGTGCGACTATGTGACTATCTACTCCGGCGCCTCCATTCTGGGCGGCGAGACGGTGATCGGCGAGCACTCGGTGGTGGGCGGCAACGCGTTTCTCACCGGGTCGGTGGCGGACAACACGCGGGTGGTCATCACGGCGCCGGAGACGGTATTCAAAAACGCGGAGTGACCGCGCAGGAGGGAAAAGGACGGCTGCAAGGCCGTCCTTTTATGCTGCCGCAGCGCAGGCACCCGGCTATTTGCATAGTTTTTGGCGCGGAATTTCAGCGTATCGACGAGTATCGCGGGGAAAAACGCCGCTTGTCAGGGATGGGCGCCATGTATTATAATATTTGATAGAATACAGTGCAAGGAGACGCAGCTATGGGGCGCATCAGCAAGGAAAACTACTATCTGGATATTGCGGAGACGGTGCTGGAGCGCGCCACCTGTCTGCGCCGGGTATACGGGGCCATCATCGTGAAGAACGACGAGATCATCTCCACGGGCTACAACGGCGCGCCGCGGGGACGGAAGAACTGCGTGGACATGGGCTTCTGCACCAGGGAGGCCATGCAGGTGCCCCGGGGGCAGCGGTATGAGCTGTGCCGCAGCGTGCACGCCGAGGCCAACGCCATTATCTCCGCCAGCCGCCGGGATATGGTGGGCAGCACGCTGTATCTGGTGGGCAGGGACGGCCGGACCGGGGCGCTGCTGGGCGACGCCACCAGCTGCGCCATGTGCCGCAGGCAGGTGATCAACGCGGGTATCAGCAAGGTGGTCATACGGAAAACGGAGACGGAATTTGAGGTCGTGGACGTGCAGGACTGGGTGCAGCAGGAGGATGACGTGCCCGCACTGTAAAGAAGGGCTATCCGGCCGAAGGGCCGATAGAATACAACAACTGAACAAAGGAGAATGTGTGATGCTGAACGACTCTAAGATCGCCGCCTACACGGCGATACTGCAGGAGGAGCTCCTGCTGGCCACAGGGTGTACAGAGCCCATCGCCGTCGCGTACTGTGCCGCAAAACTGCGCGAGGTGTTGGGCGGAAAACCGGAAAAGATCCTGGCTGAGATCAGCGGGAACATCCTGAAGAATGTGAAGTCCGTGGTCGTCCCCAACACAGGAGGACGCCGGGGCATCGACGCCGCCATCGCCGTGGGCATAGTGGCCGGCGACGCCGACGCAGAGCTTCAGGTCATCGCCAACGTGACGGAGGCGGATGTGGCTGCCATCCAGACGTATCTGGACAGCACCGACATCCGCGTGACCTGTCCCGAAACGCCGTGTCTGCTGGACATCAAGCTCACCGGCTGGCGGGAGGGGCACCACGCCTGCGTGCGGGTGGCCAACAACCACACGAACATCATCTATATGGAAAAGGATGGGAATATCCTGCGGGAGCTGCCGGTCACGGGCAACGCCGAGGACAACCTGCAGGACAAATCCGTCCTCAACGTACAGGACATCATCACATTCGCAGAAACAGTACCTTTGGACAATATACGCCCCACCGTGGGGCGGCAGATCGAGAAGAACACCGCCATCGCCGCCGAGGGGCTGCGAAACAGCTGGGGCGCCAACATCGGCTCCACCCTGCTGGAGCGCAGCCAGGACTGGGCGACACAGGCGCGGGCATGGGCGGCCGCCGGCTCGGACGCACGGATGAACGGCTGCGAGATGCCGGTGGTCATCGTGTCCGGCTCCGGCAATCAGGGCATCACCGCCTCGGTGCCCGTATGGAAATACGGCAAGCTCATGGGCGCGGATGACGACACCATCCTGCGGGCGGTGTGTCTCAGCGACCTGATCACCATACACCAGAAGACCGGCATCGGGCGGCTGAGCGCCTACTGCGGCGCGGTCAGCGCCGGTGTGGGCGCGGGCTGCGGCATCGCGTGGCTGCGGGGCGCGGACTGTGAGGGCATCAGCCACACGCTGGAAAACGCCGTGGCCATGATCTCCGGCTGCATTTGCGACGGTGCCAAGGCCAGCTGCGCCAGCAAGATTGCCATGGGCGTGGACTGCGGCATCTTGGGCTACGACATGTACGCCGGCGGCAATAACTTCCGCCCCGGCGACGGTATTCTGGGCAACGACGTGGAGGACACCGTCCGGAATGTGGGCGTGCTGGCCGCGCAGGGCATGCGGGAGACCGACCGGGTGATTTTAAAGATCATGACGGAGTGACATGAAAACAGATAATGCAGCCCCCGGCGGCGCCGGGGGCTGCGCTGTTTTCAGTCGTCGAATACCTGAAGGGCGGTCTGGCGGAGGGAGTAGGCGTCGCTGCCGTAGCTGTGCCAGAGGGCGGCGGCGTCACGGAAAGGGTAGATCGGGGCGGTCTGGCAGACGTAGTTGGCCCAGCTCTCGATGACCCAGCCGTCCTGGCCGCGGAGGGCGTCGTAGAAAACGTAGGCGCGGGGGCTTTCGACGCCGCGGGGAAAGGACCAGCCGGCGGTGATCCGCTGGGTCTGGCGGGTGCCGAAGAGGTCGCTGACCTGTTGGCTGCCGCTCTTCAGCGTGTGGAAGGCGGCGGCCTGCGCCGTGCCGTTTCTCTCGCAGAGGACGCGGCCGCTGACATGGCCGCCGGGGAACCAGTCGCCCTGCGTCTGCCACGCCGGCCACAGTTCCAGCATCTCGGTGTAGGGGCTGGGCGGGGCGGCGTAGGTCAGGTGGTGGATATAGATATAGCGGCGGACACCGTCCTCCTCCGGCAATTCCACGGCCACATGGGTCATGGTCTGCTCCAGCGTATCATAGACACGGTAGACGTAGGTATAGTGGCGCTCCCCCTCTCCATCCACGTCGGTGATGGTGTGGTCGTAGACCAGCGGACGGTCCGGGTCACTCATATAGTGGGTGGTGGTGATGGTGCGGTGGTCCGTATCGCTGTACAGGCGTTCCACCTGACGGTACACCCTTACGGCACCGGTCATACGGGAGACCTCTTCGGCGGTCAGGTCATCGAGGACGTAGGACGGGAAGCCCTTTGCCAGCAGCTGCTGGCGGATCGTCTCGTTCTGGGGTGCGTCGCTGCGGGTATGCCAGTCCATGGGATACCGCTGCCCCAGGAATGCCGTCAGCAGCACCGCCGCCAGCAGCACACCCAGGCCGCCCCACAGCACCGCGGCATCCGGAAGGCGGACAGGGGCGGCGGTGATGGCGTAGCCGGTATCGGCCAGAGAACGGGACAATCTGACCATGCTGCGGAGCAGGAGGATGTAGAGCACCAGCATCGGCAGGACCAGCAGCCAGCCCTCCACGCCGATGAGCGCCAGGACCGTAAGGACAGCGTAGAACACCGCCATGGCTCCGGCGGCGGGGGCGGCGGGCTTCTCCGCCCCGGCGGCGCGGGAGACCTCCACCATGCCCGCCACAGGCAGACATACAGCACCTGCAGCAGGGCGATATTGACATAGGCCGGTGCAAGCCCCGTCTCCACAGGCAGGGCGGCGAGGACGATACACGCGCCGCGGACGGCCAGAGAGGCCAGAGAGAGGATATAGCACCAGCGGAGGGGCGTGTTTTCGCGCCGCAGCGTACAGAAGCCCAGCACCAGCAGCAGGCCGCCGACGGCGGGCAGGATCACATCCAGATACAGGAAATTCAGGGTAATGGTGATCAGACCCAGACCCCAGAGCACCCGGGTCATGGCCATGCTCCAGGGATTGATCTCGCCGGCGGCGGGCGGCGGCAGGGCGGCGGCATCCTCACGGAGCAGATCGTCAAAGCGGCGTTCGTCAGTCATAGAGATCACCTCCCAGCTGTTGGCGCAGGGTCTGCCGCAGGCGATACAGGCGGCCCTCCACGGCCCGTTCCGTCAGGCTCAGCTCGGCGGCCATCTGGGCGGTGGACTGGCAGTAGTAATACTTCCGGTAGAACAGCTCCCGCTCGTACACCGGCAGGCCCGCGATAGCCGCCCGCAGCTGTTCCCGCCGGTCCTTTTGCAGCAGGGCCTCCTCGGCGCTGCCGTCCCCGTGGGGCACGGTGTCCTCCAGCGGGGCGTCCTCCGTTCCCTTGGCGCGGGCGCGGTTCAGGGCGGCGTTGCGGGTCAGGGCGGTCAGCCAGCCGTTCAGGCTGCCCTTTGCCCCGTCGAAGCTCCCCGCCCCCTGCCAGATGCGCAGGGATATGTCCGCCAGGCACTCCTCCCTGTCCCGCTCATCCGGGAGGATGGGACGCAGGACATAGAGGAACAGCGGCGTGAAACGCCGCAGCAGCGCCTGCAGGGCTGCCTCGTCACCGCCGGCGATGCTCGCCATCAGTTGTCTGTCGTCCACGCGCTCCCTCCTCCCTGTGGTTTCTTCTGTATGATACACTATTTTACCAGAAATCCCACGGAGAAACAGCATAAAAAACAAGACCGGCGACGCCGGTCTTGTTTTTTATCACACAATTACTCAGTCACGAAGGGCAGCAGGGCGATCTGACGGGCGCGCTTGATGGCCTCGGTGAGCTGGCGCTGATGCATAGCGCAGGTGCCGGTGG
>OKRU01003610.1_pt1 | contig 12157 bp, 7 predicted proteins | sample 1601131 | NCBI WGS metagenome assembly OKRU01 (sample SAMEA3541558, study PRJEB24748) | human gut metagenome | biome: human gut; feature: human-associated habitat; material: faeces | place: China | collected 2012 | reverse complement strand
GCATGACCGGCGGCATTTTGGATTTAAGTAAAATCAGTTCCGCCTCATCCGGTCTCCCTGCCTGTCTACAGACCACAACAAAGACAAACACTACTGCCACTGCGGCACAAGGTACAAGCAGTACAAAGAAAACAACCAAACTGGTGACAAAAATAACATTAAATAAAAAGAAAGCAAAACTCCGTTATAAAAAGAAACTCAAATTAAAGGCCACCGTAAAACCAAAAAATGCAACAAACAAAAAAGTCAAATGGTATGTCTCCAATAAAAAATATGCCAAAGTAACGCAAAAAGGTGTTGTCCGTGCAAAGAAAAAGGGAATCGGCCATACCGTTAAGGTTTATGCAAAGGCAAAAGATAAATCCAAAAAGAAGGCTTATTGCAAAGTGCGCATTTATAAATAAAGATACCCTTGACTTTTTCTACACAAATCAACTACACTTAAGGACGAAACGGATTGTTTTACTATGAGGAGGCATTATGAAAAAAATTGGATTAATCGGAGCCATGGATGAAGAAGTGGCTATCATAAAAGAAGAAATGACAAATACAAACGAAGTGACAAAAGCAGGCATGACTTTTGTGGAAGGAGATTTTTACGGACTCAAAACCGTTGCCGTTGTAAGTGGAATTGGCAAGGTTAATATGGCAGTCTGCACCCAGATTCTCTGTGATGACTTTCATGTAACCATGGTTATCAACACCGGCGTTGCCGGCTCCTTGAACAACGCCCTTGATATCGGTGACATTGTTTTATCGAGTTGTGCGCAGGAACACGATATGGACGTCTCGCCACTCGGAGACCCGGTCGGCATCATCCCACGCATGGAACAGTCGATTTTTACAGCAGATGAGACACTGGTTTCTTTGGCAAAATCCGCCTGCGAAAAAGCAAATCCGGACATTCACTGCCACATTGGAAAAGTGGTGAGCGGAGACCAGTTTATCGCCAGTGCGGAGAAAAAGAATTATTTAATTGAAACATTCCATGGTGACTGTGCCGAAATGGAAGGTGCTGCCATGGCGCACACTGCTTACTTAAACAACGTCCCATTTTTAATTATCCGCGCCATTTCTGACAAGGCAGATAATTCCGGTCATATGGATTATCCGGTTTTTGCAAAACAGGCAATTATCCACACCGTTTCCCTGCTTAAGGAACTTTATCAACATTTATAAACAATTTTCTTTGAGAATAACACAGTGGAATGTCACAATAGTTTATTGTGGCATTCCTTTTTTGGGGTTAAAATATGGTTACAATGAAAGGAGTGTAGCTATATGAAACAAATCAAAAAGGTAATTGCCCACAGCCTGGTTGCCGTTCTTTGTCTGTCTTCATTTCTGACAAACACGGCGTCCACCGAAGCAAAGGCAAAAAAACCAAAACTTTCCCAAAAATCAATGACCCTGACAAAGGGAAAATCAAAAACTCTTAAGGTAAAAAACACAAAAAAATGCAAGGTCACCTGGAAAACAAGCAAGAAAAAGATCGTTTCAATTTCAAAAAAGAAACGTACCTCCTGCAAATTAAAGGCAAAAGCGAAAGGAACCGCAAAAATCACCTGCACGGTAAAAAGAAAGAAAAAGACATATAAACTTACCTGCAAAGTAAAGGTGAAAGCAAAAAAGACCGTCGTTGCTTCCAGCTTAAAGGATACCTATGCAAAAATTGTACCATACATGGGTACCTGCCTAAACTACGGAAGTGCTTCTAATCCACGAGAACTGCAAAACGCGTCCACAATGAAATTTGTAAAAAAACAGTACAACAGCTTTACTTTGGAAAATGAAATGAAACCGGATGCTATTCTCGGCTCATCCGCCAAGCTCATTTCCGTTGCTGACGCAAAGAAAAAGGGATATTACATTCCTGCAGGATATACCGAATCAACCGTTCCGGAATTAGCATTTACAACCGTTGACAAATCTTTAGAGGCCGCAAAAAACAACGGTTTGAAAATGCGTGCCCATACTTTGGTATGGCACAGCCAGACGCCATCCTGGTTCTTTACAAAAAATTACGATGGCTCAAAAGTTGTTACTCCTGCTGTTATGGATGCCCGTCTTGATTTTTACATTCATAATGTAATGGGGCATGTAATGGATAAAGAAAAAGCTTTAACCGGTTCTGCCGGAAGCATTGTTTACGCATGGGATGTCGTGAACGAATATCTCCACCGTCCGTCTTTTGCATTTTTCAAAACATGGACGAGCGTATATGGCAATATGGGAAATTCTCCTTCTTATGTAAAGAAAGCATTTGAAATTGCCTACGATATGTTAAAGAGTTATCAGGCAACGGATAAAGTCACGTTGTTTTATAATGATTACAACACCTATTTCGGTGTAAAAGACACATTAAATCTGGTAGAATTTATCAACAAAGGCGAAACTGCTAAAATTTGCGGAGGCATCGGCATGCAGAGCCACGTAGATGTAAAAGTTCCTACGGTTGCCGAATACGGCAGTGCATTGGAGCAGTTTTTAGCAGCCGGTTACGAAATTCAGATAACCGAACTTGACTTTACTATAAACTTTGACACGGAAGGAACTAATGCTTCCTACGCTTACACACCGGAGCATGAAACCGATGCAGATCAGGCAAAATTCGTAAAAAAACTGATGCAGACCATCATTACCAAACAAAAGAATCGTAATCAGAGTGTAAATCCAAAAGGAATTACCGGTATCACTCTCTGGGGCCTATGTGATGCGACGTCATGGCGTTCCCAGTGTGCTCCTCTTTTGTTTGATACCAGTATTTATGATCCAAAATTGTCATACACAGCCTTTTTAGAGGCGGCAAAAATCTGGTAAGTTGCGGTAATTGTAAAAAAAGAGTGTGTTTGTGTTGACAACTCCACCGCAAAATTTTATAATCCCATTGTGAGACAATATTATTTAGGAAAGAGGGATGTAAGGGTGGATAATCGAGAAACACAAAAACCATCTTGGATTCGTACAAAAAAGGGAAAGGCAATGCTTATTGCTACAATTGCAACACTTGTTGTAGTGATAGGCATTGTTTTGGGTATACATATTTATTATATGAACCGCTGGTACTCAAACACATGGATTGGTGACAGAGAAGTATCAGGCATGACCTATGAGGAATCTGCGGAATTGATTAATCGGGTATTTTCCACGTATCAACTGAAAATAACAGGAAGAAATAATGGAACTTTGACCATTGGAAAAGATGACATTGATTATCAAGTCGACATCAAAGATTCTCTTCAGAAAAAATATGATGAGCAACATGATTCTCTTCCTTTCTTTTCCCTGGGAAAAAGAAAGCAGGTGGATATTGACTTAGGGGCTTCTTATGATGAGAAAAAACTGGATGCCCTCGTGGGACAGTCTGATCTCTCAACCGGAAGTGAGTCATATCCGGTTACACAACCGCAAAACGCAAAGGTCGCTTTTTCATCAGAGAAAAAATATTTGGTTATTGAAAAAGAATATTTAGGAAATACGCTTAATCACGATGAATTGATAACGGCGATTGGAAAAGCTCTGAAATCCGGACACGAAAAGGTAAACTTAACGGATGAAAAAAAATACCCGGATGTATACGAAAAGCCAAGTATTTATTCCACAGACCCTTCGCTCCAGCAAAAAGTGGATGCCTGCAATCCGGTAATTCTGCGCTGGATAACCTGGACAATTCAAAAGGACATTAAAGAAACCATTGGTCCAAAACAGATTTATAAATGGTGCAATTATAAAAACGGAAAAGTTACTTTTGATAATCAGGCAATTGAAAAATGGGTTGAAAAAACCTGCTTTAAGTACAAAACTATTGGCGTGACACGCTCATTTAAAAGTCACAACGGCAAAACTGTTTCCGTAACCGGTGGGGACTACGGTTGGCAGCTTGTTTACGATACAATGCTGAAGCAATTGACAAGCGCTCTGAAAAAGACAATGGATGCAAATAAGCAGAAAGCCTATATGGAAAATCCGGATGCCACACAGAAAAAAGCATTGACGATCAAAAAGAAAACAAAATTTGCCAACACGGCATTTACAATGAACATAGATGACAAAACAAAGGATTGGGACACAGAAAACTTTACTGAAATTGATCTTACTGCTCAAAAGATTTATGTATGGCGCAACGGAAAAGTTGCTTTTAAGTGTCGAACAATCAGCGGAAAACCAGTAAAAGACCGTCAAACACGAACCGGTGCTTATTTCATCAAAGAACACCAGACACACCGTACTCTCCGCGGCGATAACTATGCAACGCCGGTAAACAACTGGGTTCGTATCATGTGGACCGGAACCGGATTCCACGGTGCGCCTTGGCAGCCATGGAGCCGCTGGAGTAAAACACTTTATAGAAGCCGTGGTTCACACGGATGCTTAAACTTATCTCCATCGGATTCGAAAAAGATTTATGACTTGACAAAGTACCGTGAGATGGTATTTATACATTATTAATGTAGGTTGTTAGAAATAAAAAAGGGAAAGCGGGATATTTGCTTCGCAAATATAGCTTTCCTTTTTTATTTTAACAACCGGCGATAGGGCTGCAGATTATACTAACTCTCGCCAAAATGCTGGCTGCTATGTTACGACTTAAGCCGAAGTGGCTTTCTAACTTTATATATTACTAAAAAAGATTTGTGTTTCATGGGTACAAACGCGCGGATTCAATATGCACATTTTCAGCACATGACATATCTCCGCGTGTTTGTCTAAGCGACAGCGCCCATGAAACACAAACTTTTTTAGTAAAATATACAATTAGAAAAACACTATGCCTTATAATCATACCGCAATACTACGACCGACAATGGTGGAACATACAGTTCCAGTTCGTAATATTTCTTTCCCGGCTGGATTTTTTCGCCCGGTCTTGGTACTACCGGTGCCTTACATGGTTTTGCCTGAATCGGCTTTTTATTCACACGGTCTTCACCGCCAAATCGCTCTTCGTCGGAATTTAGTATCTCCGTAAAGGTTCCGGCACAAGGTGCATTGACCTGATAATCTTCCAATGCCATCGGTGTGAAGTTTGCAATAAACATCAACTGGTCTTTTACTGAGCTGCCACGGCGCACAAACGCTACTGTACTTAATTCCGGACGCCAGCAGTCCATCCACTCAAAGCCCATAACATTAAAATCGTGATAATACAAGGCATCGTACTTTTGGTACAAGTGATTTAATTCACGTACGTAATCCTGCATTTTCTTATGTCTGTCATCTTCTTCCAGTAAAAACCAGTCCAGACTTCGAAACTCTGCCCATTCTCGTTTCTGAGCAAATTCCTGCCCCATAAACAAAAGCTTTTTGCCCGGATGACCATACATAAATCCAAACGCGGCACGAAGAGAAGCAAACTTATCTCCTTCCAAACCGGACATCTTGTTTAACAGAGAACATTTTCCATGAACCACCTCATCATGCGATAAAACCAAAATGTATTTCTCACTGGTGTAATAATCAATACTAAAACACAACTGCCTCTGATGGTCTTTTCTGAAATATGGATCTAATTTCATGTACTCCAAAAAGTCATTCATCCAACCCATATTCCATTTGTAAGAAAAGCCAAGTCCGCCATCTGCTACCGGCGCCGTAACGCCCGGCCATGCCGTCGACTCTTCCGCAATGATATAAGCTCCCGGATGCTCCTTTTCCACCTCGGAATTTAAATGCTGCAGGAAATGAATTGCCTCGTAATGCTCATTTCCGCCATCTTTGTTCGGAAGCCACTCGCCATCGCTTTTTCCATAATCCAGATACAGCATAGATGCAACGGCATCCACACGAAGTCCGTCAATATGGAACTTCTCTATCCAGAACAGTGCATTGGCAACGAGGAAGTTTTTCACTTCCATTCTTCCGTAATCAAAAATATATGTTCCCCAGTCCGGGTGTTCGCCACGTCTGCTGTCCGGATGTTCATACAACGGCTGTCCGTCAAAACGTCCAAGGCAGTGAGCATCTTTTGGAAAATGCGCCGGTACCCAGTCTAAAATTACCTGAATCCCCCGCTTGTGCATTTCATCCACAAAATACATAAAATCTTTTGGCTCACCATAACGGCTCGTCGGCGCATAATAACAGCCAACCTGATAGCCCCATGAGCCATCAAACGGATACTCTGCAATTCCCATCAATTCAATATGAGTATAACCCATATCAACCACATAGTCGCCAAGCATAGATGCTAACTCACGATATGAAAAATTGCCATTGTCATCGTCTTCAATCCGTTTTTTCCAGGAAGCAAGATGAACCTCATAAATACTCATCGGCTCTTTGTCTCTTACATCTCTTGACTTTTTCTGATGCTTCTTCTGATAAGAACCATCCTGCCATTTGTAGCCATCAAGCGACGTAATTCGGGAAGCATTTCCCGGACGCAGTTCCGCATAATTTCCATAAGGGTCTGTCTTATACAACTTATCCCCGCTCTTTGCCGTAATCTCATACTTATAGGCAGCGCCTTCCCACGCGCCCGGCACGAACAGTTCAAAAATACCGCTGCTCCCCCTCATAATCATCTTATGAAGTCTTGCATCCCACATATTAAACTCGCCGATTACACTCACGCTGCAGGCGTGTGGCGCCCAGACAGCAAACTGAACGCCCTCCACGCCATCGCGCTTCATCGGATGTGCTCCTAATTTTTCATAAATTTTATAATGGTTTCCCTCCGAGAATAAATACCGGTCAAGTTCACCAAACATCCCCGGAAATGCATAAGGGTCGTCAATTTCAATCACATCGTCCGGTCCATATTCCACCCGGAATCGATATTTTTTCAGCCGCTCCGATTTCTTCTCAATGACATAGCCAAAAAATCCTTCCGGCTCCATTGGTTCCATCTCGTAAGTGGTCTCCCCTTTTGAATCCAGCACCCACATACGTTTTGCACACGGACGATATGCGGTAAAAATCTGCACATCCTCCTCTTTGAAAATGTGGCAGCCAAGCAAATCCTGAGGTGCATTCAAAATTCCCTCTTCCAATTCCTTCAGCATCTCTTTGCTCGTCCACTGTTCCAAATATGGATTGCTCACATGTTCACCCCCTGCATTTATTTTATCCTAACTGATTCAGCAAGTCCTTTACAATTACAGCCAGTTTTTCTGATTTTTCATCGGCATCTGCCAAATCTTTACCAACAACACCAAAGTAAAGTTTAATCTTTGGCTCCGTACCGGATGGACGAACACAAAGCCATGCATCCTCGGTCAATTCAAAATAGAGTACGTTGGACTTTGGAATACCGGTTGGTTTCTTCTCGCCGGTCTTAACATTTACGATTTCATCTTTCAAATAATCTCTTACTGCCGTCACATCGTAATTACCAAATTTCATCGGCGGATTTTTACGGAGATTATCCATAATCGACTGAATCTTCTGCAGTCCCTCAATACCTTTATGAGTAATGGCAATTACATTATCTTTGTAGTAGCCGTATTTCTCATACATATCTAACATAGCATCCCAAATTGTTTTGCCTCGCAGTTTATAATAAGCAGCCGCCTCGCAAAGTGCCATCGATGCCACAATCGCATCCTTATCTCTTGCATGCGTTCCAATCAAGCAGCCATAACTTTCCTCAAAGCCGAACAGATAGTGGCCTTTTCCTGTTGTCTCCATGCGGAGAATCTCTCTTCCAATCCACTTAAATCCGGTCAGGCACTCGGTCACTTTGATACCATAATATTTTGCCATCGCATCTACGAGGTTCGAAGTAACAACCGTCTTAATCAACTCGCCATCTTCCGGAAGTTTTCCTTCCAGTGCAAGTTTCTGTCCAATTTCATAATCGGCAAGAAAACTTCCCGACATATTTCCGGTTAAGCAGATATACTCACCGGATTTGGTATCTTTTACATAAACACCAAGGCGGTCTGCATCCGGGTCCGTTGCCAAAACTAAATCGGCATCCTTTTCTTTTGCCAGTTTAAGAGCAAGTTCAAATGCTTCCGGTGCTTCCGGATTCGGATAACTGACAGTAGGGAATTCACCATCCGGCAGTTCCTGCTCCGATACAACTGCAAGCGCACCTTTTTCCATTACCTGCCCGATAAAGGAATGCCCGTCTACCCGTTCTCCTTTTGTTGCAATAAACAGACCACCAGGCTCTATCTTACGGGAATCGATCACTATATTAGTTACCTCCTGCTTACTCTTTGCAGGATCTCCATGGTAAACACCGCAGGCCGTGGCGATATTTTCCAGTGTCATATTTTTCATCATTTTGCCTTCTTCCTGATAGGAAATATTTTCTTTTTACTTGCGCAGCGATACTTCGATCAGCCATTCACAAAGCTGATTAAAGTTATAGCCCATAACTGCCGCTTCCTGCGGAAGCAGAGATGTCGGTGTCATGCCAGGCAGTGTATTGGCTTCCAGACAGAACATTTCGTTTTTCTCATTCATCATAAAATCCATACGTGCATATGACGTGATATGTAATACTTCATACGCCAGCTCCGCATAGTGCTGCATTTCCTTTGTCAGTGCTTCGTCTAAAACTGCGGGACAAGTCTCTACGGTACTGCCTGCCTGGTATTTGTTTTTGTAATCATAAAAGCCTTCGATCGGTGCAATCTCGATGATCGGAAGTGCTTTTCCCTCGATCACGCCTATGGAAAATTCTCTTCCTTTTATGTACTGCTCTATGATAACCGCATCATCATAAGCATATGCCTGTGCCAGTGCTTTTTCGCACTCCGCCCGGTCATTTACCATATAAACGCCGACGCTGGAACCGCCGTTACATGCTTTTACAACCGCCGGGTAACTGACATCCTGCGGAAGAAGCTGCCCTTTCTTTAAGCTGATGCCGTATGGGGTCGGAACACCACCCTCACGGAACAACTGCTTGGAAAGTGCCTTATCCATACTGACTGCTGCACCGAGTGGTCCGGTTCCTGTATAACGGATGCCCTCCAGATCCAGTGCTGCCTGCACCTTACCATCTTCGCCGTTAGCACCGTGCAACCCCATAAATACAAGATCCGCCTGATGGCAGATATCCAGTACATGCGGTCCAAAGAATCCTTCGCCGCCTCTTTTCTTCTTGATCGCTTCAATATCCGGATCCTTCTCCGTAATACCCCGGATCTGCTCACTGAAATCAATATCCGATGTAAACAGTGTCTTGTAATCTTCTCCCGGATATCCCATAAATACGTCCACAAGTACAACCTGATGTCCATTCTCCTTCAGTGCTTTATATACCATCTTTCCTGTGATCAATGAAACATCTCTTTCTGTACTTGTTCCGCCTGCCAGTACTGCTATTTTCATTCTTTATCCTCACTTTCCTTGCCCATTTTCGCAAGCTCTCTCTCTATAAAGAGCAATGCCGACCGCTGTACGCAGTCCATTTCTTCCATATTGCTGTAACATGCATGAAGCAGTATCTTACATGCATTTCTGTACTCTAAACTCACCAGCGTATTGTCCGCAACCGCCAGCTTCAGCATGGCTGTCAGGCTGTCAGCCCTGCTTTCGATCGCATGCTGTGAAAACACGTTGTCAGACAGCTCCCCGCATTCTTTCAGAAGCCTGTTCATCTGCTGTTCACAAAGCTTTGTATCCACACGCTGCAGACTCGTCAGATAAAGCAAATCTCCCCAGAAGCCTTCTGCTGTATCTTCTGCTGCCTCATACTGCTTAATTACCTGGTGATAACTATATGATCCTGTCACATTAAAAAGCGCCGTTGCTGCCATATACTGTTCCGGCGATACCGCCATGTCCGTCCGGCTTCTGCTTCTGACCGCTGTCTGGTAGGCAGTCTGTGCCTGCTTCAGATAAACTGCAGCTCCCGCTTCATTTTTCAGGACATGACAGCACTGTGCCATTGCCGCTGCATAGCTGTACTCTGCCCTGACACCTGCCATATCTGTATCCGATCCGGAAACACTGTTCTTTGCCTGCTCCGTGTGATACCGGATCAGATAGTCTGCATCCTTCTGCAGCTTCTTCAGATCTTCCTCTTCCGGCTCCGTATAAAATTCCTGCAGCACGGCAAGGATCATAAGAGCCTGATAATCAGTCGTTTCCTCTGCTGTATAATAGCCCTCCGGCGCAGTATCTCTCCAGCTTTTCCGATCTGTCTCAAACTGCATCCGATATCTGTCCTCATAAATCTGAAATGTATACGATCTGCCGATCACCGCTGTCTGTATGTAATAGCTTCCCGGTTCTGTCAGTTCCGAAAAATCTCCCCATGCTTTTCCCGCTTCACCGGTCTGTTGTATACTTCCCTGATAAACAACCTGCTTATCCTTCTGCCGGTACACAGAAAAAGTATCCTGCAGATCTGCTCCCGTAAAATACGCATATTTGAGATCATCCGGTGCATATCCCTGTAAATCAATCGCAATATTGGAACTGACCGTCGGCCGGTCAATTCCGATTACTATATCTTCCGTCTGCATTTTTCCCACTTCATCCGAAAGCTCTTCATTTTCTTCGCTTTCTCCTGATGAGTAGCGGAAGGAATATTATTTTCCATTGTTTCCATATTTTATGATTCGATTGTTAGTTGCGTATTATTTGACTAATGATTCTATCTGCCCGGTCAGTTTGAGGAGCATCAGATTGGTGACCCGATAATTATAATGTGCATTGATATAATTGTTCTGCGCTTCACTCATCTGCATTTCGTCTTGCAGCACCTCAGTCATTGAAGCGATTCCTTCGCGATAACGGTCGGAAGTAACGGCATAGACATCTTCCGCCAACAGATAGTTATCTTTCTGTTTTTTAAAATTACGCTGGTTATTCATCAGGTCGTTCACCGCATTCAAATATTGGGTTTGCAGATTTTTCCGGGTGTCCTCCCATGCCAGCTTGCGATTCTCAATGTCGATCATCGCTTTCCTTATCTTATAAGTTTTATCCAGTCCATCAAAAATAGGAATGCGCAAAGTCAGCCCCAGTCCATACGAACGAAACCAATGATTGGACGGACCGGAATGGAACCAATGATAACCTTTATCTGTGTAGGCAGCATATCTCCAGTTCCCTGTCAAACTAAGAGAAGGGATATAGCCATTAGTAATCATCCGTTTTTGCCGTTCAGCCAGTTCCAACTGCGATTGCGTGAGTTGCAGTTCGTAGAGGTTCTCCGACAAACCGGTTAAAGCGACCGTAGTAATGCTATCAGTATTAACCGGTGTCAGGGCTATTTCTTTTTCAGCCGGATAATCCATAATGTACTTCAACATATTAAGTTGCTGCTTCATCATTGCCTGTGCATTGTCATATTGCACTTTCAGGTTCTCCAAATTGATATTTACTCTTTTCAGGTCGACTTCCATAGACATACCATTATCAAAGAAAGCCCGGGTTATATCCCGCAACTCTTCCAGACGGGTGATATTCGCCTTTATCAACACTATTTGCTCGGCTGTTACTTGCCCCAGATAGTACATCTTGCTGATTTGAAGAATAATGTCCTCCCTCGCCTTACCATAAGACAAGCGGCTGATCTCCTCCACAACTTTAGCAATAGACATAGAAGTATAAAGAGTCTGGTTGAAAAGCGGCATTTGCATTTCCAGGCCTGCATTAGCAGAATGTTGCAATGTTTGAGTAATATTATAGGGAACGCCGTAAGATGAACCGTCCGTCACAGATACCGGAGGATCAAAATTATTACTATAACCGGCGACAGCACTAATCTGCGGCAACAATCTTGCCCGATTTTCAGATACACCATATTTGCTTTTCTGTATTTCTCTACGCTTGCTCTCCAACGACAAGTTGTTATCAATACCTACCCGAAGGCAATCTTCCAATGTCAAGGTTTCTACTCCTTGCGCTCTCCCGTTTACAACGAGCAAAATAAAAAAGGTAAAAATGAACAGTAGTCTTTTCATAATATATGCTCTATAATCGGCTACAAATTTAGTGGGTTAGGACAAATGAAAGCTACCCATAAACCGACTCTTTATATTCATATTTTCCTTTTTCAACAGAACTTTTGATAGACAAAACTCCGTACTTAGTCGATTTTATTTTCATCTATCCCAGTATCTGCTTAGTTTTGAGGTATTAAAACAAATAAAGAATGATTAATCAGCATATTCAAACAACCAAATAGCGTTTGTTTTTCATAATTTTTTAGTGAATGCAAAACGGCTCTCTTCGGGAGGAAGAGAGC
>OKRU01003607.1_pt1 | contig 12161 bp, 6 predicted proteins | sample 1601131 | NCBI WGS metagenome assembly OKRU01 (sample SAMEA3541558, study PRJEB24748) | human gut metagenome | biome: human gut; feature: human-associated habitat; material: faeces | place: China | collected 2012 | reverse complement strand
ATCGTGGAAAGCGCCTCGATGGCGGAGTCACCGTAGATGGTGCGCTGAAGGTGAGTCTCCTGCACTTTTGCGCCGTTCCTTGTCAGGTGTCCCTCACTGTCCACCTCCATCACATCCCCCGGCAGCCCTGCAATGCGCTTGATCAGGTATTCCCCGGATGCATCCTTTAAGATGACGGCATCCCCATAGCCCACGCCGTCCGGGAGGATGCGCAGGAAGAACACGATGTCCCCGGGATGGCAGGCAGGGCGCATGGAATTCCCATCCACGCGCATGATCCCGCACACCCTGAACACCATGAGCCAGACCACAAACAGGATGGCGGCGCGCTCTGTGCGCATCTTTCTTTTCCGTTTTTCCTCGCGGATCTTCAGGAGTGCCATGTCAAGGCTGTACTGTTCTCCCCCGTTCATGGCTGTTCCCGGAGACCGGCCTCTTCCAGTCTGTCTGCCTGTATCTGTCCCGGTCTCTGTATCTGTCCCGGTCTCTGCGGCTTTCCCTGCGGATCCCGGGTGTCTTCCTCCGGCGGACACTCTGCAAAGATGCAGTCCAGGCCTTTTTTCAAGGATTCCAGCCGGCTGCGGTACTGATGGTAGAGCGCCTGTTCCTTCTCCACTTTCTCCCTTGTCTTTGTCAGGATGACGTCCATCTGTCTCCCTGCCTCTGCAAGGATCTCCTCCGCCTGCCGGCCTGCCTCTGCAAGGATCTCTCCTGCCTTCCTCTCTGCCTCCGTAAGGGTCTCCCCTGCCTTCTGGTCTGCCTCTGTAATGGTCTCCCCTGCTTTCTGGTCTGCCTCTGCAATGGTCTCCACTGCTTTCTGGTCTGCCTCTGCAAGGATCTTCTTCCCTGCTTCTTCAGCCTCTTTGAGCATGCGTTCCTTTTCGGTGCCGGCATGATCCAGGATGGTCGCCGCAGTTTCCTTTGCACCTCCCAGGATTTCCTCCGCCTTTCCTTCTGCCTCCGCATAGAGCTTCTCCTGTGTGGGGATCTGTGCCCGCAGTCCTGCGTTCTCTGCCGCAAGCTGCATCTTTTCCAGATACAGTTCCCTCACTGCCTCCTCATTCTTCTGCCCATAGTACTCCACCAGCTCCCTGATGTAGAGCACGACTTCCTCGCGGTCATACCCTAAGACGGCTGTCCTTAACTTTTCTATTTCCTTAACAAAATTCCTGTCTTTCATGATCTGTCACTTCCTTATAATCCCTTTTTCAGGCACAATAGGGGCAGCCTGCGCTGCCCCTGTCATGTCATCCTGCAAGTTCTCTTGAAAGTCTTGACTCAAACACTGCAAGAGCTGCCATGCAGCCGGCTGTGATGACTGCGCCGGCTATATAGATCGGAGTATCTGCCACACAGTGTCTGCCTGTCACAGCCAGTAAGATGCCCGCTGATATATAGGCTGCACACATCACCACCTGGGCTGCAATACATTTTTTCTGCGTCTTCTGCAGTGCTTTTCTTCTTTCAGGATCCATGGTCCTTATCCTCCTGTTCCTTGTATTTCTGCCATGAATGGGTCTGACAGGGATCCTTCCTGTTCTGTCCGCTCATGTCAGATGTTTTGTAAGTATTTTGGAAAAATTACATATATCATTTTTGGTTTGTTGTTTGTAAGTTTAGATAATAGGTCTTTCTTTTTTTATTGTCCGGGGATATGTGGATATCCCCGGGATTGTTTTTTCGTTCTGGTATATCTTTGGGTTACTGTCTTACTCTCCGTCAAGTTCCTCTCGGATCTTCCGGATACGCAGGACTGTGTATCCTGCGATCACAAGGATCAGGATGATTGGATACCAGTGGGATCCGCAGTCTGCGAAGCTGATGCGTCCGTCCGCATCACTGCTGTCTGCCGGGATGCTGTCGTCTGCGTTTCCGCTTCCGTCTGCACCGGCTCCGGTATCTGTGCTGTCAGCGACATCTGTAGTATCATCTGAACCTGTGCCTGCACCGGTCTCTGTGCCTTCTGTCACATCCCCACCATCTGCCGGATCTGACCCGTTGTTGTTTCTGTTGTTCTTGTTGTGTTTGTTGTTTTTGTTTCCGCCGGACGCATTGTTTCCATCCGCTGCGGCGATATCTGTGGCATTCGTCTTGCCATCTGTGACCCCGGTATTGGTTCCGTTCGTATTTCCATTGCTGTTTCCACCACTGCCGGAGCCACCGTTATTGTTTCCGTTATCTCCGCCATTGCTTCCACCATTGCCGTTATTGTTGCCACCGTTGTTACCACCATTTCCGCCGTTGTTGTCTGGTTTGCTGCCGTCACTGCCGGAGCTGCCGTTATTTCCACTGTTGGAGCCGCCGCCATTTCCGCCGGAGCCCGGGTTCTTGCCGTTTCCTCCATCGCCTCCGTTTCCACCGTTTCCGCTATTGGATTCACCGCCGTTTCCGCCGTTTCCTCCATTGCCGTTGTTGGAGTCACCGCCATTTCCGCCGTTTCCTCCGGTTCCTCCGGTGTTGTTACCACCGTTGCCTCCGGTTTCGCCTGAGCTTCCTCCATTACCGCCGGATCCGCCGTTGCCCTTGTCTGAGTCTCCGCCATTTCCGCCGGATCCGCCACTGTTCGTGCCGCCGTTGTTATTGCTTTCTCCTGTGGAGCCGTTGCCGCCGTCTCCTCCGGTTCCACCGTTTCCGTTGTCGGATTTGCCGCCGTCTCCGCCATTTCCACCGGATGTTGTTCCACCGTTATTATCGGTCTTTCCCGGCTGTGTGGTCTCGGTTCCTGTACCGCCGTTTCCACCGTTTCCGCCCGGGTTCGTGTTATCTCCTGTTGCGTTTCCGCCGTTTCCTGCATCACCGCCTTTGACAGTTCCGCCAGGATTGATGGTGATGGTCTTATCGCCTGCGCTGATTCCGGTTCCACCGTTTCCACCATTGCCAGGGATACCGGCTCCACCATTTCCTCCATCTTTGCCTTCTGTGCCGTTTGCACCGTTACCACCGGTCACGTTTGCATTGCTTCCGATGATAATTCCGGCATCTGCTGTATCACCACTGGCTCCGATACCGGCTGCTCCATCTGGATGTTTAGCAGAACCGTCTCCACCTTTGATCGTACCGTTTACGATTTCAAGATTCGTTCCCGGATGTTCGTTGCTGTTAACATCCTTGACAAATTCCAGTCCCGGTTTTGCCTCATTATTATCATCTGCCTTGTCACCTGTGATGGTCTTATCATTTAAGTCGATCTTGACCTCACCCCATGTGTCAGGGATCTCAACTGTGTGGTCGATGTCTTTCTTCACGATGACTTTGTAGTTGCCGTCATCATCCACTACAACCTGTACATTGGAGTTTTCTGCTTTCTCTGTTCTGTCCGTGGCATTATTGCCTGTTGTGTCCCCGGCACCTCTGTCCTCGAACTGCTTTGCGATATCTTTTGCATCCACGAGGGCTGTTTTGCCGTTTACAGAACCATATTTCTTATGACTGATCTGATATGGTGTTGCTTTCTTCAGGCCTGTGATGGTTGCTTTTCCATCCCCATCCGTAAGTATGGTTGATACATTACCTGTCGGGGTTCCCTGGGCATCCAGCTCCTGATACTTATAAGTCTCATTTGCTCTTCCCTTGAAAGTCAGCGTATATGCTGTCTTTCCCGTAATGGTCGGATTATCATCCGTCACTTCCACTTCTACGCCTGTCGTCAATCCTGATGCTGCAATCATAAAGGTCAAAGCATCCACATATGTTCCCTTAGTCTTTTTCTTTAATTCCTCTAATTTTGTTTGTTCCACAGTCACACTATTACTGATGTCTGAACCGGAATGATCATAAGCAGTCACATTTGCGAGTGTCGCTGCCTCTGTGTCCGTAAGCTTTCTGACATCGTTCACATGAATGACAAAATCATCTGCTGCAATAACGCTTCCATCTGCCCCCTTGATCACGTTCATCCGGTATACCGGGATTAAGGTCACGACATCCGCAGTCTGTGCAGTCATCACAGTTGTTTCATTATAGATCTTTGTTCTGTCTGTTTTATCAACCCATACAAAGAGGCTCTCATTCTCAGCCTTTGACTTATCTGCTTCTTCCTGCATTTTGGTAAAGCTTGCTGCCGGAATCGTATCTCCATCAATCACTGTAATATGCTCTGTCTTATTTAAGATATTGCCCTTTTGATCTTCAAAAACGATCTCATGCAGTTTTTCAAAGTCCACCGTAACATTCCATGCCTGATAAACTTTTGCGAATGTATGGGAATAGGTCTTCGTTGTGCCATCCCATGTGATTTCCCCACTCTTGATTGCCGCATCAATATCAATTGCCACATTATTAACCGTAATGCTCTTTAATCCGTAACCATCCTCTGGCTTAATATTGACCTTCAATGCTCCATTATTCTTCACAATCGTCTGGTATGTACTGTTTCCTTTATCATTCCACGCCACACCATCATTTCCAGGCACAAGTTTTCCATGTGTCACTTTTACATCTACGGTCTGTCCCTCTTCAAATGTAATATTTAATGCCCGTGGTTTGCCTACCGGCTGTGTTGTGTAAGTATAGCTTGGTCCATTTCCTGTGAAAGCCTGATTGGATACATCGGTATCAGCACTGCCATCCACGTTGCTCCAATATGCCTGTTTATAAGTAGTGGCTGTTCCTGTTGTATCTTTTAACTCCAGCTCTACTGTTTCATTGTTTTTCACAATGACATGCTGGAACTGGTCCGCACCTGATTCTTTTGTTACAAGCCCTGTATCTTTCACTTTTGCCGTGCCACCTGTCACATGAACATGTACGATATGGGACGGTGTGAATACAGCTTTCAGTGTCACATCTGAAGTTGTCGGTGTGTACTTTAATTCATAACTCTTTTCTTTCCAGTTAAACGTTTTTGCTCCTGCAAATAAATCTGTATTGTTTGTTGTCTCCTGCAATGCTGTCAGGATAGAGAAACTTTCTCCCTTCTCCCCGGTAAGATCTGAATAATAAGGATTTGAAAAATCATTTGGCGTAAATATAAGGGTGAGTTCCTCATTGCGGTTTACATTGATGCTGCCATCCTGCTCCAGTTTGTATTCATTACCAGATGCATCTACCGCCTTGAAGCTTCCCTTTGCATTTGCTGTTACAAGACCTGTTACATTTAAGGTTGTCATCTGCCGTTTTGCCACAGCATTCACTGTAATGTCTCCTCTGACCTTCGGAATCGTAACTGTAATGTTTCCTGCTGGATCTACCCTGCACACATCTGCAAATGTCAAATTCTTAACAGTCCCTGTATCGCTTTCCTTCATAGTAACGATAAAGTTGTCCTGATCCAGATCATAATCTGCTTTTGGACTGATTTTTACAGTATAAGTTTTTAAATAACCAACGTCAGTCTGCTTCTGACCACTTGTAATCTCAGCATTGCTTCCTATGGTTACGATTGCTTTAAATGTTCCAAGATAAAACTTCTGATTGTTTTCGGTTGCAACATATTCAATACCATCTGCTGTGACTTTCTCTCCCGCAACAGCTATTACGATATAATCCCTGTCCGGATATTTTGTGTCGACTGCACTTCTCTGACCTACCGTCACGCCACCTGCAGGTGCAGTATCCACCTCATGTCCAAATACCTTCGCCTTTGTTCCCGAAGGAAGTTTTACCTCCGCTTTTTTATCTGTTCTGCGCTCTACTGTCACTTTATCGGCGGCTGAACCATTTCCTTTTATCTCTACCGTATTTTCTTCGCCGTCATCCAGCTTAATTACTGCACTCTTGTCTGCCGTAACTTCTGCTTTTGTCACCAGTTCATTCCGGTACATGGCATTCGGGATGTAGACCAGGGTGATGGCATTAAAACTCTGATTGGTATATGTGTATGTCACATCCCCGATCTTTAAGGTGAGTTCGCCTGTCGTGTTATGGTTCTTGAGATATGGTGTATCATCCCCTGTACCGTTTGGCACAACGACCGATGATGCGCCTGCCGGGGTTGTCACCTTGTAAGTATTATGGTCTACCGGACTGTAAACGTTCAGTGTTCCGTTATCCGATACATTAAGTGTTCCGTCTTTAAGTGTAATGATTCCATCTGCTGCAACGTCAAGCGTTACATCCACCGCATCATTTGGTGCGGAGAACCATGTACCATCCTTGCTCTTTAACTGCACACCTTTTTTCAGGGTTCCGCCTGGCACTGCTGTGACGGTATCTTTTACGATCTCGACTGTGTCCCCGGTCTGTGCCGTATCCAGTGCATCGGCAAGAGGGGCATATTTCACACCGTTTATCATAGCCTCAGCATCCATTGGTGCTACCAGTACGTTGGTCTCACCTTTTTTGGTGTTATCCGGCTGCCCAGGATCGGCTCCGTCAGCGTAGCCGCCGAATTCGACGAAGAAACCACTCGCTGTAAGGTCCGTATCTCCAGGCACATTTCCTTCTATTATATCATTCAATGTTTTTATATCTGTATTTCTTACCATTACACAGGATTCTTGACTTTGTACATCTGAAATTGTAGCATTTAACGCACCATAACCAATTGATACACGATTGGGTTCTCCAGATCCCCATAACGATACAATTTTCTCTCCTGTTTCTGGTCCTGCCGCCCAATAATAATCCTGACCATATTTTACAATCCCATTTGTTATCCTTCCAAATGGAGTATCATTGATACTCGAACCATCTTTCATAATTAATCTTGTGCCAGCTGTCCACGTTTGCCCCGTTTGTAATGTTAAAATATATGATAATTCATCATTAGCTTTAATTGTTGATAAGTATCCTCTTTGACCGGCTAACTTATATTCTTTTGCTCTATCATACGCTACCGTCCATGATACTTTCTCATTAACATGCAAATAATAATGACCATTGACTGACCACTGTGTCAGTTTCATTTGATCAAGATTTGAATCAAATCCTTCATTATCATTTGCATTTACTGATACATATACATTCATATCATTCACATAATCAAATGTCATAGTCTGGATTTTTTTCTCTATTTCCTGACTGGATTTTTTATCCATAAAGATCCCTGTGGCTGATCTTCCATAATCATCCCTTACGATTGCATCATTTAAAATATCATCTGGCAGCTTACCGCTTGACAACGTGATTGTCATCAGGCTTATGTCATCACTGCCTGTATCAATCTTTGCATTTGTATATTGGAATTTCTGATGTGTATCATCCGTCCACACCGGTGTTCCCAGATTTACGGTATAGTTCCCCTGCACATTTGCATAGGTCGCTATTCCTTCATTTACTGCATAAGATTCCACCGGTTCTTCCGCTGCGACTACTTTTACAGTCCTGCTGAAGTTTATCACTTCCTGTGTTGCATTTGCCGCTTTCGGAGTCTGCTCTTCTGTAATGTTTACAGTATCTGTGTCCGAGGAATCTTCTTTTACTGTGTCTGTATTTCCATCATTCTGATTTTCCGATCCTTGTGCCTCTCCGACACCCGTGGATGTTCCCTGCGTCTGTCCTGCATTTCCGCTATCTGTCGGGTCTTTTGCACTGTCCGCTTCATCCTCATCTGCCGGCTGGTCTGGCTTGTCCTGATCTGCAGTATCTGTATCAGAATTCTGGTCATCCCCTTCCGGTGTCTGATCTGTATTTTCTATCGTTTCCGTGGTATCTACTGTTTCTGTGCCAGACACCGTCTCAGTGCTTTCTATGATATCCGCACTCTCTGTGTTCTCCACACTTTCAGTTTCACTTACACTGCTTTCCTTTTCCGTCAGTGCGTATGAGATCTCATAATCTCCAGCCACATTGATATCAAAGTTTCCTGTGTCAGTGACGGACAGGGTATATTTTTCACTGTCATACGTGATTCCTTCCGTCAGGTCATAGTCTGACTCTCCCTGCAGGAGTGTCAGTTCCGGTGCATCATAAGCTTTACTCTGCTCTTTTGCACCTACGCCGTGGATCGATCCGATGAGCAGTGCGGCTGCCATCACAAATGTCAATGCACGGTTTGCTTTTGTCCTTCTCATAGGTTTCCTCCTTAATTTTTATTACATAAAGAAAGCTCCACAACATAATGTAGATTATGTTGTGTGGAGGAATGGCTCTTTTGCCCGGTTTCACCGGGATTTTGGACAGATTTATAAAATTTCTGGTTTTTAGCAGTTATTTACGAATGTAGTATGATTAGGAAAACATGATTTCCAGCTGTAAAACCATGAAATACTGAAAAAAATCAGGCGTTTACAGAAGTCTGGTCTTATTTTTGTGCAAAAATGACAACAATATCATAGAGAAGTACTATGATATTAGTGCTTCTTTTATAAAAGTGGGGTTTTTTGTCGAATTTTAGCATCAGACTAATTGACATTTATCGGATTTTTTGATAAAAAGATGATACTCGGAAGTTATTGGTAATAATTGCCATACTTTCATCTGAATGCATTCACAACATAATCTACATTATGTTGTGTTTTTTATTTCTGTCGTTCAGACGACCAGATCCAGACGCTCCAATTTTTTGACATGGTCTTCCTCTGTGGTCGCTACGTAGATCCTTGTGGTATTGATGCTGCTGTGTCCGAGGATATCCGCAAGGTGGCTGATGTTTTTATGTATACTGTAGTAGGTGCGCGCAAAGAAATGGCGGAGGTTATGCGGAAATGCTTTCTCCAGTGCAACGCCTGCTTTTTCGGCGTTTTTTTTCATTTCCGTCCAGATGTTGCTGCGGTCTACCGGGTTTCCGTTTTTTGTGATGAAGACTGCGCCGCTCCTGATGTCGTTCTTTTTGCAGTAGTCGAGCAGTTTCATTCTCAGTTTGTGTACGAAAAAGATATCGCGGTGTTTTCCTTTGCAGAATATGCTGATCTTTCCGATTTTCACTGCTTCCACCGTGACCGATGCAAGTTCACTGATGCGCATGCCGGTGCTGCCGATGATCTCGATGATCATGGCAAGGCGGAGGTTGTCATCCCCTTTTGCGGTCGCAATGAGTTTTTCGTATTCGGCGCGCGTCATCTCTTGTTCCTGCGCATAGATGTGGTTTGGCTGGGTCTTGAAGATCGTGACGAAGCAGTCGTGCCAGCCTGTGTATCCGAAGAAGCCGTTCAGGGCGATGAGCATGCTGTTGGCGCTCGATGTCTTGTAGTTTTCTTCGAGATATTTTTTGTAGCAGATCACGCATTCTTTGGTGATGTCTTTCTGTTCCTGCGTTTCCAGCCATGCGGTGAAGGTGCGGATGTCGCGGATGTATTTGTCGATGGTATTCTTGGATTTTTCCTGTATATAAATATGGTTTTGATAGGATTGTATGGTATTTTCGTCAATTGTCCTCATGCTGTTCCTCTTATGCTGTTCTGATTTTCTGCCCACGGACCTCTGGAAAACCGGGGAGATAGTTACAGTATAACGGGTGATTTTGATGAGGACAATCGGGATGGGGGAATTGGAAGAAATTGGCAGGAATGGCTCATCAGAATCCAAAACACTTCTCTCTAAGCTTCTTATTTGCCAGCACACTCAAATAACGTTTGACATTTATTCTGCCTTCATTACAGATAACATTTTTAGAAGCCGTACTCCATGATTCTACTGACTGAATAATTTTACCTGTCTCCCAGTTTTCATCAAGTATTTTCTCAAATAACTTTATCGCCGCAAAATAATGAATATCTTTATTGTTTTGCGCAAACTCATAAAACATATTTTGAAATGCATATATGTCTCTATACTCATGATTTGCCCTATCCAATAATTCCAACAAACTTTTCAACATATCGTAATCTTCTATTTCGTCCCGGTTTATTTCCGTCTCAAATTTCTTCAATTCTACGGACCACCTGTTCAATGTCTCGATCATCCGTATTGATAACTGTACGGTATCTGTTCCATCCCACCAGTACATTAAATCATCATCGGAAAGATAATAGTCAGGTTTATCCTTAAGTTCCGCCGGTGTATTATAAAATGTAAAGCAGCCATTATTTTTCAAAAAATCTTTTGTTTTCAACTTTCCAATCTGTGTGTTTCTTATTTCTTCTCTCTTTTTTACGACCGACTCACCAACATAGTTTTTAGTAATTTCATCCACATAAAACTCTCCATGCACTTCATGCCATTCTGTCCAGAAATCAAAGCCTTGTATCTCTGCAAAAAGGTACACAAATACTCTGGCTGGTATTCTCAGTGTCATTTCCGCCAGTCCGCCATATTTTTGACAGGCAATCCCCTGTCTCTCATCATACGGAAGCTTCAACAATTCATATAAACGCTTTTTTCTGTCAAACCAGTATGTTTCAGAGAATTTCTGTAATTCTTTTTTTACACACATTATCTCATACGGATATGATCCGCTGCTGGCTTCATCCATCCCCATATCCCCTGTTCCATATACAATATAATAGATATCTGCCAGATCTCTGCCTCCCATTCCACCTCTTAATTCTTCTGGAATAATACCAAACACCGTTTTCGGATATGCCCTGTCATAATGATCCTGTTCTATTTCCGTAAAGTAATAACTCTCATAATATTTCCAGAGATTAAATCGTTTTTCGGCAGTAAAATCTTTGTCAAGAACATGATTGATCCATGCTATGCAGCGTACCGGATCTATAAAATCCCCATTTCTGTCAACATACCCATAATCCATTCCATATAATTCATATAAGAGATAAGCTGCACACATGACTCTGTTAAATTCGTTGTTTCCTATTTTGCCACTTCTCAGGACTTGCGTCCTGGAATTGAATAACACACTTTCCCATAAGTCATCCTCAAAGTAATTAAAAGAAAAGTATGCTTTCCCTTCCTCATCGCACTCAACCGGACGGATCAGATGAATTTCCTTCCCATACATGTGTACATTTTCAAACTGCATCATTCCGCCCCTCTGAAGAATTTTTATCATATTCTCATTAAATTCGTCTTTGAATTCGTCTGGAATTGTCATGTTTCCATTATAATCACAAAAAGTCCCCATATATCCTCCATTAAAATCCCATAAATTCTTTTCTGTACTTCTTATTTCCAAGCAGACTCATATACGCTGAATAGCTGCTTTCTTTTTCCTCCGGATCTATCTCATACAAAATCCATTCCAACACCTGTGTTTTCGTAAATTCTCCAAACATCTCCATATCTTCCTCAAGTAGTTTCTGTAACAGATAAACCGCTTTTTTATAAGATGATACTTCTTTATTTCCGATGAACTCATCTACCATATCCTTATTCACATATCTGCATTCCCACTCCAAAGACATGATTGCTATCGCTTTCGCCAGCACAGCTTCCATATCAAAAGACTTCACATCATCATCTTTCAAACTTTTATACCTGTCACTCCATTCGGATATTTCCTCTTTTCTTTGGTCTGAAAGCAATATGGTTTCAGAATCCCAAAATCCCAGAAGTTCATCTTCATCATCACGAAGAATGCATTTATAAAGCAAATGCCTGTCTACCGGTATTCCTTTTATTTTTCCAATATTGTCTCTGTTTTTAAAGGTTAAAACCTTTCCTGTTAAGCTTTCTACCAGATCAACGTACCCCAGGATGTTAAATAGATTACCTTTATGCATCAGGTAACATGGACTGTCCGAATAGGACTCTAATATTATCATTATCATGTTCATGACCAGACCAAATTCATTTTCTCCGCGATCTTCCGTTACCAATTCACAAGTATGACAATTATAATAGTTTCCTCTTCTTATCCTTTTTTCAAATACAGAATAATCGAAATAAATGATTCCATTTTCATCCGGATATGTCTGTTCAACTGCATCGAACTCCCGACCATTGATCATTACAGTCGTAGTCTTTCTGATTCCTGTCTTATACAGTATCTGTATGATAAGCTCATTCATCTCCTGTTTCATGTTCTCATTGGCAATTTCAAACCTGCCTTCCAATGTGTAATCATTATCCACCATGTTGATTTTCTCCTTTGATATAGCATTTATTCATTGTCCCATTCCAAATAATCCCTTATATTACTTTCAGAATCTGCAAGCATTGAAAACAGATACTCCCCCATTCGCAAATCTAAACTAACTGCATCATTAACCAGCTGTTTCTTCCCTGACTTCTTAAATGGAAAAAACTCCGCTACTCCAACCTTTCTATTTATCCCGACATAAATTCCAGAAGGATCAAGACAGCTGACAAAGTACGGTGAATGACTTGTAATGATAACTTTACAGCCAGCTGACAGCTCACGAATCGTCCTGATATACGTC
>OKRU01003605.1_pt1 | contig 12163 bp, 9 predicted proteins | sample 1601131 | NCBI WGS metagenome assembly OKRU01 (sample SAMEA3541558, study PRJEB24748) | human gut metagenome | biome: human gut; feature: human-associated habitat; material: faeces | place: China | collected 2012 | reverse complement strand
TACCCGCCGACATGTTGAATACCCAGACGGTGGTCTTGCAGTCTGCTCCGGTATCCGGGTCCGATTGTCGGATCAATGTATGAAAGCGAGATTATTGGCATTGTATTTGCCTCAATTTCACCCGCCCCGCTCGAGAGAAAACAGCGAGATGCTTTCAACGCAAATCAAAAGCTGTCTGTTTCTGTTGGAAACAGACAGCTTTTGCAGCCTTACGGTTGCCCTGCACACCCGAATCTGTCAGCCAACAGTAAAAATAAGAATTACTTCCTTATCACTGTTAAGCCAACGGCTTTCGTGAGCCTTTTTGCGATATTTACTGCTTGTCGCCGCCAAATATCGAAATTTGACTCTCATCGCTCTGGCTGTGCATCTCGGCGATGACGGCAAGACTTTCTTCGCTCGCGCCGCCGGGTTCGACCTGCGGCATCGCGAGGAAGAAGCCCTGCAGAAGGTCGACGCCGAGCGACAGCACGGTGCGTACCTCGTCCGCGGTCTCAAGGCCCTCGGCCACGACCTTCATGCCGCGCTGGTGCGCGTAGGACACGGTGTTCGACACGATCTGGCGCTTGTTGGCGTCGGTGTCGATGCTGCGGATGATGGAAAGGTCGATCTTGATGTAGTTGGGCGAGAGCTCGAGAAGGCTGCGCTCGTTGCTGTAGCCGCTGCCGTAGTCGTCAAGCGCGAACGCACCAGAGCTGCCACGGATCGTCTGCTTGATGCGCAGCGCCTTGGGGTCGAGGCACTCTTCCTCCGTGATCTCAATGACGATGCGCGGCAGGATCGAGGCGTAGCGCGCGGAGTATTCCGAAAGCTCATCGGGCGTTAGATACTGGCTTGCAATCGAATTGAGGAACAGCAGCGCGCTGGGCACGACCTTACCGGCGTTTTCGAGCGCGTGATATGCACTTGACGCACAGAAGAACGTGATGCGCTCGACCTCGTGCAGGCAGTTTTCCTCGCGCGCGAGGCGCAGCACGTCCGTCGGGGAGCGCAGCATGGGCAGGTCCACGCGCATGAGCGCTTCATAGGCGAAGACGCTGCCGTCTTTTGCGTCGATAATGGGCTGGAAGCGGTAGGTGACAAGCTCCTCGTTGATGAGACGGCGGAACTCCTCATGGCAGCGTCTTTCCTGCAGGCTGGTGCGGTAGACCTCAGGGTCGAATTCCAGCAGCTCGCCCTTGCGCGAGTGCTTGACCTGATACATGGCAAAGTCCGCGTATTTGCGCAGTGTGATGAGATTTGTGCTGCTCTCGGGATACCACGCGATACCGCCGGAGACGCTCACGCGCAGCTCACGTCCGCTGGGAAGCTGGACGGCAGAATGCTCAAGGGCGGCTTTCAGCGCGCGGATGTCGGCGCGCAGCGTATCCTGATCGTTGTAGCCGTAGAAGAGTGCATTGAACTCATCGCCGCTGATGCGCGCGCAGACGGTACGCGCGGGAGCGTTCTTGACAAAGCATTCGCCTGTGCGGCGGATGTACTCGTCGCCCCAGTCGTGGCCGAATGTGTCGTTTATTTGCTTGAGGTTGTCGAGGTCGAACATCAAAAGCGCCGCGTGGCCGAGCTTTTCGGGTGAGCAGAAGAACTCGGCGCAGATGCGGTGGAAGGCACGGCGGTTGTAGAGGTCTGTGAGCGTGTCATAGTCGCACTCGTGCTCAATGCGCAGCTTTTCAAGCGTGTTGGCGGTCGCATCCTCGGCAAGGCCGACCTGCGTGCCGTCCTCGCGCGTCGTCTCGATGCGAAGGTAGCGCTCTTTGCCGCTTGGCAGACAGATGTGGTAGAGCATCGCGCCGTCGGGCGCGGGGGAGTGGGGGCACGAGCGCTCAAAGCGCTGCAAAAGCTCGCGGAAACTCTGCGCTGTTAAGGCGTCTGCGTCAACGCCGGGCATGCCGAGAAGGTCAAAGAAATTGTCGGTGACATAGATGCTGTCGGGAGCGGAGCGCAGCTCATAGCCGCCGAGCTCCACGCTTGCCATGTCCATGATGCGCAGAAACTTGGTCGAAGTATCGAGTACCTCGCGTCCGAGCTGCGTGAACGCGGAGGAGAACCGGTCGAGCTCGATGATGCCGGTGGCGGAGAGCATGGGGATGGAGCTGCGGCTTTCACGCGCGTGCGCGACCTCGTCGGAAAGGCGCGAAATCGGGCGCGAGAGCTTGCGCGCCAGCACAAGGCTGCTGAAAAGTCCTGCAGTGAGCACGACGAGGACCGCGATGATCAAAAACCGCAGCACATAGCCTGAAAAGGCGTAAAGCGCCGATACCGGCACCGAGCCGATAAGCAGCATCTGCTCATTGGAAAACGGCGCGTTGCGGTTGTAGAGCGTCAGCGGTGCCACGGCGGCGTGACAAAGGCCGTGGGGGGAGTCACTCTGGTAGCCACCGCGCTTTGACGGCTTGAGCAGCAGCGTCTGGTCATAGGATTGCTGCGGCGCATTTGCAGCGGGGGAGGCGGAGATGACGCTGACGGTAAGGTCGTCTTTTCCGATGGCGGAATTCGATGCGACGCCGAGAAGATAGGCGCCCGAGCTGTCGTTCTGCAGCTCGGTGCCCGGCAGCAGGGCTTGCAGGTAGCTTTCAAGAATTTCGACGCCGAGCACGCCGTAGACCGTGCCGTCATCTAAAATAAGCGGGATGGTGTAGGCGATGGCGGAGTGATCGTCGCCGGAGAGCGTGTAGGGCGAGGACGTCCAGTGGCCGTAGTCCGCGGCGTCCAGTTCGCCGTTTCCGTGGTAGGCTGCCTGAAAGACGGGATAGAGAAAGCCACTGCTGCCGTTGGACCCATAGTTGATCGAGGGCGTCCAGCTCGTGTCGGTCGCAATGTAGAGTGACTGTACGACCTGTGCGGGTGCGCGCACGAGCATAAGATCAGAATTGCGCTGCGAGGGGGAGGAATTCGGGTCAAGGTCGCGCAGATAAAGGCAGGGCAGCGGCTCGCCCTTTTTGCGTGTGTCGAGATCATGCGTGTTGAGCACGACAAAAATGCCGGTGACGGGGCGATGGCGCATCGAGGAGATCAGGCTGTCGCCGATCGAGAGCAGCAGGGGGGATGCGGCGTCGCTGCCGCTGTCGAGCGTGTCGAGGCTGATCTCGCCGTCGTCGAGCATGGCCTGCGTCACGGCGTTGATCTTGCCCGCAAGCGACGAGAGGTCCTGCGCGTCGAGCATCTGGTCTTGCAGATAGTTTTGGCGGTTTTCCGTCTGTATCTGCAAGATGTCGACAGCATTCTGCTCAAGGCTCGTGTTGATGCGGCAGAGATAGAGAATGCCGACAAGCATCGCGATCTCGATGAACAGGATCCAGAGCATGGAGCGCAGGATCGTATGGAAGATGGTGACATGCGGCACATGATCCGATGGTTTGCGAAAGAACATAAAACGGCCCCTTTTTTGTCATTGAACAGTCACTCAGCCCTGAAAGGCCTCAAGCGATGCAAGCGTATCCTGATACCAGGCTTCAAAGCATTCGTCGGAAAGGAACTGCGCCGAGGCCTCTTCAAAGCTCTGTCCCTGCGCCATTGCCTCTTTGACCGCGGCGCGGTCAGCGCTTGCCTTATCGCTCATGGAATATTCAAGAATGGCGCGGGCGTTCGTGCCGCCGGAGAAGGCGTGGGGCGTGTAGAGATGGTTTTCGTTGACCGTGTCGACTGCGGCGGAGAGGACTTCGTCCATCTCATCGCTGAGGGCAAGACCGCTTGCGCGGATCGCGTCGATGGAGTTGCCCTCGTGCGTGACGGGGAGGTAGCCTGAGTTGACAGAGAACGTGATGTTGTGCTCGGGTGAGGTGAACCATTTGAGGAACACGAGGCTTGCCTGAATCTCGGCATCGCTCGCCTTCGTCACGACCATGCCCGCGCCCTGCTGCACGGCGTAGTCCTCGCCGTTCGTAAACTTCGGGCTTTCAAGCGCCTTGCGCGTGATGTCGTGGCTGTCCATGTCGTCGGCGATGACCTGCGTGGGGAAGAACGTTGCGCTCGAAGACGAGCCGACGTAGGCGATGATATTGCCGGTCTTCACATCATCGCTGCGGAAGCGGCCGCTTGCGGAAAAGTAGCCCTTGATGAAGGGTACATAGTAGTTATCCCAGAGGGTGCGCACGGCGTCGTGGTCAAAGTTCAGCGTCATGCTGCCGTCCTGTGCGTCGAAGATCGTGCAGCCGAGCTGCTTGGCGCCGATGAGCATGTAGTTCGCCATCGCGTCGCGGCCGAAGAACGCGCGTCCATCGTTCGGGATGTCGGGCGTCTGCGCGTCGGTCCACTCGTAGTAGCGTTCGGCGACGGAGACGAGGCCTTCGATCATGGCCAAGTCGTCATAGGTTGCGCCTGTGGCGGCGGCGAACGGCTCCCAGTCCGTTTCATTGAGAAACAGCAGCTCCACCGACTTGGCGACGGGGAAGATCTTGATACTGCCCGAGCCGGAGAAGTCGCCTTCGCTCAGATAGTCCTCAATAAAGGCGGCGCGGTCCTCTTCACTTAGATAATCGCTCAGATCGGCAATTTGACCCATCTCATCGAGCGCGTAGGCAGTGTCGGCGTAGGCGGAGAAGATGTTGGGCATCGCCTCGGCACCGACCTTGCCCTCGGCAGAAGCGAGCACGTTGTTCTCAAGATCGGTCACGCTGCCGTGGCTGGAGCTCTCAACCGTGATGCCCTGTTCCTTGCCGACGGTCGAGTTGAACTCGTCGACGAGCGCGTTGAACGCTTCGAGCTGTTCACCGTTGTAGTACGTCCAGATCGTGATATTGACAGGGTTCGCCGGGGAAAATCCGGGGTCTGTCTTGCTGCCGCAGCCTGCGAGCAGCATCATCGCCGCCGCTGCGGCGAGCACGCGAGGGAGAAATTTGTTGTGAGTCATGATGCTTCCTTTCTATTTTGCGCGCCGTTCCAAAGGAAGCGGCGTGATCGGTCAATGCCCGCCGCCTTCGGGCCTGAACTGTCCGAGCGCGTAGGAATACGCGCCTGCGCCTGGTAGCCAGACCGTGCGCACGGTGAGCGCAATAGGGCTTATCCTCGCCGGCAATGTGCAGCGTGGCGGGCATGGTGACGTCGGGCTGGGCGGGCAAGGTCTGCCGCACCTGCTTTACGAGCGCATCGTGAATCTCGCGGTCGAGGAGGTTGACGGTGTCGCCCTCGTTTAAGTAGAGCGTCTGCTGGCGGTGCGCTTCGTCGGCGTCCCAGTTCGTGTAGGCAACCTTGTTCATCCAGCGGTCGTAGACGTCCGCGAGCGCGACGACCTGCGCCGAAACGGGAATCTCGTCGCCCTTGAGTCCGTCGGGATAGCCGCGGCCATCCCAGCGCTCGTGGTGCCAGCGGCAGATCTCGTGCGCCGTGCGCATGAGCGGGTCGTCGTGCGAGACGGGCATGTCCTGCAAAAGCTCGTCGCCCGCGGTGGTGTGGGCCTTCATGATCTCGAATTCTTCGCGCGTGAGCTTGCCGGGCTTGTTTAGGATTTCGGGGGGAATGCTGATCTTGCCGATGTCGTGCAGGGCGGACAGCGTGCTGATCATCGAGATATCCGCCTGCGAGAGCGGGCAGCGGTTCGTCGCCGCCACGAGCTGGCGCAGCAGAATATCCGTGATGGCGCGCACATGCAGAATGTGCGTGCCGGATTCGAAGTTGCGCGACTCGACGATGTGGCTCAGAATGTTGATGATGGCGCTGTTCGTCTTCTCGTGCTCGTAAACCTGCTCTTCGGCCAGGTGGACAAGGTGCTTCTGGCGCGCGTAGAGCGTGAGTGCATTGCTCACGCGCCGCTGCGTGACCGTCAGGTTGAACGGGCGGCGGATGTAATCCGTTACGCCGAGCTCGTAGGCCTTCTGGATGAACGACTCGTCATCCTCGGACGAGGTGATGATGACGGGAATCTCCTGCAGCCAGTTGCGCTGCTTCATCACCTCGAGCACGCCGAAGCCGTCGAGGCGGGGCATGTTGATGTCGAGCAGCAGGTCGATGTCGAACTCGGAGTGCAGCAGCTCGAGCGCCTGCATGCCGTCGTCGGCATAAGGTATTCGTAGCGGCCGCCGAGGATTTCGGAAAGGATCTGCTGGTTCATTTTCGAATCGCCCGCGATCAGGATTTTGGCTTCGACCATAGTGTAGACCTCATACGCATTTTAGGGCGCGCTCTTTTGTAGAAATGCCGCCGCGGGGCGGGCGGACAAGAAAATAGGCACCGGAAAAGCCAGTGCCAAACAAAAGCTGTTTATGCGTGTTTTTCAGAAACATTTGATACTTAATGTAAACTTAGCACAGAACCACGGAACATTCAAGGGAAATTTTCCCGGTTTTTCCTGCTGTTTTGCCAGAAATGATTGAAAAAAGAGCGGAAAGGGCGAAGCGTTTCCGCAAAAAAACGGGAGAGCCGTCAGCGGACGGTAAAAAATGCACGATAAATTTGAGGAAAAAGAAATATGGATTGTAAAATATGTGCGAAATGGGGGAAAATACTGAAGATTATTGACAATTTTTAGAAAAAAGTTTATAGCAATAGCGCATTTTTCCTGATATACAACGCCGGCTTTATCACGGAGCAGCAGCTCATCGAGGCGCTGGAGATGCAGCTCGGCGTCGAGTTCGTCGACCTGACGGCGGTGTCTATCCCCGTGGAGCTTGCAAGCTATGTGCCGAAGAATATCGCCAAGAAGTTCTGCGCCGTGCCGGTCAAGCTCGTCAAGGATACGCTGTACCTCGCTATGAGCGACCCGCTCGACTTCGTCGCGCAGGAGGAGGTCAAAGTTACCTCGCGCAAGCGTGTGATCCCGATGATCGCGACCCGCCGCACGACCGAGCACGCCATCAGCCTGCTCTACGGCAGCGAGGGCACGGCCGGCGTCATCGAGGAGATGAAGCGCGAGGCGGGCTCTTCGACGCCGGACATCGTCCCCGTGCAGGTTTCACAGGAGGCGATGGACTCCGGCGACAGCGCGCCGACGATCCGCTTTGTCAGCAGCCTCATTGAACGCGCGTTTTCCGAGCGCGCGAGCGATATCCACTTGGAGCCGCAGGACGGCGAAATGGTCGTGCGTATGCGTATCGACGGTCTTTTGCGCCGCGTGCTTACGGTCCCCTCCGAATTGCAGAGCATCGTCATCTCGCGCCTCAAGATCATGGGCGGCATGAACATTGCCGAGCATATCGCCGCATCTTTGACATTGCGCGGCTGGTCGCCCCGACGATCTGTGTGGAGCTGACGAAAACGGATGAGGGCTACACGCTTAAAAAGAGCGAGCACTGCTGCGCGGTGTGGAAAAAGAAGCGCCGCTGCGAAAACTGCATTTCGCAGGAGGTGCTGCGCACGCACAAGCCACAGACGAAGATCGAAACGCGCGAGAGCGATATCTATTATGTGCTCGCGTCGTTCATCGAGGTGGACGGCAGGCCGTATTCGCTCGAGCTGGTCAAGCGCATCAAGAGCGACGACATGGTCGAGCGCGAAAATGTGCTCAACCAGCTGCTCATGCGCAACCGGCAGGTGTATATGGACTCGGTCACCAAGGTCTACAACCGCCGCTACTACGACGAGCGGCTCAAGAATCTGGAGGGCTGGTTCTCGTTCGCCATGATCGACATGGACGACTTCAAGCACATCAACGACCGCTTCGGCCATCAGGCGGGCGACGCGGCGCTCTATCGCGCGGCGCAGGCCATCAAATCGCAGATCCGCAGCGACGACGAGCTCGTGCGCTACGGGGGCGATGAATTCTTCCTGCTGTTCTGCGACCTGCCGCAGCAGATCTTAGAGAAGAAATTGCAGTCCATCCGCGCCGCGCTTGACGAGATCGTTATCGAGGAGTATCCTGAACTGCACATCAGCGCGAGCATCGGCGGCGCGTTCGCGGCGGGACGCATCTCAAGAACGATCCGCAGGGCGGACCTTGCGATGTATCAGGCCAAACTGAAAAAGGATTGCGTAGCAATTTATCGAGAGGAGAAAGAACATGAAACTTGACGAATTTATCCGCTGCGTCGTCGGCGGCTACGGCGAAGCCAAGGCGCGTTTTCAGAACGACGAGCGCATCGTGCGCTTCCTTAATATGTTCCCGGGCGACGACAGCATGCAAAACCTGACGAATGCGATGAACACGGGCGACACGACTACGGCGTTCCGCGCGGTGCACACGCTCAAGGGCGTGGTGCTGAACCTTGGCCTCGGCTCGCTCGCCCGCGCCAGCTCTCAGATGACGGAAGCGCTGCGCGCGGTCAGGATTCGATGCCTGAAAGCGTACAGCCACTCTATGTGGCGGTGCAGAAGGAGCACACTGCCGTGTGCTGCGCGCTCGAGCAGCTCGAAAAGTAATTGAGAATAAAAAAGTCGAAACCTTTCGGTTTCGACTTTTTTTACTTCTTACAGCAGCGGGGCGATGATGCGCATGCCGGGGCCGATGAGCTTTCGCATAAACGGGTCGTTTTTGAGAAGCTCTGCGTCCGCGCGGACGCACTTGGCGAGCGTCTGGTGGAAGTCTTGCTCAATTTTGGGGACTTCGGGGGACGCATAGAGGTACGTGCCGCATTCAAAGTGGTGGTACAGGCTGCGGTAGTCCAGATTGATCGTGCCGACGGTCGCCTTGCAGTCATCGCTGACGAAGACCTTCGCGTGAACGAAGCCCGGCTCGTACTCATAAATTTGTACACCGTTTTCAAGCAGCCTGCGGTAATACGTGTGCGCAAGCGAGAAGGCGATCTCCTTGTCAGGCACATGCGGCAGGATGAGCTGGACCTCCACGCCGCGGCGCGCGGCATAGGTCAGCGCCGTGATCATCTCGTTGTCAATGATGAGATACGGCGTCATGATGTGTACGTAACGGTTGGCACGGTTGATGATATCCATATAGACCATCTCGCCGACGAGGTCGCGGTCGAGCGGGCTGTCGCCATAGGGGATGACATAGCCCGCTTCCTTTTCATGCGCCGGCTGTGGCACGTCGAGATACTTGCTGTAGACTTCGGGCGTAAAGTGCACGGAGCTGACGTCCCACATCTGCAAAAACATCAGCGTCAGGCTGCGCACGGCGTCGCCGCGCAGGGCAATGGCTGTGTCCTTCCAGTGGCCGAGGCGCGAGGTGCGGTTGATGTACTCGTCGGAGAGGTTGATGCCGCCTGTGAAGCCGATCTTGCCGTCGATGACCATGATCTTGCGGTGGTCGCGGTAGTTGTAGTGCGTGGAGACGAACGGGCGCAGCGGCGCGAACATCTTGCAGGCAATGCCGAGCTTTTCGAGCTTTTCGGGGTAGGAATAGGGCAGCAGCGCGACCGCGCAGGTGCCGTCGTACAGCACGCGCACCTCAACGCCCGCGTTGACCTTTTCCTTGAGAATTTCAAGGATGCGGCCCCACATGTAGCCCTCCCTGACGATGAAATACTCGAGGAAGATGAAGTGCTCGGCCTTTTGGAGCTCGTCGCACATGACCTCGAACGCATCGTCGCCGAGGGGGAAGTATTGCGCCTGTGTGTTTTGATAGCAGGGGAAGCCGCAGGAATTCAGGTAGGAGGCAAGGCTTTGGAGCTCCTCCGGTAATTCCTCCTTGGAACACACGCTTTCCGAGGGGGCGAAGTGCTCCGTCTGCGACAGGATGTCGTTGTAGCGGCGGATCATCAGCCGGTGGCCGAGGTCGGTCTTGATGTAAACATACAGAATCAAGCCGAACACCGGCAGCACCGCGAGGATGAAAAACCACGTGAGCTTGATGGTCGGGTTGTCGTCGTTGCCGAACAGAAACAGCACGACTGCCGCCGACAGCAGCGTGTTGCCGCCCCAGAAGTAGGGCAGAAAGCCCTCAAGCTTGTAAAAGGCGGCAAAGAGAAACAAGATCTGCACGATCAGCGAAACGATGATGATGCCCGTGCGGCCGAAGATGATCTGCACGAGGCCTCGCTTGCCCTTTTCTAAAAGAAGAATGTGATTGTCGTCGTCTTTCATAGTTGTCCTTTCTCAAAGATGACCGTGCCCACGCGGGGCAAGGCACCTACATTTAATATATATTTATTTTATCATAACATGACTTTGCCGAAAAGCCAACCCATTTCCGCAGCGAAGCGTGAAGCGCACGCAGACGGAGGAAACGGGACTTGGCGATTTGATTTTCCTGTGTTAAAATGGCGAAAAAGGCAGAAAGGGGACGAGAAAATGGAGCTTAAGACGCAGGTCCATAATATTCCGCCGCTGTATGACGAAAAGTCGCGCGTGCTGATCCTGGGCTCGTTCCCGTCGGTCAAGTCAAGGGAGGCGGCGTTTTTCTACGCGCACCCGCAGAACCGCTTTTGGCCGACGCTCGCCGCTGTTCTGGGCGAGGAAACGCCGAAGACGGTCAAAGAGAAGAAAGCGATGGTCCTGCGCCGTGGCGTCGCCATGTGGGACACCATCGGCTCATGCGAGATCGTGGGATCGTCGGATGCGAGCATCACGAACGTTGTGCCGAACGATCTGTCCGTCATTTTGGATGCGGCGGACATTCAGGCCATCTTCTGCAACGGCGGCACGTCCTACGCCTGCTATAAAAAATACTGCCGCGCGAAGCTCGGGCGCGAGGCCGTCCAGCTTCCCTCCACCTCGCCAGCCAACGCCAGATGGACGAAGGAAAAGCTTGTCGAGGTCTGGGGCGCAGCGCTGAAACCGTATCTTTTTTGACGCGGCGTTGACAAAGAAAGGCAAATAGTTTATGATACAGGCTCAATCGATACAAGGAGTGTGGAACCATGGGCAAACTGGCAGCGCCGGTGCGCGCTGACAAGGAAATGATGTTTACGAACCGCCAGCTCGTCGCGCTGATGTGGCCGCTGCTGCTCGAGCAGCTTCTGGCCATTACAGTGGGTCTTGCCGACTCACTGATGGTTGCGACCGTCGGCGACGCGGCGATCAGCGCGGTGTCGCTCGTCGACTCGATCAGCAATCTGATGATCTACATTTTCTCGGCGATGGCGACCGGCGGCGCAGCCGTTGCGGGCCAGTACATCGGACAAAGACAGAAGGAGGACGCCTGCAACGCGGGCCAGCAGCTCATCGCGCTGCTCGGCGCGGTGTCGATCTTCTTCGTGGCGCTGCTGTACCTCTTCCGCACGCAGATTTTGACCGTAATGTTCGGCCATATCGAGCCCGACGTCATGGCGGCGACGAACACTTATTATTTATATGTGATGGCATCCATTCCGGGCATCGCGCTCTACAACGGCGGCGCGGCGCTGTTCCGCACGATGGGCCACAGCGATGTGTCGCTCAAGGTTTCGCTCCTGATGAACAGTATCAACGTGATCGGCAACGCCGTTTTGATCTTTGGCTTCGGTATGGACGTCGCGGGCGTCGCGATCCCGACGCTCGTGTCACGCACGGTCGCGGCGATCGTGATCCTCTCGCTGCTTTTCAACCGCGACTTGATGCTGCACCTGTCCGATATTCGCGGCTTCCACCTCAATATGCGCCTGATGAAGAACATCTTCTACATCGGCGTGCCAAGCGGCGTCGAAAACGGCATGTTCCAGCTGGGGCGTCTCGTGCTTTTCAGCCTGATTTCGACGTTCGGTACGGCATCGATGGTGGCGAACGCCATCGGCAACACCATCTCAAACTTCAACTGCTTTGCCGGTCAGGCCATCAACTTGGGCCTTGCCGCGGTCGTGAGCCAGTGCGTCGGCGCGGGCGAATTCGATCAGGCACGCGCGTATCTCAGAAAAATTGTCAAGTGGACCTACGGCATCATGGCGGCCGTCAACCTGACGATCATCGCGCTGCTGCCGCTCATCATGCGTGTCTACAACGTCTCACCAGAGGCGGAGAAGCTCGCCGTCACGGTCACGCTGATCCACGGCATCTCATCCATCTTCATCTGGATACCGGCGTTTATGGTGCCGGGCTTCCTGCGCGCGGCGGGCGACGCGAAGTTCACGATGCTCGCCAGTATGCTGACGATGTGGGTCGTGCGCGTGCTGCTTGCGTACGTGCTGGGCAAATACATGGGCTACGGCGTTATCGGCGTATGGTTCGCACACGCGATCGTGGACTGGTCGGTGCGCGGCGCCATCTTCTTCCTGCGCTACCGCAGCGGCAAGTGGGAGACGATGGGGATCAAGACGTGATTTTTTTTAAGGATGCCGTTGGCATCCTTAAAAAATAGGGGATGCGCTCCGCTTCGTGCCTTGCCGCCCAAAGGGCGTCTGCGACATTGCACCGTTGCGGCATT
>OKRU01003601.1_pt1 | contig 12174 bp, 8 predicted proteins | sample 1601131 | NCBI WGS metagenome assembly OKRU01 (sample SAMEA3541558, study PRJEB24748) | human gut metagenome | biome: human gut; feature: human-associated habitat; material: faeces | place: China | collected 2012 | reverse complement strand
TGGTGGTACAAATCGAGGAAAGTGACCGGAAGCCGGTATATGCCAAGGACGAAACGGGAAAATATCTTGCCTATCTCCGTATCAAGGATGAAAACATCCTTGCCACTCCCGTCCATCTACGTGTCTGGCAACAAAGCGAAAGTCCGAAAGGAGAACTGATAGAATATACCGAACGGGAACAGCTGCTGCTCAATCTGCTGGAAGAGAACGACCGCCTGTCATTGAACCGTTACTGCCGCCTGGCGCATCTTTCCCGACGCGCCGCCGAACATCTGCTGGCAAAGTTTGTTCGTTATGACATAGTGGAACCGGTGTTTGAAGGACACAAATTTCACTTCAAGCTGAAATAGGCAAGGAGATTCCGTCAGGTTTGTCCAGATTTGTCCATGGTACAAATCGCAGCACACGAGCTCATACCACGTTGATTATCACCGACTTGCAAGAAATCTATCTCAGTTAACGACAGAGGTAGCCTTGAATAACGACAGAAGCAGCCTAAAGTAACGACAGAGGGTAGCACTTGTTTTGTGTGAGTTTTTTTTACTACAAATAGATAACTGTACATATACATTATGGGAATAATAAATCTGATAAACGACCTGCTCTGGACCTACATCCTCGTTGCCCTGCTGTTGGGATGCGCCGTATGGTTTACGCTGAGAACCCGCTTTGTACAGTTCCGGATGATAAAGGAAATGGTACGTCTGCTGGGCGACTCGGGCGGGAAAGGCGATGCCAAGGAAAAGCATATCTCATCGTTCCAGGCATTTGCCATCTCCATTGCCAGCCGTGTAGGTACGGGCAATCTTGCAGGGGTTGCCACCGCCATTGCAGTAGGCGGTCCGGGCGCTGTATTCTGGATGTGGGTGATTGCCCTCCTGGGTGCTTCCAGCTCGTTTGTAGAATCTACACTGGCCCAATTGTATAAGATAAAGGGCAAAGACTCCTTTATCGGCGGCCCGGCCTACTATATGCGTAAGGGACTGAAACAGCCGTGGATGGGGGCACTGTTTGCCGTACTTATCACCATTACCTTCGGATTTGCATTCAACTCGGTACAGAGCAATACACTGTGTGCCGCTTTCGAAGGCGCTTTCGGGTTCGACCATGCCGTTGTGGGAGGGATCATCACCGCACTCACGCTGACAATCATCTTTGGAGGCGTACAGCGCATAGCCAAAGTCAGCAGCATCATCGTCCCCATCATGGCGTTGGGATACATTGCACTGGCACTTATCATCGTTCTGTTGAACATCAAAGAGCTGCCGGGAGTCCTGGCACTCATTGTCGGCCACGCCTTCGGATGGGAGCAGGCTTTGGGAGGGGGTGTCGGCATGGCGCTGATGCAGGGCATCAAACGCGGGCTGTTCAGCAACGAGGCCGGTATGGGGTCCGCCCCCAATGTGGCGGCAACCGCACACGTCAGCCACCCCGTGAAGCAAGGCTTGATTCAGACGCTGGGAGTATTTACCGATACGCTGATTATATGTACCTGCACCGCTTTCATCATTCTGTTCAGCGGTGCTCCACTGGATGGTTCCACAAACGGCGTACAGCTTACCCAGCATGCACTGACCAACGAGATAGGACCTTCGGGAGCCATCTTCGTTGCGGTAGCCTTGTTCTTCTTCGCATTCAGCAGCATTCTGGGAAATTATTATTACGGAGAAGCCAATGTGCGCTACCTTACCCACCGTAAATGGGTGCTCAACATCTACCGTATACTGGTGGGCGGCATGGTCATGTTCGGTGCTGTTGCCACCTTCGACCTGGCATGGAGCCTTGCCGACGTCACTATGGGACTCATGGTGCTCTGCAATCTTATCGCCATCAGCCTGCTCGGAAAATACGCTTTCAGGCTGCTTGAAGACTACCGCGCACAGAAAAGCGCCGGTATCAAAGACCCCGTTTTCACCAAGAACCGCCTGAAAGAGGTAGAAAAAGACATAGAGTGCTGGTGATAACCAACTTATTTCGTACTTTTGCAGCCGGAACCGCCGGATGACCTGCGGTCTTGTAATTTGTAATCAGTAATTCGTAATTTGATATGAGTTTATTTGCCAAACTATTCAACAAGAATACCGGAGAAGTATCTTCGAAGAATGTGGAAGACTTCGTGTCACTGACACGCGTCTACTTCCAGTCTGTAATAGCCGCCAACCTGGGCATCACCAATATCCGCTTTGTGCCGGATGTAGCCAACTTCAAGCGTCTGTTCAAAATCCCCACGCAGGGAGGCCGCCTGGGACAAGCGGAAAAGGCCGCTTCGCGCAAGATGCTGATGCAGGACTACGGCATCAGTGAAAACTTCTTCAAGGAAATTGATACTTCCGTCAAGAAGCACTGCCGTACGCAGAACGACGTACAAGGTTATCTCTTTATGTATCAAGGATTCTCCAATGACTTGATGATGCTGATGGGAAACCTGATGCAGTGGAAATTCCGCATGCCTTCCATCTTCAAGGGAGCACTGCGCAGCATGACCGAAAAAACCGTACACGACGTCTGTACAAAAACCGTATGGAAAAAGGACGATGTACACAAGACGGCAGCGGCAGTACGCCAGTACAAAGAGCGTCTGGGATATTCGGAACAATGGATGACCGAGTACGTTTACAACGTAGTGATGCTGGCCAAAAAGGAACCGAAACAGAAAGCCAACGAAGAAAAATAAAAGAAAAAGAATTCTAAAGAACTTTAGAAACAAGAAGGCGGGAAAGAAATTTCCCGCTTTTTTTTGTTATTTTTAGCAAATGAAATCATTTTCCCCTCACGGAACACAAGGACGCACCCCGCGTCAACCATCATAAATATTAACTTCAAAAAAACAACCGCTTATGAAACAAAAGAAAATGCTTGCACTCACTCTATCACAACTGGAACAACTTTATCGGCACGAACTCCCTGAATTGGTCAGCATCGCCGTTCAAAGCGACGATGCGGAAGCCTTCAAGGCCAACCTGACGGAGTACATTGCCGGACATCCGGAAGTGGACAGCGAGGCCGGTAAGCAAATTCGACTCTTGATTGAATTTGACGGGCAGGAAGTACACGAGCTCTCCATCGGAGAACAGCTGCCCATATCAACTTTATCAATGCTGCATTCCTTCCTCACGGGACAATGGGAAGAGGAAACGGAAACGGACCTGTTCATCGACTTGTTCCAGCAGTTCAAACGCCTCCACCAGCCAGCCCCCACCCTGCCCTCCGCACAGAAAATCAAAACCCTGACCGAACGCTGGCCCAGCGGACTGGATGAAGACGTGCAGCATATCCGTGCAAAGAACAAGGAACGCATCCTGCATGCACTGGTGCAGAAGATTGAGCACCGCAAGAACCCGGCTTCCCGCTTCCATTTCGAAGAGGGACTCAGCTACGAGGAGAAGTTCAACCTCGTCAGCGAATGGTGGAATGACTTCCGTTTCCATCTTGCCATGGCCGTCAAAAGCCCTACGGAGCTAAACCGTCTTCTCGGCAACTCCCTTTCTGCCGAAACCATGTACCTGCTCTCAAAAGCCCGCAAGAAGGGAATGCCTTTCTTCGCCACCCCCTATTATCTGTCACTGCTGAACTGCACCGGCAGCGGATACGACGACGAGGCCCTGCGCAGCTATATACTCTATTCACCCCAACTGGTGGAAACCTACGGACAGATACGTGCCTGGGAACGGGAGGATATCGTAGAACCAGGTAAACCCAATGCCGCCGGCTGGCTGCTGCCCGACGGGCATAACATCCACCGCCGTTATCCGGAAGTGGCCATCCTCATCCCCGACACCATGGGACGCGCCTGCGGAGGACTCTGCGCATCTTGTCAGCGTATGTACGACTTTCAAAGCAAACGGCTCAATTTTGAGTTTGACACCCTGCGTCCCAAGGAAACATGGGAAAAGAAGCTGCGTCGGCTGATGGCCTATTTTGAGGAAGACACGCAACTGCGGGACATTCTCATCACCGGCGGTGACGCACTGATGAGCCAAAACAAGACGCTGGGCAATATTCTGGATGCCGTCTACCGCATGGCAGTCCGCAAGCGGAAAGCCAATCAGGAACGGCCCGAAGGAGAAAAGTATGCAGAGCTGCAACGTGTACGCCTCGGCTCACGCCTCCCCGCCTACCTGCCCATGCGCATCAATGACGGGCTGGTGGAGATTCTAAGGGAATTCAAGGAAAAGGCGTCTACCATCGGCATCCACCAGTTCATTATCCAGACACATTTCCAAACCCCGCTCGAAGTCACTCCGGAAGCTGCCGAAGGAATACGCAAACTGCTGGCGGCAGGCTGGCTCATTGACAACCAACTGGTATACAACGTAGCTGCATCCCGCCGGGGGCATACTACCCGCCTGCGGCAAGTGCTCAATCAGTTGGGAGTGGTTTGCTACTACACCTTCTCCGTGAAAGGTTTTGAAGAAAACAATGCCGTGTTTACCCCCAACAGCCGTTCCGTACAAGAGCAACGGGAAGAAAAGCGCTTCGGGAAGCTGACCAAGGAAGATGCCCATAATCTGTCCGTACTGCTTGGAACCGTCCATGACCCGGCAGCCTGCATCCGGCGTTTCCTGAAAACGCACCACCTGCCTTTCCTCGCCACCGACCGCAATGTGCTCAACCTGCCCGCCATCGGCAAGAGCATGACCTTCAACATGGTAGGCATCACTCCCGAAGGCAAGCGCATCCTGCGTTTCGACCATGACAGCACCCGGCGCCACAGCCCTATAATAGACCGGCTGGGACAAATATATATCGTAGAGAACAAGTCCATAGCCTCCTACCTCCGCCAACTGCAGGCCATGGGAGAAGACGCCGAAGAATATGCCACCATCTGGAACTATACGGAAGGCAAGACAGAATCCCGGTTCAGCCTCTACGAATATCCTGATTTCCCCTTCCAAATCACCGACAGAATGAGCAATCAGGACATTGCAGGATAGCATATCCAAGATATATTCCGTACTTTTGCAGGCAGAACAATGAAATTGGAAAGTATGGAAATAGAACAACACCCTTTAGAACCCTTCCTTCCCGGCAACGCCCGTCTGCTGATGCTGGGAAGCTTTCCTCCGCAGAAAAAGCGGTGGTCCATGGAGTTTTACTACCCCAACTGGAACAATGACATGTGGAGGATTACCGGGTTCCTTTTCTTCAATGACAAGGATTATTTTGTAGACAAGACGAAGAAGGCTTTCTGCAAAGAACGCCTCATCAGTTTCCTGCAGGCCCGGGGCATCGACCCGGCGCGGCTGATCTTAGAGGAGCGGTCTGCCAATACCCGACAGAATCTGCAAAATTCTCTGGCGCTGCTGCCGGATGACTACCATAAAACAGTGGCCATCGTCACCAACGATTTCCACATGGGGCGGGTGCGGCTGCTGCTGAACGCCGCCGGACCCGGCAGGGTGGTGCAGGTCCCGGCGAAGCTGCCGTGGTGGTGGCTCAGCGCCAACTATTACCTGCGGGAGAGCTTCGCCGTGGTGAACGATCAGGTGGTGCGTCCTCTGCTGGCCTAAAAAATTTGAAATTTTTTGGAAAAATGTGCAACAAAATCGGTGTTCAAATCGTCTTATAGGTACAGGAACAAAAACCGTCCGAAAGAGTGTTGAAGAACAGCGGGGAACACCGCCCAAAGGAGACAAGTGTGTATGAAAGGAGAAGCACGCACTATGGAAACGACAATGACCCGGGAACCGATCTGGAAGCTGTGGGTAGATACCCAGCGCCGTGTGGTGTCCTTTCATGAGGAGGCCGGTTCTCAACTGATGGAATTCCGGGACCGGGAGATGTTTTTGCGGTGTATCGACGGGTACACGGCCCAGCTCTACCGGTATCAGTGACATGAAGCTTATCAAGCGGGTATGATCTTCCGCCATCAGCGGAAGGTCATACCCTTTTTTGCGTCAAAGAGCAGGATGATCTATATGAAAAAAACAACAAATAAATCGAAAAAAAGAGGAACCGATTCTGTTTGTTTGGGGTTGCTTCTGAAAGGGACTGATAGTATGATAAAGGTATTACTTTTAAAACGGAGGTAGAGAGAAGTATGAACCGACTCTTCAAAAAGACCCTGTCCCTGATGCTCGTCATTGTCATGACGGTATCTCTGGGGGTTTCCGCCGCAGCTGCGGATCAGACAGGGGCCGCGCAGGCTGAGGGCCCGCTGGGTATCGTCAGCGCTATGAGCGTGGAACTGAACGCACTGGTGGAGGCGACCAAGATCTCCAAGACGGAAGAGATCGCAGGCAACACCTTTTATGAGGGCGTCCTCAACGGCGTGGATGTGGTGCTGGTCAAGGCCGGTATCGGCAAGGTGCTGGCGGCGTCCTGCGCTGAGACCCTCATTGATACCTACCACGTGGGCGGCATCGTCTTTACCGGCATTGCCGGCGGCGTGGGCGATGACGTGAATGTGATGGACATGGTCATTGCCACAGAGCTGGTGCAGCATGACTACGGCACCGAGACCAACAGCGGCTTTGAGTGGAACGGCGAGGCCGGCAGCAATCAGGAGACCGGCATGATCCCTGTGGATGAGAGCCTTTCCAAGATCGCTTATGATTCCGCCTGCACCGTGCTGGGCGCGGAGAAGGTCCATCAGGGCGTGATCGCCACCGGCGACCAGTTCATTTCCAGCGAGTCCTATGTCAAGGAACTTCAGACCAAGTTCAACGCACTGGCCTGCGAGATGGAGGGCGCTTCCGTGGCCCGCGTGGCGGACGAGTTCCATGTGCCCTGCGCCATTCTGCGCTGCATGAGCGACAAGGCCGACGGCATTGCCCATGATACCTATGCCTTCAACTACACTGAGGCTTCCAATACCTCCGCCTCTGTGGTGAAGGAAATGCTGAACACCATTGCCAAGGATCGGGTCGCGCTTCCCGCTGCCAAGGATGTCGCAGCAAAGGACACCACGCCCCGTACCGCCATCATCAGCGCCATGAGCGTGGAACTGAAGGCTCTTGTGGATGCCGCCGACATCCAGAAGGAAACCGTGATCGGAAGCAAGACCTACTATGTGGGTAAGCTCAATGGCGAGGACGTGGTACTGGTTCAGGCCGGCGTCGGCAAGGTCCTCTCTGCCAACTATACCGCGGCCCTGCTGAATAACTTCACGGTCAAGGGCGTTGTCTTTACCGGCATTGCCGGCGGCGTGGGCGATGACGTGAACGTGATGGACATGGTCATCGGCACCAGCCTTGTGCAGCATGACTACGGCACTGAGACCAACAACGGCTTCGTTTGGAACGGCGAAGCCGGCAGCAATCAGGAGACCGGCATGATCCCCGTGGATGGCACCCTTTCCAAGATCGCTTACAACGCTGCCTGCGATGTGCTGGGCTCTGCCAAGGTCCATCAGGGCGTGATCGCCACCGGCGACCAGTTTATCTCCAGCGAGTCCTATGTCAAGGAGCTTCAGACCAAGTTCGACGCACTGGCCTGCGAGATGGAGGGCGCTTCCGTGGCCCGCGTCTGCGATCAGTTTGACGTACCCTGCGCTATTCTGCGCTGCATGAGCGATAAGGCAGACGGCATTGCCCACGACACCTATGCCTTTAACTACACCGAGGCTTCCAACACCTCCGCATCCGTGGTACAGGAAATGATGAAGACCCTCAGCACTACGCTGCCCTTCACGGATGTGAAGAACACCGACTGGTGCTTCAGCGAAGTGGCGCGGGTCTATGCCGACGGCATCATGGGCGGCACCTCCAACACCACATTCAGCCCCGCCGGTACCCTGACCCGTGGTCAGGTGGTGGCGATGCTGTACCGTATGGCCGGCAGCCCCGCTGTTACTGCCAATACCACCGGCTTTTCCGATGTGGACAACGGCGCGTACTATGCCGATGCCGTGAAGTGGGCCTCCGGCAAGGAGATCGTGGGCGGCTATGCCGACGGTACCTTCGCGCCCAACCGCGCCATCACCCGTGAGCAGCTGGCTGCTATCCTGTATCGCTACGCCAAGGCCAGCGGCGCGGACGTCAGCGTGGGTGAGGACACCAATCTGCTGAGCTACAAGGATTTCCAGAGCGTTGGCCAGTATGCGGTGCCTGCTCTGCAGTGGGCTGTGGGCAGCGGCCTGATCGGCGGCACCACCAATGCGACGCTGTCTCCCAAGGGGACGGCAACCCGGGCACAGGCCGCTGTGATCCTGGTTCGTTTCGTCGGAATGACCGCCGCGAAGTAATTTCACCAGTTCCTCTGCACCGGCTCCGCCCTTGGGCGGGGCCGGTTTTTCCACGGGAAGCGGTTGGAACGGAAAAGTCTGTATTTTCCGGGGAAAAACCGGGAAAATACGGTTGACAAACGGTGAAAATGTGATATGATAACCGAGTAACTGGATATTTGGCGAAGAAAAGGAAGAGTAGCCGGTCGAAAGTCTGTAAAGAGAGCCGCCGTTTGGTGCGAGGCGGACAGGCGCGGCGGTGAAAATCACCTTGGAGCCTCCTGCTGAAAGACGACGCGAGTAAGCGTGGACGTGTGACGGGCGTTATTCCGTCAGCCTGTAATGGCAGGCGTGAGTGGCCGCGCTCCGCAAGGAGACCGGCAAGTAGAGTGGTACCGCAGAGTGTTTTCAAACGCTTTGTCTCTGAGTTCAGAGGCAAAGCGTTTTTTGTTTTGCTACGCCGTGAGGGATTCGAACCCTCACAACGGACGCTTATATCAGGAACAGAAGGAAAACTTACAATATAAAAGGAGACGCATCATGGATTACAACAAGACCATCAATCTGCCCAAGACCGACTTCCCCATGCGGGCGGGTCTGCCCAAGCGGGAGCCGGAGATGCTCAAGCGCTGGGAGGACATGGACCTCTACAACGAGCTGCTGAAGAAGAACGAGGGCAAGCCCCTGTTCTCCCTCCACGACGGCCCTCCGTTCTCCAACGGCGCGCTGCACATGGGCCACGCCCTGAACAAGTCCCTGAAGGACTTTATCACCCGCATGTACGCGATGCGCGGCTACTATACCCCCTATATCCCCGGCTGGGACAACCACGGTATGCCCATCGAGTCCGCCATCATCAAGCAGAACAAGCTGAACCACAAGGCCATGAGCGTCTCTGAGTTCCGCAGTGCCTGCCATGAGTTTGCCGACCACTACATCGATGTCCAGCGCGACGGCTTCAAGCGCATGGGCGTGGTGGGCGACTGGGAGCACCCCTACAAGACCATGGATCCCGGCTTCGAGGCCCAGGAGGTCCGTGTGTTCGGCAGAATGTACCAGAACGGTCACATCTACAAGGGCCTGAAGCCCGTGTATTGGTGCCCCCACGACGAGACGGCGCTGGCCGAGGCGGAGATCGAGTATAAGGACGACCCCTGCACCACCGTCTACGTCAAGTTCCCCATGCATGACGATCAGGGCAAGCTGGGCCATCTGGACCACAGCAAGCTGTACTTCGTGATCTGGACCACCACCATCTGGACCCTGCCCGGCAACCTGGCCATCGCCCTGCACCCCTCTGAGAGCTACGCCGTGGTGAAGAACAAGGAAAACGGCGAGTTGTATATCATGGCCGAGGCCCTCGCCGACAAGGTGATGAAGGTGGCGGGCGTCACCGACTACGAGACCGTGGAGACCCACGAGGGCGCCTTCTTTGAGAATATGCTGGCAATGCATCCCTTCCTGCCCAAGACCAGCCGCCTGGTGCTGGCGGACTATGTCACCATGGATTCCGGTACGGGCTGCGTCCACACCGCCCCCGGCTTCGGCGCCGACGACTATCAGACCTGCCGCCGCTACGGCATGGACATGGTGGTGCCTGTGGACGACCAGGGCCGCCACACCGACTATGCCGGCAAGTATGCCGGAATGCTGGTTGATGAATCCAACCCCGTGATCCTGAAGGACATGAAGGAGTCCGGCGCCCTGCTGGCCAGCGAGGAGATCGTCCACAGCTATCCCCACTGCTGGCGCTGCAAGAAGCCCATCATCTTCCGCGCCACCCCGCAGTGGTTCTGCTCTGTCGACTCCTTTAAGGACGAGGCCTGCGCCGCGTGCGACGACGTGCGCTGGGTCCCGGGCTGGGGCATCGACCGCATGAAGAGCATGATCCGTGAGCGCGCCGACTGGTGCATCTCCCGTCAGCGCCGCTGGGGCCTGCCCATCCCCGTGTTCTACTGCAAGGACTGCGGCAAGCCCATCTGCACCGACGAGACCATCAAGGCCGTCTCTGACCTCTTTGCCGAAAAGGGCTCCAACGCCTGGTTCGATATGGATGCCGCCGACATCCTGCCCAAGGGCTTCACCTGCCCGCACTGCGGCAAGAACGCCGGCTTTACCAAAGAGGAGGACACGCTTGACGGCTGGTTCGACTCCGGCTCCACGCACTTCGCGTCCATGAAGAAGGATCAGGGCTTCTGGCCCGCCACGATGTACCTCGAAGGTCTCGATCAGTACCGCGGCTGGTTCCAGTCTTCGCTGCTGACCGCTGTCGGCGCCTTCGGCCAGGGCGCGCCCTTTAAGGAGTGCGTCACCCACGGCTGGACGGTCGACGGCGAGGGCAAGGCCATGCACAAGAGCCTTGGCAACGGCGTCGATCCCGCGGACGTGTTCAACGAGAACGGCGCGGATATCCTGCGCCTGTGGGCCGCCAGCGCGGACTATCACGCGGACGTCCGCTGCTCGAAGGAGATCTTCAAGCAGCTCAGCCAGAACTACCTCAAGTTCCGCAACACCTGCAAGTTCATGCTCGACAACCTTGTCGACTTCGACCCCGAAAACCTTGTCAAGCCCGAGGAGATGCCCAAGCTCGACCGCTGGCTCCTCACGAAGCTCAACGAGCTCATCGAGAAGGCCGAGCAGTCCTACTGCGACTATGAGTTCCACATCATCACCCACGCGGTGAACGATTTCTGCGTCACCACGCTCTCAAGCTTCTATCTCGATATCGTGAAGGATCGCCTCTACTGCGACGGTGCGGACAGCCTGTCCCGCCGCAGCGCGCAGACCGCGCTGTACCTCACGCTCCACACGCTTTCCAAGCTTTTTGCGCCGATCCTCGCTTTCACCTGCGACGAGATCTGGCTCGCCATGCCGCACACCGGCGAGGACGACGCGCGCAACGTGGTGCTCAACGAGATGAACAAGCCCTTCACGGCCTACGCCCTCACCGCTGAGGAGATGGCCAACTGGGAGAAGCTCGCCGAGGTGCGCACCGTGGTCAACGGCGTGCTCGAAGCCGCCCGCGCCGAGAAGAAGATCGGCAAGAGCCTTGAGGCCGACGTGCACCTGACTGTTCCCGCCGAAGACGCATTCCTCGCAAATGTGGACGGCAAGGAGCTTGCGGACCTTCTGATCGTCTCTCAGGTCGAGGTGACGGTCGGCGACAGCGTGAAGGCCTCCGCCGAGGAAGCCGCCGGCACGAAGTGCCCGCGCTGCTGGAAGCACTCTACCGCCGCGAACGCCGAGGGTCTCTGCCCCCGCTGCGCCGAAGTGATGCGCTCTTTCCCCGACCTCGCGTAAGAAACAACGCGGGCGGCCATTTGGCTGCCCGCGCCGTGTTTTTCATCCGTTTCCACCCCACCCGCGTGATTTCAGAAAGGAACCCGACCCATGCACTTTGACACCAAAAAGCTCACCCGCTGCGCCCTCATCGCGGCCATCTACGTCGCGCTGACGATGCTCTCCAACGCCCTGAACCTTGCCTACGGTCCCATCCAGCTCCGCTTTTCCGAGGCGATGACGGTCCTGCCGTTCCTGATGCCCGAGGCAAGCTGGGGACTGTTCATCGGCTGCGTGCTCTCGAACATCCTGAGCCCCTATGGCCCGCTCGACATGATCGTCGGCTCGGCGGCCACGCTGCTCGCAGCGCTCCTCACCGCCCGCTGCCGCAATAAGTGGACGGCGGCGCTGCCGCCCGTGCTCTGCAACGCCATCCTCATCGGCGCGCTCATCGCTTGGGAGGAAGCAGGCGTCGGCAACGGCTTCCCGCCCGCGTTCTTCTACAACGCCCTCACCGTCGGCCTCGGCGAAGCTGTCGCCTGCTATGTCCTCGGCATCCCCCTCCTCGGCGTGATGCAGAAGCACCTCAAGCTCAACTGAGTCAAAAAAGAGGACTTCCGAACGGAAGTCCTCTTTTTTATTTAAGAAAGCACTGAAAAGCCTCGCAGACTTTCGAGCCCGCAGGCTCGAAATAAATTTTAATCGTTTTTTCTGACGACATGTGCGTCAGA
>OKRU01003600.1_pt1 | contig 12186 bp, 9 predicted proteins | sample 1601131 | NCBI WGS metagenome assembly OKRU01 (sample SAMEA3541558, study PRJEB24748) | human gut metagenome | biome: human gut; feature: human-associated habitat; material: faeces | place: China | collected 2012 | reverse complement strand
GGTTTCGGTTATGCAGTTCAGCAGCCTTTCCTTACGCTTACGGTAAGCCGCTTTTATATAAATCCTTAGTTTGAGTTGTATCAAACAATAAACCGTTACCTTCACTCCATGTTAATATACCATTATCCTTATATTTAGAATCAGCCTTGGTAGATGCATAACCGCCTGCTGTGTAGTCGCCCTGCTCTATCTTACTTGTGTCTATTGTTTGTTCGCTATCTTCCTCTGCGGGGGTCATGGTTGTGGTGTTGAAAGTGGTGGTACCCTCATTACTGGTGCTGTCTACTATATCAGATTCTTCTACCCTATCACTGGAAGTGTTGGTATCTTCCTTGTTACCACCACCTGTTCCTGTATTGGATATCAGCCTATCTGCTGATTCTTTTATCCTGCTTACTGTTGCGGAGATGTCATTCAGGCTATCGAGGTATGCAGAATCATCACTCATATACATTACACTGGATACGGTGTCGTCTGCTGTTACCATTAAATCCTTTATGTGGCTTGCATTGTCTGCATTAAGGTCTGTTTCTATATCTTTTAACGCTACTGAAAGTACCTTTAAGGTTTCCATGTAGTCAGACTCCACAATACCCTGCTCAATGTAGCCTTCCAGCTTGTTCAGGGCATAGTCCAATGATTCGTATGCGTTGAGAACCTTAACGGACGAGTCTGCGCCTATTATTGTTTGCATTCCTGATGTTGATAAAGAAGCTTCTGTTGCTGTGGTGGCGGAGGAGGATGTTGCGGTATCAGCTACATTGCTGCAGCCGACAAGAAGCAGAAGTGCAGAAAGAAGCACGGACAGTATAGCAGTAATCTTTTTCATAGTTTTTCCTTTCAGAAACAATTCGAACAGCCCTAAAATAGAGCATTTAGAATGATTTACAACACAATATTTATTATGTGGTTAAACAAAAATCATATAATTATCCATATATAATTATAGCATAGCAGTCAGCCTTTGTCAAGGAGTTAATAGTTAAAGGAAATAAAAAAATAATAGAAAAACGCAAATTATTTGTAAATCATATTCGCACAAAGCCTTTTGTAATGCGACTTTGAGCCATATAACCACATAATAAATATTATGTGGTTAAATTATGTGGTATCTCTTACCAACCCTAAACCCTCTATTTGCTTTATATGAATGGCTCCTGATTCCTTAGTGTAGATTTTGGTAGTATTAACACTTGTGTGGCCTAGTAAGTCACAAAGTCTAGATAAATCCTTGTACTGTGAGTAGTAGGAGCGGGCGAAAAGATGGCGCAAGTTATGCGGATAAACCTTTTCGGGGTTGACATTTGCAATAGTGCATAATCGTTTCATTGCCGCCCAAATGTTGGAGCGGTCAATTGGTTTCCCAGAGCGTGTTGTAAAGATAGAACCAGATGTAATATTTGAGTATACTACATATTTTTTTAACATTGTACATAAAGAGGTAGGCAGGAATACTATCCTGCTCTTACCCTTATTTGTGACTAAGCATTTACCCTCTTTTAGGCTTTCAGCCGTTATATATTGTAATTCTGAAACTCTTATACCTGTTGAGCATATGGTCTGTATGATTAAACTTAGTCGTTCTTGCCCATTAATATTTGCCGCCCTGATTAGTTTGTCATATTCCTTGCGTGTCAATTCTTTGTCTGCTGTTTCGTAAATTTGTTTTTGGATTTTTAAGGGGTTAAGCATTAGATCTGGTCTGCCTATGTATTTGAGATAGCTATTTAGAGCGGCAATAGATACATTACAAGTTGTTGGTGCATAATGAGACGTTAGCATTTTTTTGTATGATAATAATTTATCTTTAGTCACAGGCTGACAGTCTAAAAACAACTGTAAAGACATCAACTCACGTTTATATGATTTAATGGTACTTTCACTACGCTCCTGTTCATTTAGATACTCTATGTATCCCTTTATTGATTTATCAGTCAAAATAATTTCTTTTCTCATTTTATTACTCCTTTCGGTAAATTATATAGAAGTATTATAACATAAGGGTAGGCTAACAACCTACCCTTAATGTATTATTGATTATCCATTTCTTCCAGCTCTATTTTATTTTCACGTTCTCGCAGGGCTTTATACAAAGTCGGTCGAGAAATACCACACGCACGACAAATCTCCGATACAGTCAAATTATGTAAATCATACATCTTCAATGCTTTGTCCAATGTCTTTTCCGGAGTGGCAGGTCTGCCACCAAATCTCCCCCTCTCACGCGCACTTTTTACACCCTCTTTTACACGTTCAGAAATTGTTTCTCGCTCGAACTCGCTTAGGACACATAAAAATTGTGCTATCATTTTTCCTGCGGCACTACCAAAATCTAATTTTTCTTTTAATGAAATAAGTGTGACGCCCTCATTATGAAATGTTTGCATAAGAGTGATTAAGTCTGCCGAACTTCTACCCAAACGACTTAAAGACTCAATATATACTGTATCTCCTTCTTCAACTGTTTCTAATAGAGCCTTTAACTTTGGACGATTACTTTTAGTACCTGACATCTTTTCACAGTAAATCAAATCCTTATCTACACCGGCTTGCGTTAATGCGTCAAGTTGTCTATCCAGGCATTGTCCCGTTGTTGATACTCTTGCATATCCATATACAATTCCCATTATTAATTCCTCCCATAAAAAAATATATATGTTTATCAGAGTAAATCAATTTTACATTATTAATTTACTCTGATGCCATCCAATTTACGCTATTCCTTCGCCTTAACAATATTTGTGATATTAACAATTGTTTGTTTTACACTTCTTTAATAGCTTCCACACTCACGAAATGAGTTATAGGAAATATGGTTATTACTCCTTTCTGTACATCTACACATTGTATTACCCCATACTTATTTGGTGATTGATATTTTAAGTAGTCACATAATATATTTTGCTGTTTTTCTCCTTTAATCGGTTTGTTATATGCAGTTACAGAAGTTGTTTTACCGTCTGGACGAAGATAAGTGATTTTACAAGGGAACACCGTCATAGTATTGTTGATACTATTAACCAAATAATCTACCCATGCCTTAGGGGCAATAACATAATCGGGTAAATTAGCATTTACAATAGCTGGTTTTAAATCATACCCTGATATTGTTGGTATCAATTCCACGCATTGTATAATGCCATTGACTATATCGTCTGTCTTAGGGTGTAGTCGTTGGGCTATCTGTTCCGCATGCTTGGTGGGATTATGTAAAATAGGCATTTGTTTTAGTACATTCATCGATGCCGTAATTAGACTAACCCTGCCATCTGCGGATATACCTACACATAATGAGGTGTATAAGTAGTATGTTTGCGATAGATAACGATAATCCACTTGCCCTACATTAACTCCCGATTTGGTATATATTTGTTTACCAGCTTGCACTGCACCCTCTAACAGGTTATATGGTGTCAGCTTAATCACATTTTTTGAAATGTCTTTCAGCCTTTTGGGGGTTGCATTAAATACTGTGTTTGGCAGTAAGTAAGGCATAAAGGAATATGATTTTTTAGCAGCTATATTATGTACTGATTTATAAAAATCATTATCCGCTACTAACATTCTTCCGATAGGGGCAGAGGGGTTGTATGCTACCCATATATCATTTTCTACTACCTGTGATATGTTACTTCCAACTTGCTTTGTTTTTCTGTTCTGATGAGTTCCTTGATTGATTATTTGCAAATCTGACATATATTTTACCTCGCTTTCTTTACCACCTTTTTTGGTGGTACTTATTCAATATAAATCAGAATCTTAAAAAATAATATAACAGATAAATTAATAAAAAATATCCTATAAAATAAACAAAGTCCCAACTTATTTACTGGTGATTTCGTGCGTGGATTTTTTATGCTGATGACGCTATAATAGACTCACAATCAAACCCATAAGGTTGAAATGGAGGACAAATAATATGGCAACAGTACACGCAAGGAAACGGGGTAATAAGTGGGAATACAGATTTGAGGCAGCTTCAGTAGCAGGTCAGCGGAAACAGATATGCAAGAGTGGGTATTTATCTAAAAAAGAAGCAATGGAAGCCGGTGCAAAAGCATATAGCGATTATACCCAGGCAGGAGCAGTATTTGAGCCTAATAATAGCAGCTTTGCAGATTACCTTGACTACTGGTTAGGGGCTTACTGTGTAACCAATCTCAAACCGATTACACTTGAAAATTACAAGAAGAAAATAAGGCTATATATTAAACCCAAACTGGGTAAATATATGTTATCTTCTCTTTCCTTTGCTGTTCTACAAGATTTTATAAATGACATATTTAATCAGGGTTTCAGCAGAAATACAATGACAGTAATTAAGGGTATATTATCCAACTCGCTATCTTATGCAGTCGAACCGCTACACTATATACAATCATCTCCGATGACTTATGTAAAGCTACCATCTACCAGGGCTAAACCTGCTATACCCTCACGTTCAGAACCTCATATATACATCAGCAAAGATATGATTAATAAAATCTTTGAGAGATTTTCAGAAGGCAGTTCTGCGCATATACCTTTAATGCTAGGGTACAAGTGTGGTCTGAGGCTTGGCGAAGCATTCGGGGTGATGTGGTCTGATATAGATTTTGAAAAGGGAACATTAGCAGTAAATAGGCAGGTACAGTGGCAGGGTGGAAGTAAGGAGCATGGAAAAGGGTACTGGTATTTTAGTGAACCTAAATATAATTCTTTTCGTACTATTGCTTTAGATAGTTCATTGATTGAATTATTGGAGCGAGAAAAGCAAAGACAGGAACGAGCAGCCGAATACTATGCAGATAATTATACCCGCTTATATGAAGCTGATAACAGTAGGGAACTTAATACTGAAAGCAGGGGTAAAGAAATATACCCAATCTGCCGCAGGGAGAATGGCGAGTATGTACAGTCCAGGGTAATGCAACATACATCAATGATTATACATACCCAACTAGGTTGTGAAGATTTTGACTTTCACAGTTTAAGACATACCCATGCTACAAATTTAGCAGAAGCAGGTGCCAACCCTAAATATGTACAAGCAAGGCTGGGTCACAAAAATATACAAGTAACTATGCAAATATATCAGCATACATCTGATACCATTATTGAGCAGGGTAACAATATTCTACAATCAATGTATTGCTGATACAACTTATTGAATGATGGCTGTCATGAATGGCAGCCATACTTTTTTAACAATCTACTTCACTAAATAAAGGATATTTATAATGCTATTATGGTATATCAGCTAAATAATATTTATTTACTAAGCGGTACTAAAGTGAGCATTTTGTACAATGCTCCTAATGTCATTTTGGTTACTTTTCTGCCTTGAAATTTACAAGTGTATGGTATATAATATAAATGTCATATTATACAAATAGCAGGAGGTTTAACCAAAATGGTTGTTACATATTTAATGGGTAATGGATTTGATGTTAATCTAGGGTTGCCTACAAAATATAGTGATTATTATCAAGAATACCTTGAAGGAATAAAAGACTTAGATGATAGTAATCCAAACAATAAAATGATAAAGGAATTCTGGGATAAAATAAAAGACGAAATATTTGATAAATGGAAAGATTTTGAGGAAGCTCTAGCTATTAATCTTGATGGTGATGAGAGTAATGTTAGAGCAGTTTTGCGTGATTTTACCATTAAATTTTCTGCATATTTGAAAAGGGTATCTAATGGATTTGAATGCACTGATGAAGTGACTGATAATTTTAGAGACTTCTTAATAAATGGCTTTTCTACCATTATTAGAAGAGATAAGAATATATTATCTCAATATCAGATTGGGGGACTGAACGATTTTGTAATTCAGTTTATTAATTTTAATTATACTGATTCACTTGAGAAGATCATAACCAATTATAAGAACCGTTATGGTTCTTTAAAAATTTCAGAAAAAAGAATCAACAACAGCACTTATACTGCAACAATTAAAAATGATGTTTTACACCTCCATGGCTCATTAAATCCCGATGATTATGTTATTATTGGAATTGATTCCACAGAACAATTTACCAACGATACCTTAAAGACTAATCCAAACACTGAAAAATATTGCGTAAAAAGCAAAATTAATCAAGCAGCAGGATATAGTGATAGAGAAAGAAATTTTGTATCTTTAATAAATGCCAGTGATATTATATATACATATGGAGTTTCTTTTGGCAAAACCGACAAGTTAAGGTGGGATGTGATAAAAAAATGGCTTGAAGTCTCTGGAACTCATCGATTAGTTGCATATGAGTATGGTAGTGGTATAAATGCTCATAATAGCCCCTATATTCAAGATACATTAGATTATATTGATGATAAGAAGAGAGAGGTAATGAAAAATATTGGTGTAGGAGAAACCGACTATGATAAATATTTAGAACAAATATTTGTTATTGATAGCGGTGATGTACTTAAATGCAAGTTTACGAAAAAAGAAGAGGTAACAACTTGATGTCCTCCTTGTCCTCTTCATGTCCTCCACACACTGAAATTACCCTATATCCACTCGATTTCGCAAACCTTCCTTCCGCATAACAGAGCCATCCACGAGCATTGATGCTCTTTATCGAAATTTGGGCAACAACCCCATGGTTGGCGCTACCGTTGCCTGCGCAGTACTCGTTGAAGAGGCTCTCAAGGCTTAATCTGCTGCGGTTTCGCAAGATAAATAAAATTTCCGGCGTTGGTTATCCAGCGCCGGATTTTTGCTGTTTTGGGGTTTTGTCCTCCTTTTGTCCTCCGATTTTTTATTTATACTGGTTGAGGGTGGAGGACAGGGGGGATATTTTATATTGCTAACGTTAGATTATACATACTTAGTTTTGTAACAATTCTTTCAAGTGACTACTTTTGGTTATTTCTGAAAAAGTATGTAATTCTCTAAGTAAATCTTCTGAGAGATTATTATATTAGGGGAGTTTATTACTCTGTCAAATGGCGAGACCCTGGAAATAGTCGATTACAGCCCCGAAATAGACAAATATCTGCATATAGTCTGTTTCCCTATATTCAAGGGACACTGCGGCTGCCTTCTGTTCGATATATCTGAAAAAGCTTATGGAATGAAATGGCAATGATTATACGGCTTTTCCGGGATAAATACAGCCAACATGGAACGAAAGATACATTTGTTCCATGTGCGTTGGATTCTGGTTCCGATATTGCGTTATTGGTTCCATATGTATTGACAAATCGGGAAAAAGCATGTATAATATAAAAAAGCATGAAAAATATGCATTGTTATAACGGGAGGTTTTAATGAAGCTTAAATCATCAATGAAATGGGCGATAGCCGCCGCAGCTACCGTTACAACGGTAACGGTGAGCATGGGCGTGATAGCAAGCGCTTACCCCTATGACCAGGGCGTCACTTCCGGAGACGGTTTCGGTATTTTGGGAGACAGTAACGATTCAAAAATCGGATCACGCCGAAATGGCTATGATTTTGAATTTACGGATCAAAAGCCTGCGCTGGAGCAGGTGTCAAAATTTGCACTGAGCGTTGATATACCTGCGCAGGCGACCATCAAATTCGGCGGGTATAATAAAGACGGCAGCAGAAATGAATTCGGTTCCTTCTCGGAAAGTGGGGGTTATAACGGCGACCTGGTATATTCCCTTACTGCCGATAATAAAGCCGTCATGGCAAACGGAAAGTTCTGGATGGAGCTTGAGAAAAACTCATATACAATAATTGAGTTTAAGTCCATAAAGTTCTACGACAAGAACGACCGCTGCATACTCTACGGCTGCGCGAAGCCTGACCTTAAGTGGGATGCTGATAAAAATGCGTATTACGGTCCCTGGACGTTCTATATGCTTAAAGGTCCCAGACCGATAATTGTTTCGGGTATCAAGAATAACGACGGCACCTATGCGATGAACGCAGAAGTCAAGTCAGGCGGTCTGGTGATGTCGATAGAAGCAAGCAACGGAGCAAATTGGGACGCATGCGAATTTAAACTGAGCGACGCCGTACAGACATTCACCATGAACGGCACCGATGTAACCGGTAATCGGCAGATTGCGTTCAATTCAGCCGAGGGCGCGGTCAACGAGTACAAATTTGTATGCGGTGCGTCCGTTGCTCTTAATGACCCGGTCAACAAAACTAAAATTACGCTTTACAGCGTTGACAACGAATTGACCGTAACGCTTGCCGATAAGTTGAGGGTCGTCACAACGGGCGAGCCTCAGCTCGTCGGAGATCTCCCCCAAATAGACAAGGGCGATTTTGAAAGCGCCGAAGATATCCTTGATTCGTTCAACAATGCCACCCGCGATAAAAGCGTTCCTGTTCCGGACGTTGGAGACGCCTATGTGGACAGCTCCATTACAGACGATACCGCGCTTTTCAGCAGGGTTCGGATTCAAGGCGCGGACGGCAGCAGGGACGTAATTGCAAAGGTGGTTTACGACAAGGTTCTGGGCTTCGACCCCGATTCGCACAAGGCGCAGGCGATCACGCTGAAGGGTCGTATCGTGGCGAATGACATTGAATTCCAGAACGGCACCGTCACATTTGAGGCAAAGGCGGAGCGCAGAGCGGATTATATCGACAGCGTTAAAATCAGCAAGCTTCCGGCGTTGACCGAGCTTGATTACCTTCAGAGGCTTTCTCTTGACGGCGGCGAGCTGACGATAACCTACAACAGCAATGAAAAGGAAACTGTTTCCATGACGGACGCGAGGGTTTCTGTAAGCGGTTTCTACGGCGCGAACGGAGAGCTTCCCGCAAAAGACTCCAAGGTCGATGTAACCGTTACATACACCGCTGACGACGGCGGTTACGACCCTGCCCGCCCGGACGGAGCAAAGTTCTCCGATACGTTTACAGTAACCATCAGGGATCTTCCAAAGCTTGACGCTCCCGTTATCACACCCAACGGCGGGAAGTTCAGCAAATCCGTTAAGGTAAGCATTACAGCGCAGGACGGCGCAAAGATCTACTATACCACCGACGGAAGCGAACCCACGGCAAACAGCACGGAGTATTCTGCACCGTTTACTGTCACCGGGGACACAACGGTAAAGGCGATCGCAGTCAGAGAGAACTGCTATGACAGCCAGACTGCAACCGCTGAATTCACCAGGAATTCTGGCAACAGCGGCGGAAGCGGAAGCAGCGGCGGAAGCGGCGGCAGCAGACCTTCTTCCAGCTCTGACAAGAAAACAGACAGCGCTCCGATGATGGACGGCAAGGCGATGAGCTGGGATGATATCTATAACTATCTCAAAGCGCTTCCGGATAACAGCTCCGTAAAGATTTCCCTTAACGGCAATACCACCGTTCCTGCAAAAATCGCAGAAGTGATCAGGGACAAAAAGCATACCGTAGAGTTCGTATACGACAGCGTTAAAAGCTGGGTAGTACGCGGCGCGAATGTCGGCACCGCTTCCGTGGCGGAGTTTGCGATACTCCCCGGAAATGCGGACAGAAGCGCGCTCCGCGGCGTGTTCGGAGCAGATCTCAGAATTGGCGGCACGAACGTTCCGGCGGAGCTGAAGCTGTACTTCCGCGATGTATTCGCGGGTCATTTTGCGAACGTTTACAAGCTGAACGGCGGAGTTCTGGAGTTCCAGCGCTGCGTAAAGGTCGGCAAGGACGGCTCTGCGATCATTCCCGGCGCTGACGCGGCGGGCGGGTATGTCGTGATGGTCTGCGTATTCAGCGACCTTCCGGGCGATATGTCCAACGACGGCGTTCTGAACGCAATGGACGCAAGCGCGGTACTCAAGGATATCGTTGGACTGGAAAGCGGTGCGAACCCGCTTATGGCAGACTTCAACGGTGACGGAAATGTCAATGCGATGGATGCTTCTGCAGTTCTGAAAAGAATAGTTGGTTTGATCTAAATAGCATTTATCCTCCCTTGCCAGCGCAGGGGAGGATTTCTAATTGTGACTTATCACACCGTACTGTGATATACTGCTTTTACGAGGTATAACAAACGGCATGATAAACGAGTAAGCTTAGAATGTGATTTACCGAACAAAACCCCAGCAACACTTTCGTGATGCCGGGGTTTGTTATCATTCAAAGTGGTATATTTCCGGGAGTCTGTCGAGAGTGACGGCATTTTCGCAGGAATAAGCCCGGCGGAGTTCCTCCTGGGAAGTGAATCTGTCGGAAGCGCCGAAATCGTGCGACCATGTCATGAACCAGCACCACGGGATTCCGTGCTCAGTAAGAGCCGGCACATCGGGAATCGTGCCTATCTCACCGATGGCGCAGAGCTTGTCGGATTGAGTTACTGTGCGCATTTCCTCATATTCCTTCGCGAGGTCGGTGTGCTGGTGCTCCGGCGGATAGAGATCCCGGGAAATTACGTCCACCACATCGTCGCCGGGGTAGTTCACCGCCTTGGGGGAGTTGTGCACCCATATCAGGTTGTCGAGATGGTGCTTATTCACGAAGCGGTCGTACATGATTCTGTACAACTCCCTGCCCGGTGCTGCGCCGTCGCGCCCCCACCAGAACCAGTCGCCTTCCGATTCGTGGAACGGTCTCCAGAGTATCGGAATATGTTCGTCGCAGAACGGTCGCAGAATACCTGCCATGTAGTCCAGATCGTTCAGCAGAGCCGCATTCTCGGCTGTCCCGGGCTGTGCTGCTCTTGCAGCGCTGAAATCCGTGTTCACGGAGAAAAAGGACTTGTCCCTGCCGCCCAGCGGAGAGAACCAGTGCCAGGTGAAGGTGATGATACCGCCCCTGCGCGCCCAGTCCCACGCCCGGCGGAGAGTTCCCCGGGCAAGGAGGACTTCCTCCATGCATTCCTCGCCGGAATCCTCAGGGCGGATATTCGGTGAGTAGCCCAGCAGTTCGAATCCGCACAATGCAGGAAGCTTCCCGGTCACGTCGCTGATGTATTGCAGCTCCTCCTGCGCCAGGGTCTGGGTGTGCTGACCCAGAATAATCTTCTTCCCACGGATATCGCAGAGGTAATCCAGCAGGCGCTGCGCTTCGGGCTGAATGTTGGGATTGACGGCGTGCATTACTTCACTCCTCTTACTCCGGTGATGTCCTTTATGACTTCGCCGGCTATTATGAGTCCCACCACGGAGGGAACGAATGCGTTGCTTCCGGGCACCTGGTTGCGCTGAGTGCACTTGCGCGCAGTTCCGGGAGGGCAGATACAGTGCTGCTTGCAGCTTATCGCCATGTCGTCCACGGGGGTCATGGGCTTCTCAGTGGAATACACCACCTTCAGCTTGCGTATTCCGCGCTTCTTCAACTCATAGCGCATTACCCGGGCAAGAGGGCAGACGGAGGTGCTGTAGATGTCCGCCACCTGGAATCGCGTGGGGTCCACCTTGTTGCCTGCGCCCATCGAGCATATTATCGGAGTGCGGCACTTGTTCGCATTCATGACAAGCTCTATCTTTCCGGTGACCGTGTCGATGGCGTCCACAACGTAGTCGTACCGCGTGAAGTCAAACTGATCTGCGGTTTCCGGCATGTAGAACGTCTTGTATGTGTTGATCGTCATATCCGGGTTTATCTCAAGAAGGCGTTCCTTTGCGACGTCGATCTTGAGCTTTCCGACAGTCTTGCGGGTCGCGAATATCTGCCGGTTGATGTTGGTAAGGCATACCCGGTCGTCGTCGATGAGGTCAAGGGTGCCGACTCCGCTTCTGGCAAGCGCTTCCGCGGTAAATCCGCCTACACCGCCGATTCCGAATATTGCCACCCGGGAGTTCGCCAGCTTTTCCATGGCTTCTTTTCCGAAAATGAGTTCTGTTCTTGAAAACTGATTAAGCATTGTGCTGCTCCTTATCTTATAAAACATATCATTACGATATATTATAGCTTATCGGGGGTCGCTTGTCAATACTTTTATGAAATAGATTTTGCCGTGACCTAACAACCGGGGTTCTGTTAATTTGCACAAATCATGGTATACCGCTTTGTAACTTCCTCTAGTGCTTTCATAAAGCCGGGTGAAATGCGGCGGATTTATGTAAATTTCACATAATATCGGTGAGGATATTTGAAGAAAACTATTGCAATTTAATTGATTGTGTGATAAAATAGTGATAATAGGGCTTAGATATTGCTTTATGGGTGTTAGGTTACATTTCGCGGTTTACCTAAAATGCCTAAATAAACATCGAGGAGGACCTTCATGTCCCCGAAGCTTAGTGAACTCATTACATTGTTAAAAGGACACAGGGTTTTTATCC
>OKRU01003593.1_pt1 | contig 12205 bp, 9 predicted proteins | sample 1601131 | NCBI WGS metagenome assembly OKRU01 (sample SAMEA3541558, study PRJEB24748) | human gut metagenome | biome: human gut; feature: human-associated habitat; material: faeces | place: China | collected 2012 | reverse complement strand
TTAACCGGGAAGCCGGGGGACGTGCTGCACCCGCTCCGAGCCTGTCGGAGGTGGTGCTAATGAGTACATATGAAGAATTACAACTCATCGTATCCGTTGCGGTACTTATTGTTGCAATACTTAATTATACACATAAAAAGTAGCCGTCCTAAACTTTTGGCGAGTTGACGACTACTTTCTAAACTAGATTATTTTCGCCGGAGTGGGTAAATTGCGGTTACCTTCCGACTTTCCTGTTAAGTGTATTATATGTCATACAACCATTTTTGTCAATTTAAAACCGCCCTGCTCTACCAAAGCAAGGCGGTAAGCTCCCGAATGATACCGAAAGCCCTCAACAAGCACATTGTACCATTCTCGGAGCAGCTTCGCAAGCGGAACACCCGTTTGACGCAGGCTGTTATTTTTGTACCCAAAAAACAATACAATATAGAGAAAGAGGTGCATGTGCTATGAAAGAAAAGGTTTCAGAACGCAAGACAGGCGCGATCTACATCCGCGTATCTACCGACAAACAGGAAGAACTCTCTCCTGATGCGCAGCTTCGACTACTGCTCGACTATGCCAAGAAGGACTCCATCGACGTGCCGAAAGAATACATATTCCAAGACAACGGAATCTCCGGCCGGAAAGCCAATAAGCGTCCGGCATTCCAGAATATGATTGCGCTGGCGAAGTCAAAGGAGCACCCGATCGATACGATCATCGTGTGGAAGTTCTCCCGATTTGCACGTAATCAGGAGGAATCCATCGTATACAAGTCCTTGCTCAAGAAGAACAACGTCGATGTAGTGAGTGTGTCAGAACCGCTCATAGATGGTCCATTTGGCTCTCTGATCGAGCGCATCATCGAATGGATGGACGAATACTACTCTATCCGCTTATCCGGTGAGGTAATGCGTGGAATGACGCAGAATGCGATGCTCGGACACTATCAGAGTGATGCTCCGATCGGATACACATCCCCTGGCAACAAGAAACCGCCGGTTATCAATCCAGACACCGTGCAAATTCCACTTATGATCAAAGATATGTTCATCTCCGGAGCCACGCAGTTGCAGATTGCGCGCAAGCTCAATGATATGGGTTACCGCACCAAGCGTGGCAACTTATGGGATGCCCGAGGTGTGCGCTATGTGCTCGAGAATCCGTTTTATATCGGCAAGTCCAGATGGAACTACACCGACCGAGGAAGAAGGCTTAAACCGGCGGATGAAGTGATCTATGCGGATGGTAATTGGGAAGCGTTATGGGATGAAGATACATTCAAAGAGATTCAGAAGCGCCTTGCCTTAAATATGCGCAAGACAAAAGCACGTGATGTGTCAGCCGCCAAGCATTGGTTAAGCGGCCTTCTAATCTGCTCATCCTGCGGTGGCACATTGGCTTATGGCGGTGCACACACCGCACGCGGATTTCAATGTTGGAAATACTCCAAAGGGTTCTGCTCGGAGTCTCACTACATCGGTACCGGACCAATTGAGCACATGGTAATTGAATATCTCGATCAGGTGCTGCACTCTTCCGTTCTCTCATACACGATCATCTCCTCTGCGTCAGCGGATGCAGGATCCAAGTTATCGGATCTCGAGCGCCAGCTCCAGAAGATTGATGCCAAGGAGAAGCGTATCAAGGCGGCATATGTAAATGAAATTGATACACTCGAAGAATATAAGGCGAACAAGACCTCTCTCGAGGAAGAACGCCGGACAATCGAAAAAGAGATTGCAGAACTCACCCTATCGGATGTAAAATATTCTAAAGAAGATATGGATAAGAAAATGAAGCAGAACATCTCTGATCTGCTTCTGGTACTAAAAGACGATTCTGCGGATTACATCAAGAAGGGTAACATGATGCGCAATGTGGTGGATCACATCACGTTCGATCGCAAGAATACAAGTCTCGATATATTCCTAAAGCTTGTAATTTAGCGGTTTGTAGCCATTATAGGGTATTGCAATACAGACCGCCATACTGACTTATGATATAAGACGCAAGCTTCGCATTCGGCGTGCTGATTTTAATCGGATACTGCAATCGTTTTTCATAACTCCACATAGATCATCTTCCCCCTTCCCAAGGCATCGGACCTTCGTTCCAGTTCCATTCGTCAGCATTACTCTCCCCAAACGCATTCAGTGGACCGTACTGCTTTTCATATGCCATCTTCGCATTTCGATACAGCTGCGTACACTGATTAAAATAATCCAATGCTGCCTCATCATCCGGATGCGTATCAAGGTAGAGCATCATATCCACCGCACAGAACCCGAGTGTTGCAATCCATTCGTAGAGTTCCTTTTGATTCATCGGCTGCATGCTTCCTGCTCTGTTCATCTGCATCGCCCTCCCTGTCGCATCATGCATTTTCCGGTAAATGGTTTGTCGAGTTCCGGAAAAATCGTTCCGGACTGCAAAGCCTTCTTAGGATCATACACCTTTGTAAAATTCTGCCACGGAACATAAGCCATGCCCGGTGTCTGCCAGCTACATTCTTCCTTTTGATCCGCGGACGAGGAATGCGGCATACACGGACTCATAGGATGTGTATGATCCATTTGATTCGTCTGATTCATAAAATCCATATTCTTAAGACTTCCTAAAATAATTTTCCTTATATCATATGAGAATATGGCAAAAAGGGAACTTTTTCGCAAAACAAAAGAACCGGACAACGCCGGTTCCTCTATAATGCTGGATTGATGGATTCGATTTTGCGGATGATCGACTCAATCTGCGGACCGCAGTTACCGATGCGGTCAATGTTTCTTCTCGCTTCCTTCTTCATATCAGAGATTATCTGAATCTGATACTCCATGCGGGCGCGCAGCTTCTGCCGGCGCTCGATCAGATTGTGCTTCAGTTCCACCATCTCTCTGCTGTCCACAATCGCATTGGCATGGTTGATCCACACACGGGCATCATACATGCGAAGCCGTGTCAGATACTGCACCAGCGACTTGGAATAGTAATCCAGATCATCGCTCGTCTTGCGGAATTTTTCTTTCTCACGCGCTTCATCCTGATACTGTTCAAACACATACTCCAGTTCCTGCGAATTGCGTGCATGATATTTCTCACAGGTGTAATCCACTGCATTTTTAATATTCACAAACTTGATCTTCACATGATTTTCAAGAGAGATCGCATGATTCCGGTTCACGTCTGCCCTGCGGATATCCTTTGCAGCGTCCTGATATCGTACCAGTACATAGGTTCCGGCAAGCACTGCAACAAAAGCTGCAATGGTAAGTGGCAGCGCACGGTCAAACTGAAAATACCATGCACCTGCCAGAATCATCGCAAACACCGTTGCCGTAAGAACGAGCAGATATCTGGCAGCCCTGCCTAAATTCTTCTGTGCCTGCACGGATTCATTTCTTAGAATCGCCCACTGAAGCTTCTGTCCCTCCAAGTATGTAAGATCCTTTTTGACCGCATCCATATAGCGCTCATTGTCCCTGAGGCGCCTGATAATTCCCGGAAGATGATCCTCTTCCTCCTGCATCTGTGCAAACTGCGTCTCGGTAAGCTTTCGCTTCGTCTTCAGAAACTCATTACGCTCCCTATCAAGCTTTGCGACATGCATCGCACAATCAAGGATCGGTGCACGTTCCGCCTCCGTCAATTCCTCAATGATCTGAATATCCGTCAGATAATACGTGACCAGGTCATACTCACTGCGCGCATCCTCAAGTTCTCTTGAAGCTGCGATCATCTGCTCGCACAGATCAATGACATAACGCTTTGCCTGCGCTTCATCCGAGAGATTTAATTCTTCTACAATACTCTCGGTCTGCAGCTTGGCATACTCGCTCTGATCATAATCCTGCGCATCATATTTTTCTTTTCTTCTGCCAAATATTTTTGATAAAAACATACTCACCTATACTCTGCAGCTTCTGCGGTATTCTTCCTTCCACCGGAAAATAATATCACTAATTTCATTCTTTGCCAGCGTCTTTTCTGTTCCCTCTTTTGCCTCCGCCAGTTTCTCAAGCTGCTCCTCAAACTGCATAAGCGCTTCCGACTTACTTGCAAGGGAAAGCTCATTTTTGATTTCCTGCATCCCCATGTCGTCAATATTGTGTTCCATCGCCTTACGCATAAAGCCCGTCTCATCATGCATACACCGGAAGCAGAGCAGACATTCCCGAAGCGACTCTCTCGACTCATTTAACCGGTAAGCCTCTTCGTAGCACTTTGCAGCCTCCTCGAACAGAAAAAGCCTTGCATATGCGGTTCCCAGATTATGCCAGATATTGCCTCGAAGCAGAGCCGAAGCCTCCCTCGCATCCGGAGAATCTAAAAGTCTCTTGTATTCGTAGATTCCCGCCAGATACTTTTCCTTTTCCATCAGCTGGTCCGCACGGATCTTATTGCATTCGAAGTCCGATTTCTCCTCCATCTGCCGGATGGTCAGTACAATCTGTTGCATCTCTTTCATCGTGCAGTAACCGTTCTGTTCTAAGATTGCCAGCACAAAATCGGAAAGCAGTCCCTTCCCGCGCATAATATCACGCAGCTGTTCCGCTAACTTATAAAGTCCCATCTGTTTTTCGACCCATGTACACAATTCCTCACTCATAAAAGAATTGTCCAGAAGAAATGTGTTCTCCATAATGTAATAAGACAATTCCTCCATGGAATAGAGATTCATCCCTATCCCTTCCACATAGTAAGGAAGTGCCGCGATCGGTTCATGACAATATAATAACTCACCCATAACAACCTCTACATAACCATCGTATATTTCCAAACCTTATCGGTTCCCCTGAAAAATTCACCGAATCCGAGATCTCTGATCTCGATCGCAATCTTATCATCCGCAATCGGTGTCGCCACAATGCGCACTCTCGTCGTGCGATCCGGTCTGCGGGCAAGATCGGTAAGTTCGAGTGTCTCGATCTTCGCCTCTCTACTGTTCGGCAGCTGCTTCCAGAAATCAATCTCCGGACTTCCGGACAGGATCACTTCACATTCTCCCTTCGTCTCAAACCAGTTTCTTCCGGCACTGATCAGATTAAAAAATGCGACCTTTCCTTTGTCCTTCACCTTAAGACTCAGATTGAACTTCATCTCATTCTCGCCCATGTAGATATATGGCCAGTCTTCCGTATCCCGCACGGCGGCCGCATAACATGCACCCTTGGAAAAGAGATTCTTTCCCATGAACGCCCTGCGCCCGCGGCACATCGTGTTGAGCGAATTCTTCATCCAGCCACCATCAAATCCGTCTCCAACCAGATAAACCGTAGAGATGATCCGGTTTTCAAACGCCTTGTTCATAATATCGGAAAACGCACTGTCCCTGTCTCCCCGAAGCGTATACCGGGAAGACTCATGAATCGATACCACCTGCGGTGTCGTGCGCATATCGCGTCTTAGATCATAGGAATACAGACTGCTCTCCTCGCAGGAAAACAAAAACACATCATGCAGCCATAAGGATTCCTGCTGACTCAGCGAAAAATAGTAGAAGCTTTCCTTGTGATCCACGACCATAAAACGATCCGCCGTCAATTCCAGACGACTTGCCACCTTCCAGAACACTTCCATATTCTCTCTCGTCAGACGATCCACCGTAATGGTCAGCCTCTTCACACTCCGCCCATTGCCAAGCTTAAGGGGAAGCTCCATCACTTTTTTCAAGAATAACGCGAGCAGATCAACCGCTTCGTAATTCTCGCCTCCAACACCGATCACCTCTCCTGCGACCGCACGCCGCAGCAGGGAATCCACACAGATGACCTCGCTGGTCTTCGCCATCTTCTGCGCCTCGTCTCCGTAATACCACATACCGACATTCTTGCGTCGCGCAAGCAGCGTCGGGATATGGTAATTTTCGCTTCCGGCGATCAGGCTCACCGTCTCCGGCTCACTCATATTCAGTTCATAAAAGCTTACCATGGCATACGAATCACTGAGATCGATGCCAAGATAATATGGATTCTCCATCGTCATTCCTCTTTATATAAGCTTGAATACTTTCTTTGTAACCTCATCAAATCCGGCATACTGTTTCATATTATGGTAGAGCGATTTCTCGTCCTGCAACGTCTCCGACATCAGCATCTCATTCAGCAGATGATACCGGCTCTCATCCTTCTGCGAGTACACATCCGTGCTTGTGAGCCGGCTCGACTGCGTTACCTCCACCTGATTACCGTACTCTTCCGTAATATAGTACTGCACCATCTCTCCGAAAAACAAAACGAACTGCTTCACAAAGATACCGTCATACACATCCGGCATATCTTCCTTCACAAAATTCTCCCCGTCCTCATCCCTGCTGTAATGAAGCACCACATGCTTCTTCGGGTTGGTACGGTATTCCAGAAAGACTTTGTCATAGAGATGATACTTATGCACAAGCCTCTTATCTAACTTCTTGTAAAAGGCGAAGTTCATATTCCGACACGTATATTCTGCGAGCAGTGCATCTTCCATCTCATACTGCTTTTCGTCCGGTTGGCTCACCTGTGCAAGTGACTTCAAAAGTGCCAGACAACAGGCATCATTTAACTCCATATGATGCTCATAACGATCTGTGATAACAAGCAGTGCATCCTCACTAGGCGGCGTATCCTGCACAAAATAAGCATGTGCGCGCGCGCTGATATAAGCAAGTATGACAAGATCTCTTCCATCTCCCTCATAATAGTGGGCAAACACATTTTCAACCGGCGTCAGATCCTCCTGCGCATATAGCATCTGCACAAGAATCCTCTCCTCCAGCTCAAAGGTCGGTATCTCAAACTCTCTCGCTGCTCTCCAGAGTCTTAGCATCATCTGCGACGGACCATTATAGAACCGGCACAGATAATCCAGGATCGAGTCATTATATTTCTTGTTCGCAAAAGTATTGGCAGCAAGAAGCAGCACCTTCTCATCCGCTTCCTCTTCCTCTGCAAGCTGACGGATCTTATAGCTTGCAAGTGTCACCTTGGCCGCCATACCAAACTGATCCATTCCGTAAAGTTCCATGCAGGAATATGCCTGATCATACATGCGGTTCTCCACAAGCATCTCCATCATATACTGACGTACCGCCTGTGGCATCGTCTCGTAATTTGCCTGCTTCAGATAATCCGTCACAAAAGCCTGTGGCTCCTTCGTCTGGTAGTACCGCAGAATTTCCTGTGCCATATCCGCCTGATACGTGGCATCTAATTCCTTTGCGAACAAAATTCTCGTAAAATATTTTTCATCCTCATTACCGTACGTCAGGTAATTTGGCTTTTTCTCAAAATAAGAGATAATGTAAGGCAGTTCATCCGGCGCAAGCGGCATACATTTGTCCAGATAATTCTCTGTCTTCATCAGATTCTCCAGGCGATAGGAAACACTGCTGACGTATCGCCGCCCCTTCTCATCCTCGAACAATATCACATACTGATCCGAATACAGTTGGAAATACGCAGCCTGCTCCACGATCGGAACGATCTGCGGCTCCTTCAGCTGCTTCTGATAGATAATTGCCCGAACCATCTTCTGATCAAACACGATCAGCTTGCGTGTAAACAGAATACGAGCAAGACAATGCGCCAGTTCCTCATTGACCAGTCCAAGATCCAGCATATCCTCATAGAGCACCGCCAGATTATCATCCATATGCTCCTGTTCAACCTGTTCCATTGCAAAATGCCCCATCGTCCGCTGATACTTTGCGTAAGTCTCCGGATCCGATTTGCGGGATGCGATAATGTTATTGTAAAGGATTGCCATCTTGCGGTACGGCAGATTGCTGTCATACTGGAAATACATCTGGATGATCTTCGGTACATGCCCGATCGCACGCTCATCCAAAGACAACAGATACGCCTCATACAGACTCGTAATGCGCAGTTCCAGTTCGATTCCCATTTCAAACCAGTTGTGATAACGCACATCAAACTTCTGTGCACGGATCAGATAACTGCATATGAAACCGACATTTTCCGGTCTTGGATCGATTTCATATGCTGCGCAGAGTAATTGATAGACGGTCTCATCAAATCCGGCATTCGGCTGCGCCACAGCAAAAATTTGTGCGGCAAGATCCGGATTTAACGCCTGATGGCGGATTGCCCAACGCAGAATACGGATTTCAAAACTGCCAAGCTTCGTAAGCAGATATGGATCCTGCCAGATCAGATAGTAAGCTTCGATGTACAGATACGGCGATGCACAACCGTCCATCACCCAATGCTCGATCGCTTTGAGCTTATGTGCACTGTTGTTGTAATAATCTTCTTCCAGGAAGGATAATACCCAGAAAAGTAATGCAGAATCCGGATTTTCATGGAAAATCACCTCAATCTCATGCGTCATTCGATCCACATAAGAAGGTTCCCTCTCCATCAGTGTCATAATGTACAGATAATAGCCCCACTCCGGTGCATGACGGTCCGCCCAGTCTCGCTTGAACGCATCCAGGATCCATTCTGCCTCCTGCCTCTGCCTGTTGATTACCAAAGCCTGCGCCTTCATGAGCACATACATCGGCTCATCCGGTATGATCGCATGCAGATGATTTAAGATTTCAACCGTCTCATTCGCCCACACTCCGGTCACGATCTTCTTCAGACGGTATGCCTGATACAATTCCATGATACCGGCTTTGCACTCTTTAATTTCTGCACGAAGGGATTGCTTCTTTTCTTCCGGTTTCGTTCCCTTGTACGCATAGATTTCCAGTTCATGTGTCTCATAGATGGAAGTCACCGTAATACGTGCATAATTGTTGCCCGCATGCATCTTGTCATAGTCGATCAGATACTTAAGCGTATAAGCGCTTCCCAGGAAATCCTCTGTCGTAATCTTTTTATCCGACAACCGGATGAAATCCGCATCCGTACGGATATGAAGCTCCAGATAGCCCCACTCATCCTTCCTGATTTCCACAGACTGCTGGATTGTCTCCTCCACCTGATCCAATCTGCACTCCGACTGATCCAGCGTGAATCCAATCCTGTTCTTCTTGCGGATTCCGATCAGGAACTCTTCCATATTCTGCGGCGAAGGCTTCGCACCGAGAATTCCCCGATAGATCAGATTCTCTTTGACTTCCTTTGCCTTGATGACATTGACAAAACTCTTATGATAAAAAAGCTGATAGGCTTCGCTCCAATGATCTCTTGCAAGGCAGGTAAAATCATACAGATTGCGCACCGGACCGATCGAACTCTCCGCGTACAGCTTCGTTACAGACACACAAAAAGAAAGGCTGTACACACTCTGATTGCAGACAATCACAAAGTCACCCTTCTCTTCCTGACCTTCTACCAGGCCCTTGCTATAAAATTGATACCGAATCCGTACTTCTTCGCCTTCAAACTGCGGAGTCAGACACTCCATTCTCGGGCTCGTAGAGTACACCACGCCGCGCGCCGGCACATGGTTTGTGCTGGTAATCGTAAAATTACCAGTGTACTCCTGTCCCTCGATCACCTGAATGCTTAATTCTTCTTCCGGGAGTGAAAGCGACGGTTTCTCGTATTCGAACTTGCCTCTGGCTATCTGCCTGATTCGTTTACGCACAGCCGCACCTACTTTATCTAATGAATATCACCATTATAGTCGATTCTACCTTGCCTTGCAACTGCGAATACCACTGATTTTCGCGTAGATCCACTCGACAGCAGCACTCAGATAGCGCAGCGCCGGCTCCGTAATAATCGCGAATACGATCATCAGCATCGCGCACTGTTTCGAGATACTCGTGATTGCAAAGAATTTGCTGACAAAAAGCATGCAGAACAACCAGCCGGCAATCACACCGATCATCATGATAATGTGTCCCACGTTCATCGGCTTTGCAATGCGATACAGGATCATAAACCCTACAATGGCAACGAGGATCGTGCAGGAAGTCGACAGACAATCCAGATCCACCGAGAATTCTCTACAGAAGATAACCAGCCCGCTCACCACGATAAAATCCGTCAGTCCTGCCGGAAGTGCCTTGACCAGCACATTCGTCAGGAAATGACCGCGGATAGGATTCTTATTCGGCTCCAAAGCCAGAATAAACGAAGGAATTCCGATCGTAAACATACTGATCAGTGAAACCTGTGTCGGCTCAAGAGGATAATCCAATAACAGAATGACTGAGAAAACAGCAAGCAGCATTGAGAAAATATTCTTTACAATATATAGTGCTGCCGTCCGCTCAATATTGTTAACCACGCGGCGCCCTTCTGCCACAACGGATGGCATACGCGAGAAATCGGAATCAAGAAGTACCAGCTGCGATACGTTCGAAGCAGCATCACTTCCGGATGCCATCGCCACGCTGCAATCCGCATCTTTTAATGCCAATACATCATTGACACCGTCACCGGTCATTGCAACGGTTTTCTTATGCGCCTTAAGTGCCTGCACCAGCATACGTTTCTGGTTCGGAGTCACACGTCCGAATACCGTATATTCTTCGACAGCATTATAATAATCGCTCTTTGTCTTTAAAACAGATGCATCCACATACCGTTCTGCATTGGCGATTCCGGCCTCCTTTGCAATGACCGATACCGTAAGCGGATTATCTCCGGAAATCACCTTAATTTCCACTTCATTTTCCGCGAAATAAGTAAATGTCTCCTTTGCACCTTTTCGGATTGGATTGGCAAGCATAACAAATCCCATTGGGACAACCGGTTCCGTCAAAGGTTTCTTGGTCAACGTTCCCTCATACTCTCCGAACACAAGCACACGGTAGCCTTTACTGCTATACTCTGCAATCTGCTCCTGATATTCTTCAAACTGGCTGCGCAGCACGAATTCCGGAGCTCCGATCACATAACTTTTGCCGTCTTCCATGATTGCACCGGAGAATTTGGTCTCGGATGAAAAGGAAAACACTTCCTTTGCATGCATTCCACCGTTTTCCGTAAAATGTGCCTGTAATGCTTCCATTGTTGCGTTATCCCTGTTCTGCGCATGTACGACATCCGCCAGAATCTTCGTCGTAGCATCTTCATCCACACCGTCAAGCAGCTCGACCTCATACACATGCATTCCCGGTTCCGTGATTGTTCCGGTTTTATCCACACACAGCACATTGACACGTGCCAGTGTCTCGATGCATTTCATATCGTGGATCAATACTTTCTTCTGCGCCAGACGCACGGAAGATACCGCCATCGCAACACTGGATAACAGATACAGTCCTTCCGGGATCATACCGATGATTGCCGCAACCATTCCGGTAATACTGTCGTGAAGTGTACCCTCATTGTAGATAAAAGACTGCACGAACAAAGCGATACCGATCGGAATGATAATAATTCCCATAACCATGATCAGATAGTTGAGGGAACGGATCATCTCGGACTGCTCGCCTTTTTTGCTTTTTGTTGCCTGTAATGTCAGTTTGGAAATATAAGAATCTTTGCCGACTTTCTCAAGGCGCGCATACGCCTTTCCGGACACGACAAAACTTCCGGAAAGCAGCTGGTCGCCCGCTCTCTTTGTAATCTCATCCGACTCACCCGTGATCAGCGACTCATTAACCTGAAGTTCTCCGTCCAGTACCACCGCATCCGCCGGGATCTGACTTCCTGCCGTAAACTCGACCACATCGTCAAGCACCAGCTTATCCGCCGCAATCTGTGCCTTCTTTCCATCACGGATTACCACACTCTGCGGCGCATTCAGGATAGAAAGCTTATCAAGTACCTTCTTCGAATGAATCTCCTGAATGATACCGATACACGTATTGGCAATAATGATCGGCAGGAAAAGCATGTCGCGCCACGCGCCGACAATGGACAACAATACCGCAATAATTGCAAACACAAGGTTAAAATAGGTAAACACATTTGATTTCACAATGTCAGAAACTGACATTGTTGATGATTCCACTTTATAATTATCGGCATGGCACGCAAAGCGCTCCTTCACCTGTGCTGCGGAAAGTCCAGTTCCAGGATCCGCCTGCACACGGGTAAGTGGTATTCTTTGCTCCATTTCCATCTCTGTATAATTTCCCATATCTCGTTCCACTTCCTATGTATTTTCTGTTATTATACCCCCTTTTTAATCAAAATTCGCTCTTTTTACAAATTGTTTCCAAAACTTTAATAATTTCTGCAAATTCGTGGTTGCCGTGATCGGATAAGCTTTCTAAAACGGACGATACTGGATGATAAAGGGACGATAGAAAATTAGCAGTAAGTTTTTTAGCCGACGGACTTTGAACGATTTCAATGACTGGAAAATT
>OKRU01003592.1_pt1 | contig 12211 bp, 8 predicted proteins | sample 1601131 | NCBI WGS metagenome assembly OKRU01 (sample SAMEA3541558, study PRJEB24748) | human gut metagenome | biome: human gut; feature: human-associated habitat; material: faeces | place: China | collected 2012 | reverse complement strand
CAAGGTAAAATCGAAATTGATGTAAACGAAAGGGCAGTTTTTATCAGAACTCAAGGCTGCTTTTTCGTTTACACCAACTCCGATTGTTTCCTTAACAGTTTAGAAGAGAGTTTAAATCTCAGCATTACCCCCTTCAACTATGGCACCTGCAATACAGCTGTGCACTACAAATAAGGGTTAGGGTAACACCATGTAATGTGTACTCTGCACAGGCAGCTATCAGCAATAAATAAGAGTACTCATTCTTTGGAGAAGGTTTTTTGGGTGTCTGCAGAAAAGAAAGTATTGTAAGTGGAATTGCATGTGCTCCATTTTCATATCTGGAATAAGTGCGCTGGTTTACATTCAGCAGCTTTGCAATATATTCCTGTGTATAATCGCAATCTTCTCTCAAATCTCGGCTTCTTTGAATATTCATTTAAATGCCCCGTTTGCTTTTGTTCATAAAGAAACTAACATATGAAAATCGTTGTTATTTTTGTTTAGCAACGACTTATCGGCTTGATACTTGTCAAACTAAATGGTAAAATTAAACCACACTAGGACAGGTATACCTTGCTGTATGTAACCCTATCCTAAGACGAAAGCTTCGGAAAGGAGCGTGTAAAATATGCAGGAATTAAAAAAGCTTCCAGTCGGTTTTGAGAACTTTCAGGAAATTCGGAAGTTAGACTTTTATTATGTAGATAAAACAAAATTGGTAGAGCAGCTTCTTGAAAATTGGAGTAAAGTGAATTTATTCACCAGACCACGCCGATTTGGAAAAACCTTAAATATGAGTATGCTTAAGAGCTTTTTCGAGATTGGAACAGACACAGCATTATTTGATGGTCTTTATATTTCGCAGAATGAAGAACTTTGTAAGGAATATATGGGAAAGTATCCTGTTATATTTCTGTCTCTCAAAGGTGTAGATGGACTAACATTTGAAGAAGCACGGTCTGCCCTGTGTGAGTTGATTGCTGGCGAGGTGAGACGATTTAAGTTCTTGCTGAACAGTAGCAGACTGGACCATGACGAAAAGAATATATATCGTGATTTGATTTCACTTCAAGGGGAACAGGAAACTACTCTTGCAACGAAGCTGAAATTCTCACTTAAGAAAATTTCAGAACTTTTATATCAACACTATGGTCAGAAAACGATTGTTTTGATCGACGAGTATGATGTTCCACTTGATAAGGCCTTTCAGCATGGCTATTATAGAGAAATGGTGGCACTTATTCGTGGATTGTTCGGTGAAGCACTTAAAACAAATGATTTTCTACAGTTTGCTGTATTAACAGGATGCCTTCGGGTTTCCAAAGAGAGCATCTTTACTGGCTTGAATAATTTTAAGGTTTATTCGGCAGACGATGTTCGATATGATGAAGAATTCGGCTTTACGAATGAAGAAGTAAAAAAATTGCTGGAAGACTACAATCTGCAGAAACATTTCACAGAAGTGAAGGAATGGTATGATGGCTATCGTTTTGGTAATGCAGATATTTATTGCCCATGGGATGTAATCAATTATGTTGACGATTTGGTAAGTGAGGCTAAATCGCAGCCAAAGGCATATTGGATTAACAGTAGTGGAAATGATCTTGTAAAACGATTTATCGACATGGCAGATAAAACTACAAAGGATGAAATCGAACAATTGATTGTGGGAGAGGCAGTCGAAAAGAGAATCCGTTTGGATCTGACCTACGATGAGATTGATAACAGCATTGATAATTTGTGGAGTGTTCTTTTTACAACCGGATATCTCACAAAAAATGGTGATGTAGAAAATGGTATGTATAGATTGATCATTCCAAACAAGGAAGTCAGGGAAGTCTTTCTTTTACAAATTCGTGACTGGTTTGACCAGGTAGTTGCGAATGACCACGCATCTACGGAAAAAATCAACAGGGGTTTTCTTGAAGGAAAGACAGATGATATCCAGCAGGAACTTACAATGTTTCTTGGCGAAACAATCAGCGTTTTAGATACGAAAGCAAGAAACGAAGAAAAAGAGATTTTTTATCATGGTATTCTGATTGGTATTTTAAAAAATTATTCGGGCTGGGCGGTTAAATCGAATAGAGAATCTGGTGATGGATATGCAGATATTTTGCTTAAGCCTAAGAATCCAGATGTGGGAATCGTGATAGAACTGAAATACGCACATTCCATGAATGAACTTGACAAGGCGTGTGAACGAGCTATGGAGCAGATTAAGAATCACAGATATGACACAGAACTCCGTGAGGATGGACGAAACGATCTTCTTGCATACGGAATTGCATTCTGTAAAAAACGTTGCAAAGTCGTAGTTGAAAAACTATAAAATACAAAAATCAGCACTGTTTTCATCGAGGAAGCTGTGCTGATTTGTTGATTTTTCAGGGTGAAGGAAAAAATGATTATAGACAGATCAAAACAACAGAAAAATCTTCTGGAAATGTTACAGGAAAAAAATGAATACATCAGTGCTCCATGCAATGGCAATGGAATCTGCGGAAAATGTATTGTGCGGTACAAACGTGGCGCAACAGAACCGACAAGGCGGGACAGAGAAGTTTTTTCGGAAAAACAATTGGAGGATGGATACCGTCTTGCCTGTCAATCTCATCCGGTAGGTGCATATGAAGTGGAACTCCCAGAGTCAGAAGAAACGATAGAAGTTCTTTCAGAGTGGGAGAAGCAGCAGAAAACGGATACAGAAGAACTTACAGAAGCTTATACCCAAACGCCAGCAGAAGCGAAAACAAGCGGCGGCATACAGGACAAAGAAACAGCAGAAGGAACGGCAGAAAAAACAGAAAATGCAATTTATGGAATTTGTATCGACATCGGAACAACGACTCTGGCGGCACTGCTTGTGAATCTGGAAACAGAGGCAGACTGCCAGACTGCTGTTTCCGTTAATCACCAGAGAACTTATGGCTCGGATGTGCTTTCAAGAATTTCTGCATCTAATAGTGGAAAAAAGTGGGAGATACAGAGGTGTATCCGGCAGGATCTTCAGAAACTGATCAGGGAGCTTCTTCAAAAAGAAAAGATAACGGAACAGCAGATACAAAGAATCGTGATCGCTGGAAACACAACGATGTGTCATCTGCTTCGCGGATTTTCATGTGAGACACTGGGAGTGGCGCCTTTTCTGCCAGTTGATCTTTCATGGATGGAAGGCAGTGCTGCAGATTTTCTTGGAATGAAAGAATTGGATACAAAAGTTGTGATTTTGCCTGGGATCTCAGCGTTTGTAGGGGCTGATATCATGGCTGGCATTGCAAAAATGAATATGCACAGATCCGAAGGATATCATTTGCTGCTGGATATTGGAACGAATGGGGAGATGGTGCTTGGAAATTGCCGTCATATGTATGTGACGTCCACGTCTGCAGGACCGGCGTTTGAAGGTGGAAATATTTCCTGTGGCATGGCGAGCATTCCGGGAGTGATCTCACATGTTTTCATGGAGGAGACAGGGAAAGCCGGATTTCAGGTGATCGGTGAAACAGATGGAGAAAATAAGAAACAGCAGGCGATCGGAATCTGCGGAACAGGTATGATCGATCTGGTGTATGAACTCCGGGAGCATCAGATCATCGATGAACATGGAACATATTCGGATCTTTATTTTGACACCGGATATGAGCTGGCAGAAAAAGTAAAATTCACACAGAATGACATCCGGGAACTTCAGATGGCAAAAGCGGCGATCCGTGCAGGAGTGGATATTTTAGTAAAAAAGGCGGGCATTACGTTTGACGAAGTGGACGACTGTTATCTTGCAGGTGGATTTGGAACAAAGATAGATATCAAAAAGGCGGCAGGGATTGGCCTGATCCCGAAAGAACTGGAGATGAAAACGATCCCGGTCGGAAATACAGTTCTTGCAGGGACAAAAGAGGTTTTACTTGGCAGAATTTCAAAAGAAGAACTTGAAAAAATCCAGACCATGGCAGAAGTCATCAATCTGGCAGAAGAAAATGATTTTGAGGAGCTGTATCTCTCTTACATGGATTTTTAAGTAAACGACAGATAAAAATTCTTGTATTGAAAAGAAAAAATAAGTCTGTTATCATATAAGTATATGGTTTGTACGGAAGAAAAAAGATTTTGACTGGTGGCTGAAACCACTAACAAATGGAGAAGGACTGGCACAAGGGCATATGACAAGAAAACATACAATATTAATTGTGGATGATGCAAGACATAACAGGACTGCATTGCGGGAAATTTTAAATGACAATTATATCGTGATTGAAGCAGAAAATGGACAGAATGCATTAGCAGTTTTAGAGGAGAAGTATCAGGCGGTAACTGTGATCATTCTTGACCTGATCATGCCGGACATGAGCGGACTGGAACTCTTAGAAATTTTTCACAAAGATGTAAGATATCAGAATATACCTGTGATCGCGATGCTGAGAGGCATCAATGATGAGATCGAGTGCAAGTGTCTGGAATACGGAGCATGGGATTTTATGCGGAAACCTTATGATCCGACGATCGTGCGTTTTCGTGTAAAGAATGTGATCGAGCGCAGTCAGACGAGAGTGGATGATGAATTAAAGTACCGTGCGGAGTATGATGTGCTTACCGGCATTTTGAACAAATCAAAGTTCTTTTATAATACGAGAAATATGCTGAATATTTTCGGTACGGAAGATTTTGCATTCATCAGGATTGATATTGAAAAATTCCAGCTGATCAATTCCTTTTTTGGAATGGATGAGGGTGATAATTTATTAAAGTATATGGCAGATTATCTGCAGAATGTGGAAAAAGAATATCGTTATATTACTTATGGAAGAATTGAGGCAGATATTTTTGCGGTATGCTTTTCTTATGATAATGAGAAAGAGATCACAGACTTTGTGAAGAAATTCACGAATCAGATGGAAAAATATCCTCTGGATTTTGACATCACACCTTTCTTCGGGGTATATCTTGTGAAAAACCGTGATCTTTCCATCAACGAGATGTATGACAAAGCCAATCTTGCATCCAAAAACTGTAAGGGAAATTATATCCAGAACTATTTCTTTTACACAAAAAAGATGAGTGAGGAGATCATCAAGGAGCAGCGCATCATCAACAATATGAAGAATGCGCTGAAGAACGAAGAGTTTGTGCTGTATTTGCAGCCCAAATATGAACTTCAGCGAAATTCCATTACAGGAGCAGAAGTTTTGGTGCGATGGATCACAGCAGATGGCAGAATGATATCGCCGGGAGAATTTATCCCGGTATTTGAGCGGAACGGTTTTATCCTGAAGCTGGATCAGTATGTCTGGGAAAAGACATGCCAGCTGCTTGCGGGATGGAGAGATGAGGGAAGAAAAATATTTCCGGTTTCCGTCAATATTTCGCGTGTAAGTCTTTATAATCCCAAAATTGTGGATGTGATCTGTGGACTGACAGAAAAATACAATATTCCACCGGAATGGCTGCAGTTAGAGCTGACAGAGAGTGCATATACAGGAAACCCAAAAGCAATCAAAGAGATGATGGAACAGCTTCAGAAAAAAGGTTTTTCTATTTTGATGGACGATTTTGGAAGTGGTTATTCCTCGCTGAATGTACTAAAAGATATTGCGGTTGACGTCCTGAAAATCGATATGAAGTTTCTGGATGGTTCCGGAGATGATGGCAGGAGTGAAAACATTCTGGCATCGGTAGTCCGCATGGCAAAGTGGCTGAACATGCCGGTCGTAGCTGAGGGTGCGGAGCGCAAAGAGCAGGTATCGTTTCTGCACAGCATCGGATGCGAATATGTGCAGGGATTTTATTTTGCAAGACCAATGCCGGTAAAAGAATATGAAAAGCTGTTGTATGAACAGCCATACTTTAAAGATGATGAGACAAGGAGAACATCCAACGACACGAATGCCATCTGGACGGCGAATATGCAGATGGAGATGATTTTCTCCAACATGATGCAGGCAGCCGCAATTTATGAGTACTGCGATGGAAATATTGAAGTGGTGCGTGTAAATGACGCTTATTATGACCTGTTTGGTTATCATGACACAGACCGTGTGCACAAAGAGATTGAGGGATCCATTGATCACTTTGACAGAGAAAGGTTTATGGATACTTTTGCACAGGTTGTGGAGAATCAAAGCACTGCGGAATGTGAAGTGAAACGTTTTCTCGAGTCTGGCAGGGAAATCTGGATCAAGCTCCGTCTGAAGTATATTAACAGGGTAGGGGAACGCCATATTATTTTTGGCTGTATTGACGATATCACGGTCCAGCGGGAGATGGACAATGAACTTGCAAAGTACCGTCTTGCACTGATGGAAGAAGAGGTAAACGAGAAAACCATGCTTGTCGTGGATGATATGGAGATCAACCGGGCATCGCTGGAGAGTATTTTTGAAACAGATTACCGTATCCTGCAGGCAGGAGATGGGGAAGAGGCACTTCGTATTTTAGAGGAACAGAATTATAAAGTGGATATGATCCTGTTAGATCTGATGATGCCTGGCATGAATGGACAGACGTTTATGCAGGAAAGGAAGAATGATCCAAGGATCTTAAATATTCCGGTGGTGATCATCACGGCGGATGATACAACAGAACAACAGGTGTTGACGATGGAATTAGGAGCGAGCGATTACATTGTAAAACCATTTATTCCGGAGATCGTGACCAGACGTGTGCAGAATGTCTGGGATTCCACAAGGCGAAAAAAAGAAGTTCTGCAGGAGCATCATAAGTAGTGGATAATCAAAAAAAACTGCGCGTGTTTTATTCAGATATCAGTGCCTTGCGTGACAGATCAGATCAACCACAGCTGTGGGAGTTTTTATGCTGCGCCAGACAACAGAAAATAAAACAATGTAAAAATGAAGATGACAGGCTTCGTGCCTTTGGGGCAGGTCTGTTATTGGAATACGGTCTGCGGCAGTATGGTTACACGCAGACAATACCTGTGGGATCGCCTGCTGCAGCAGAGTGGGAGCAGACCGGACAGACACGGTCTTTGCAACAGGTAAGATTCGTTTATGGTAAAAATGGGAAGCCGTATCTTGGGACAGGGCAGGGAGAACGGCTTCCGCTTATGTTTAACCTCAGCCATTCGGGCACATATGTGGCAGCAGCTTTTGGCACAGAGGATGTAGGTGTGGATGTGGAGCTGATACGCACCGGAAAACAGAAGATTGCACAGCGTTTTTTTGCAGAAGATGAGAGAAAATATCTGGAAAAATGTTGGACGGATGAGGCTTTTACCGGAATATGGACGAGGAAGGAAGCCTACATCAAGGCGGTTGGAACAGGGATCGCAATGTCTTTGGATTCTTTTTCCACGATGGGAGAACAGGTGGGAGAATATTATCTGAAAACATGGAATGTCGAACGGGATGTCTGGCTGTCTGTCTGCCGGAAAGGGAGTGCGATCGGACGCTGTCTGCCGGAGAAAATCGCATTAGAACAGGTGTTTTTATAAGAGACAGATCTGCAGATCATAATGAGAATGGTACAGGATCAGTACCGATAGAGATGGAAAATGGAGGTTGGGATTCATGTATGACGAGTTGACCGAACAGGACATAAAAAAAATGGAAGAAGAGATCGAGTACCGGAAGCTGGTTGTGAGAAAAAATGCGCTGGAAGCAGTCAAAGAGGCACGTGCACATGGCGACCTCAGTGAAAATTTTGAATACCATGCAGCAAAAAAAGACAAAAATCAGAATGAGAGCCGTATCCGTTATCTGGAGAAAATGATCAGGACGGCAAAGATTATTTCTACGGATTCCGCAGATGATGAAGTCGGAATGAACAATACCGTTACCGTCTATTTTGAGGATGATGACGAGGAAGAAACCTATAAAATTGTCACAACCATCCGCGGCAATTCCCTGAAAAATCTGATCAGTAACGAATCGCCTCTCGGAAAAGCATTGTTGGGACACAAAATAGGTGACCGCTGCGAAGTAAAAGTAAACGATAACTATTCCTATTTTGTAGAGATACGAAAAATCGAGAATACGGTGGATGATGGAACGGATAAACTGAGAAGTTTTTAAGATATAAGAAAGAAGATTGAGGAACAAAAAGATGAGATTAACAGAATTATTAAACAAAGATGAAGTGACGATTTCCTGCGAACTTTTTCCACCAAAACAGGGTGCGCAGTTGGAAAATTATAAAAATATCGTAAAAGATATGGCGGCATTAAAGCCGGCATATATGAGTGTCACTTACGGCGCAACAGGTGGAACATCTGATTATACGGTAAAGCTTGCAGAGGAAGTGCGTAACAATAACATTCCGGCGTTGGCACATCTGACCTGTGCCTCTTCCACCAAAGAAAAGGTGGCATCTGTCATTGAGGAGTTAAAGGCAGCAAATATCGAGAATATCCTTGCACTCCGTGGCGATATTCCTGCAAATGCAGATTTTCCGCTGCCGGATCAGTACAAGCACGCAAGTGAACTGATCGCAGATATCAAAGCACAGGGTGATTTCTGTATCGGTGGTGCATGCTACCCGGAAGGACACCCGGAAGCAGCAACGATTTTTGAAGATCTCGACCATTTGAAAGAGAAGGTGGACGCAGGATGCGAGTTCCTCACCACACAGATGTTTTTTGACAATAACATTTTATACAATTTTATGTACAAGGCATTAAAAAAAGGAATAGATGTTCCGATTGTAGCAGGTATTATGCCTGTCACCAATGCAAGCCAGATCAAGCGTATCACATCTTTGTCCGGCAATATGGTTCCACCGAGATTTCTTGCGATCGTAGACAGGTTTGGAGACAACCCGGCAGCAATGCGTCAGGCGGGAATTGCATATGCAACAGAGCAGATCATTGATCTGATCGCCAACGGTGTCAATCATGTGCATATTTACACGATGAATAAACCGGATGTTGCAGGAGAGATTTTGGACAATCTTTCCAATATCTATGTGAGATAGTGGATGTAAAATGATTGCTTAAAATGTGAAGAAAAATCAATATTTATGAAATGACAGGATACCTCCTGAGCAGATGCGGGTAACAACCCCGAATCTGCCGGGAGGTATTTTTATTACATAGGAAATTACTTCCTATGTAATAAAAATGCTCCGCAAGGATGCGACTGATGCGCAGAAGAATTATGCAAGCTAAAGCTTGCGCGCATCAGCGCACAAAGAGTTGCGAAGCAACTCTTTGTTCCGTAATTGAAGAAACAAAGTGCATTTTTCGTGCAGTCTGCTGCATAAAATATTCGTGTGACCATTGTGTGACCGGGGATGCCTATAATAACACAAGGATTTATAAAAAATTCAATGGATGAGCGGAGGAGATGGAGAGTGAAGAAAAAATACATGCTTATGGGAATCGCTGCAGTATTGATCCTGGCAACGATGGTTGGCGGAACGCTTGCAGCACTGAATACAAAAAGTGAAAAGGCAGTGGCAAATATTTCCATTAAGAGTGTGGGAGTCACGGTGATCGGGGATCAACCTGTGGCACTGGCAGACGGCGGGGAAAAAGAACCGGTTACGATCGTGCCGGGGGAAACGATCATCATGCCGAAGGCAGTACAAAACGATATCCCGGATGGTTATGATGTGTATGTAAAAGTAGTCATTTATCATGCATGGGATACAAAAAGCGGCGGACTTGTGAGCACAGGGGAGGCGGATGATATCTATGTACATAATCAGGACTGGATCATCGGGTATGAGGATGATGAGCAGATGGTGATGTACTACACAAAGCCGCTGGCTCCAGAACAGACGACAACAAACTTTATGGACGGAATTCATTTTAAGGAATCTATGGGAAATGGATTTGCAGATGCAGTCTATACGTTAGAATACGAAGTTACGGCAGTTCAGGCGAATAACGCAGAAGATGCGATCGCAGCAGAGCTTGGCGTGTTCCCGGAGTTTGATGAAAATGGAACGATTTTGTCTGTTTCAGAAACAAGATAACGGTTGAAGGAGATTGGAGTATATGAAAATGAAAAACATAGCAGCCGGTCTGTTACTTATTTTGACCTGTGGATATTCATCGGTGGTCAGTGCAGCAGAAATTCAGACTGTGCAGCTGACAAAGGAAAATCAGCTTGTGTATACAAAAGATAAAACAGAACTTGCCGGTGCATTTGATGGCATGGCACCCGGAGACAGCAGGACCGTTGTCATTAAAATTGAGAATCAAAACAGTCATAAGGCATCTTTTTTTATTTCACAGAAGACAACGGATGCTTTGGAAGAAGCAGGAAAAGCGTCTGGTGGAGCATATGAGTTTCAGGTGGAGATCGGCAATGATACGAACAGGACATCTTTGCTGGATGCAGATGCAGGTGGTTATGCAGAAAATGTGGCAAGTGCCGAAGGTTTAGCTGAAATTACAGAATTGAATGAGTATCGTTATATGACAGCGCTGAATCCGGGGGAATCGGCGGATGTCTATGTGACGTTGACCTTAGACGGCGAGGGCATGGACAGTGCAGATGGGATTGATTATTCGCGTGCAGCAGGTGCGATGGAATTTGAATTCCGGGCGTACTATGTAGACGACAGAAAGCCGGTTGTAATCACAAATTATGTGACGGAGCACGGAAAAGACAATGTGGTGACAAAGATTGTAAAGAAAGTGATCCCAAAGACAGTTACAGAACAGCTGGTTCCACTGGCAAACGGTGTCAGGACAGGAGATACTCTGACAGTGACAGTATCTGCAGGAGTTCTGGTGGCAGGTATAGTGATTGTTAGTATAGCAGTAAAAAAAAGAAAGGTGGAGCGCAAGTCATGAAAAAAGTAAAAAAAATAATTACAGGCTTTCTTATGGTTTTTATCTTCATGGCGATGGTGCTTCCAATGACAACGGTGAAAGCTTCGGAGGAGAAAGAAGCGGTGGAAAAAAGAATGTATACAGTGACATTCCGTGCGGGAAATGTTGCAAGTTTTGATATAGATAAGATCACTGTTTCCGATGGAATGGAAGTGACAAAAAATTATATTAAAGTAAAAGTTGCAAAGGGAGATACACTTGCTTTTACAGTGCCTGGCTGGGAAAGTGATGCAGGGCTGACATCATGGTTTTCTAACTGCCTGCACTATGAAAAAGAGGCAGCATATGGGTTGAAAGCGTTTTCCGGCATTGTGGGAACTGCGGTGGAACGGAATACAGAGTACGTTTTGGATTATAAACGTCTGATCGATCCGGTTTCCTATACGGTGAGTTTCATAGACAGTCAGACGAAGGAACAGATAGCAACTCCACAGATCATCTATGGAAATGCAGAGGAAACAATCACGGTCATTCCGGTGACTGTTCCGGATTATACACCGACGGAGAGCAGTAAAATTATAAAACTGGAAAAAGGGAAAGAGAACACGGCAACGTTTGAATACCGCTACACTGGGGCTGTGGAGACGATCACCAGCACGGTGACAAACGTGGTTCCGGGCACAACACGGACAGAGACAGTCGTAAGTGAGGTCGAGGAGACGGTCATCGTTCCCGGAGCTGCCCAGCCGTCCGGTGTTACTGCAAATGTGGTAAATAATGCGTCCAATACAGCAAACAATCGTGCAAATGTGGGCGGTAATGCAGTAAATACGCCGGCAACGAATACAGCAAATAACGTGGCAGATAATAGTGCGAATAACGCAGACCAGAACGTAGACAATGGCAATGTTGAAATTCCAGAGGAGCAGACACCGTTGGTAGATGGAGATGAGAACGATGGAGTTGTCGACATCGAAGAGAGCGAGACACCGTTGGCAAATATAGCAGAGGATGAGAGCACCGTTTCCGGCGATGTGGACGGGAAAGATGCAGACCTTGCAGCGCAGGAGATCGATGCAGCATCTGTACCTGTGGCTGTGCCGGTGATCGGCGGTATCGCAGCAGTTTTTATTGCGGGACTGATTGCTTTCCTTGTATATAAAAATAGAAAAAGATCGAAGTAAGCAGGATTTTTAGGTACAGTATTCGACTTTTATGGCAATGCATGCATGTTAGACTTACAGGAAAAATCTGGCAGTCAGAGCTGGAAAAGAGGAGGAGAACTGCATGCTGACGATTCGGACTCTGGGAAAATTTCAGATCAGGGATGAAGAACATATTTTGAATGAGGAAGAGATACGGTCTCCCAAAATGATAAATCTGCTGGCTTATCTGATCCTTCACAGAAATCAGACGCTGACTTTTTATGACATGGCACCAGGCGTAGAAGATCAGGTAGAAGGCGATCGCGCCCGCGAAGATGAGGATCGT